>Ga0209394_1000909_pt1 | contig 19708 bp, 19 predicted proteins | sample JNZ201metaG_FD_184122 | JGI IMG/M metagenome (GOLD analysis project Ga0209394, IMG submission 184122) | Hot spring microbial communities from Jinze hot spring, China to study Microbial Dark Matter (Phase II) - JNZ 20120812A (SPAdes) (version 3) ... | reverse complement strand
AGTCTTCCATCCTTTAGGCTTGCTGCTCTAGCGCGTGTTCCAATCCACACACCAGATACAGAGTCCTTAAGAGATTCCACAGCAACAGCTATTCCACTCTCAAAGTCATAGCATACGTTCCAAGAGTCGCCTAATGGCCACGTAATATTGCTGATTACACAGTCTTTAAGGTTAAAGGTGGGACGCATCCACCATCCAGCTGGCGCTGGCGGTATCGTTGTCCAGTTTATGAGGAAGTACTGTGGCGGCGGGCCCATAAATGGCCAGAATGGGTTTGTGCTCTGAACGCTTAATACATACCCATTCCTGTAATATGTGCCAGTTGTTAGTGGCGATATTGAAGCATTTAGGTTTATAGCCCCGCTCCAAGGATCAAGCTTTAATAGTCTCCCGCCACCTATAGATACAAGCGTTACGCTAACTTGATGTTGAGCCTCTGCGCCTGGGACTTCCGCAACACCTGGATTATATTCTAAATACCATTGGGAACGCATTGGAAATACGCCTAGAAATAGGGTCATTGGTGTTGGATCCGGTGAAATCTCCCAAATGGTTTCTCCTGTTCTTAGGTCATAGCATCGAAAGACTGTTCGTCCACCTGATGATGTAACACTCTCGTAGCATCTTCCCTGGTATATTACAAGGGGTACGCTTAACATCCCGGCATAAGTGGATATGAACTTCGTCTGCTCCGAGCTAATGGGGCCTAGAAGTCCAGCTAAGCTTCTTTGTTGTTTCCATACAATGTGAGCTGACTCTGGAGCTTTGACCCATGGTATGAAGTTGTAGCGGTCACTCCAGTATTTATTAGTGTTTGGATAGAGTTCATCCCATATTTTTTCCCATCCTGGACCACCACCGGGACCACGCCATGGGTAGTGTCCAGCAATCCACCACCACTCTCTATTAAGTGGCTGAATAGGTCTTGTCCAATAATCTACTGGAAGTGGTGATGGGGGCCATGATTGAGCCGTGTAATTTTCCAATACAATAAGCTCCTGCCAACCTGTTGAAGACGGCTCATAGTAGCACTCTCCAAGATGAACCGTTGGCGGCTCATCCCATGCACCAGGCAGATCAGCTTCTCTAAAATAGCCTCCAGGAAATTCAAATTTAATCTTCCAAGTTCCCGGTTCATCAGCTAAATATTCAAACCAAGCGGTTGCATCTGCTGGATAAGAATCCAACTTTATAACTTCTGTCTTACCACTTGGCTTAACTATAGTGACTGTGTAGTTCGATAGATAACGGCTTTTGTGAGTTGGTGGAACAATCCAAAGGTTAACTAAGAATATCTGCCCAACCCCTATTGGGTTTGGTCTAAAACTCATGTATGCGTTAGTTTTAATCCGCTTTGCGGTAGCTGGAACTTGGTTAGGTGATAAAGGAATACTGCCCTGAACATTGTCCACCGCCGTTGCTGTTTCGTTTATAAGCGATAGGAGCATTATTGATAGAATCAGCACCAAAACGTAAACGCTAAATTTACACGATGTTTTCTTCAAAATTTCCCCCTTCCCCCATCTATTTTATTAAGTTTTTAACGTTTTAAAATTTTTCCAACACAACCAATACATAACTATGCACTTTAAGAGAAGAAGAAAATATTAAATTGCTTTACACCTAGTAGGTGATTCCTAAACTTTCACTCAAAAGATGGTAAATTCAAACATCAAATAGCTTTTTGTTGGCGAGATTTAAAGAACCTATAGCTCTTTTACTAGCATTTTTGGGTTTGATGCGATGTAGCGGTGCGTGTTTGCGATTATTTCTAAGTCTTGAGCTATTGTCTGTAGTATTAAGCATGTTCTCCATGTGTTCTCGTTTTGATTATCTTTTAGGCTGTTTGAGAATGCTCTCAATAAACCTGATGCTATACATATTATGTTTGCAATCTCCATGAGCTTAGTTGATAACCAAGATGGATTGCAATTGCCACTTGAGGCTAGGTCGTTAATAAGTTTCTTAATGGTGCTTTTGATATTTTCTAGGGTTTCAATGGATAATGTGCCAAGGATGCTTTCAAGCTTCTCTCTATTTGGCTTCTTGTCAGGATTTAATTCAACCCCTTCAATGGCTATTTTGATGTGCTCAATTATGAGGTTGCATCGTTTGCTTGCAAGCATTAAGTGTAGCTTTACTCCCCCATCCGCCTTGTCCATGGCCTCCTCAAGGGAGTTTGAGACATCCATCATAACCCAATAAAAGGCTTGGAGAAGTTGATGAGCATCATGGGCTAAGTTAATCCAACTCAACATTAACCACCATGTGGAAATATTAAATACGGTAATCCAGCAATGATATTTTTAAATTTAACTTTCCCTTAAACTTGATTCGGCATTCAATTTTGAATAAAAACAGTTATCTGCGATTTTAAGATGCGAAGAATAAAGGCGAAATGGGAGCTTTGCCCGTTAGGGGGCATTTAGCATGGTTGAGGGGCCTACTGCTAAAGCTTATGCCATAAGAATATGCGAGAATTTTAGGGATGAAGTAATTCATGATGTGTATGTAAGGTCTAGGAGGGTTTTCATACCCATTAATGAGCTTTTAGGGAGGAAATTCACGGGGGCGGATTCCCTAGGCAAGAACATCCTAATATTCTTTGACGATATAGCCATAAGGCTTCACTTAATGATGTTTGGGGCAATACATGTATATGGGCGGGATGAACCCCTCCTAAAGCCTATGGAGAGAGTTAGGCTAATGCTTACTGGAGGCTGCAGAAAGCTTGTTGTTTATAATGCCCCAATTGTTGAAATTGGTGGATTAAACGATATTGTTGAAAATTTAAAGGCTAGTTTAGGGCCTGACCCCTTAAGCAGTGAATGGAGTGAGGATAGAGCTATTGAAAATATTTTAAAGAAGCCTAATGAGAAAATCGGCGTCCTCCTCCTAAATCAATCCACTATAGCAGGTGTGGGAAACATCCTTAGGAATGAAATCCTCTTCAGGGCTGGAGTAAACCCTGAAAGGAGAATAAGCGATTTATCAATGGATGAAATCCGTAAAATAGCTTATTACACGAAGAAGTTAAGTGAGGAATTTTTAAGCTTAAAACTTCAGGGAAAGGGGATAAAAGAGCTTCTTAAAGTATACAATAGGTTCAGCGGCTTCTGTATGGTGTGTGGAGGGCCAATTAAGTTTTATAGGCAGAAGCCAATAAACAGAAAGACTTTCATATGCGTAAACTGTCAAAAATAAGCCATAAAAAATGGAGGGTTCTAAGGCTTCTCTATCACCGTCAATGTTAAGCTCACTATTTTGGTGACTTTCCCCTGCTCTAAGTCCACTAAAACCATTGCCCTTCCAGTGGCGTCTTTTTTGAGCATTACAATAGCTGTTGTAGCCTTTGCTATAACTGTGCCATCTTCATTAACAACACTTTTAATTAATGGTTTTATGCCTGTAATATTGTATCCTTCATTTAGAAGCTTCTGTACATCAGCATCACTCTTAACTATGTTAAGCACCTTCTCCTTATACCCCTCACTAACTTCTAAGCCATAGCCGCAGAATCCATGGCGGCGCATCCATCCCCTATGCATTGGAGGCATTAGGGGCATTTGAGGCTTTATTGTGGCATTATCTGCTAGCCCTGCAAGGCATATGAATTTAGGCTCCTCACTATTGGAGCTGGCGGAGTTAATGCTACTAGACGTATATGCACTAGCAGGAGACGCTATAATATTCAAAACAGCCACCATCGCTGCCGCTATAAGTAGTGATGCAACCATCACCAGCTTTTTTCCGTTCATTTTTCACCTCCCCATGGAAATGGCTGAGTTATGGCTTATTATAAGGATTTTTCAAAATTAAGCCATATTTCCCCCAAATTCCCCTTAGCAGGCAGCCTCTTACTGAGATATTGTTTCTGGAAAAGAATTATAACCCTTATATTGTTACTCTACAAGGTATAGGCGCCCCTCTACGGAGTCTCCGTAATGTCTGTGAACACTCGCTACGTTAAATACCTGCTTGGCTGGCTAATTGCTGGCACTAGAGGAGGCTTAACGAGGGCTAAGATAATTCAAGCCCTAAGGGAGGCTCCGCAGAATGCGAATCAATTAGCTAACATGCTTAAAATGGATTATAGAACCATTAGGCATCACCTTAGAGTTCTAGAGAAGAATAAGCTTATTGTATCCGCTGGTGAGGGGTATGGAAAAACATACTTCCTATCCCAAATCCTGGAAGAGAATTACGCCCTATTTGAGGAGGTTGTGAAGAAAATTTGGAAAAAGTAGAAAAGGAAGGGGAGCAAATGAAGGATGGAATGAATCAAAGAATATGGTTACTATTGATACTTCTACCTATCCTGGCAGCTGCAGCTATATTAGCTGCTGTATGGGCTGCTTCAACCTTTTGGCATCCAAGGCTTCCATGGCAGCCTCCGGAGCGGCCGTCATACATCCCATGGGATATCGAGTTCTTTTACATTGCTAAAACGGTGATATCCACTATAAACGCGATAACTCTCATATTCCTAATGGTGGTGTATATTGACATTTATCGGAAAACCCGCTCAGAATTCACTATAGGCTTAATGATTTTTTCAGCGACACTTCTACTATACGCATTCACCTCAAATCCAATAATTGTAAGGGCTTTTGGCTATAGACTATTCGGCTTGGGGCCATTCGCGTTACTACCCGACTTATTCACATTTGTAGCCCTCACGATTCTCCTATACCTAAGCATCAAGTATTAGCCCCCTCGCTGCGTCATAGCAATATCGTGCGGCGGTATGTTGCCAGCTTTATTACTGTTTCAAGGTAGTCGCTTCTATCTTTATCCTTCAAATTAACCTCTATCTTGTTTTCTGTCACCTTAACATTATAGTATTTAACTCCTAAATGATCTAGGAGATCTTTTACGTCGCTACTTTCCACGTGGTTAGGCTTTACGTTAATGTTACATGGTCCAATACTACACATGGCGCAGTAAGCTCCATGAGCGTGGGCATTTGCCTCACATGCAGCCTTAAATACTGTTAAGCCTAAATCCTCAGCCATGCTAATGAATCTGCCTTTTAAGTCAGCCATTTTAGTTTCAACTTGCTTAACCCCCTTAAGGGGCTTAGTCAACCTTTTCTCAACTTCTTTAACATTTACGCCTAAACTTTTCAGGTTCTTGAGAATTCTCTCCGTAACTCTAAGTGACCCTAAGACTATAGACTTCACACCACTTTCAACAGCAATGTTTAATATATCCCCCAATTCAGCGTCAGTCACTCCAGGGATTATCGGCCTTATAAATAGTGAAACAGCTAAACCTGCTTTTGAAGCGTCACCAGCAAATTTTATCCTCTCTATGGGGTCTGGGGCTTTAGGCTCAAGCCTTCTATTACGTAGTGTTGTAACGCTTACGAGTATGCTTGCTTTAGGGTCGCCTTGGCAAATACCCTCTGCCAACTCATTTGTGATAAGCGTCTTAGTGGATACTTGCGTCGGCAACTTCAGCCACTTATAGACTTCAGCCATATAGCTTATCGCTTGCTTAGCAGTTTCGGGGAGAAATGGCTCAGTTACAGAGCCATAGGCTGCCATGGTTCTCTTGGGGATTACGTAGGGATTTAGCGCTAATGCATAGGCAATTTCCAAGGCGTTGAGGGGGTAAGGCTTAACATTAGCTGGAAACCCCATGTCGTAGATATAGCAGTAGGCACAGGCGTAGCTACATCCCACGCCAGTGTGTATAGTGATTCCACATGGCCTAGGCTTTCTCCTTGAGTGATGATCTTCACGAGCTTTGACTCTAGCCCCCTCACTAAGCCCCTCATAAAGCTCATTGGCAACTTTACGCTTAAGCTCAAACAATTCCACTAAATTGATCAAAATCACCCCCAATCTCTTAATGACCTTTTAATAAGCCTTATTTGAATATAATGGAGAAAGATACATAATGGGCTTAAATTTGAACATCAAAATAGGCCTTGCAGTATCCCTCATCCCAATTTTATTCACTTCCATTCTACTCTTAAACATGTTCAGCACCCCTCTAGAAGATGAGCCTAAAGTCTTTTTTGGCGTATCCTTCTGCGGAGACACCGTGGAAGAAGCTAGGCTTCTAATAGACCGCGTTAAGGATTATACAAACCTTCTCACGGTTCTCTCCGGGCCTATAAGCTATAATGAAAGCGCTTTAACTGAGGTATGTGATTATGCATTTAAAGCTGGATTAAATGTAATTGTCTTCTTTGGAGACTTAAACCCTAGAGTTTTAGCCTTAAAGGGTTTAGAGTGGCGGCTACAGTGGATAGTGATGGCTAAGGAGCGTTGGGGCGATAAATTCCTAGGAGTATACTATTATGATGAGCCTGGGGGAATATTCATTGACAATAAGTGGAATGTTTCCCAAAGCGTAAGAAGAAACAATCTAACTTATGATTTTATAGCCAACCTTTACGTTAAGCTCTTCCAGCTGGATGGAGGCCTGCAAATTCTTAAAGACCGCTCAATAACATCCTTCGTCTCCGATTACGCTCTATACTGGTTCGACTACCTCGCTGGATATGATGTTGTTTTAGCCCAAATAGGCTGGAATCACACATTTACCCAAGACATTGCCCTAGTGAGAGGAGCTGCAACACTACACAATAAAAGCTGGGGAATAATAATAACTTGGAAGTATAGGCATCCGCCATACCTAGATAGCCCAGACAATGTTTATAGGCAGATGCTTAACGCCTACCTATGCGGAGCCAAATACATAATCCTCTTCAATTATGCTGAAGACATGAAAACCCCATATGGCATACTCACAGATGAATACTTCACAATGTTAAAGCGATTCTGGAATGAAGTAATTAAGAACCCAAAGGTAACCCATGGCTTAATTAGGGCTGAAGCAGCCCTAGTGCTTCCAAGAAATTATGGGTGGGGAATGCGCCACCCCGATGATAAAATATGGGGGTTATGGGAGCCTGATGAGAAATCCCAACAAATATGGACGATTCTGCAATACCTCTTAAGGAGATATGGCTTAACCCTAGACATCATATACGAAGACCCAAAAATCCCCATAAAAAATGGATACGAAAGGATCTACTACTGGAACCAGACATTAATCACCTGAAACCATCCCTTCGCTTTAATTATTACAATTAAAGGGTTTAAGCAAACTCAATTTTTCCCCATGCCCTTTGAGTTATTAAACTTAAATTAAACTAAAGTTGCAAAAAATTTATAATCAGGATGATCAATCCATCCATGCAATAGGTGTAAAAATTGAAGATAAGAACAATATTCAGCGTAATACTGATAGCAGTATTAACAATATCCTTCATAGTAGCTTTAGTGCATTTTAAGCAAAAATCTCCTGAACAATCCTCCACTAATGGAGGTATTGAAGGTGCTGAAACAGCTCCTAAATCAACTCCTACATCAACTTTAGAACGGCAAAATGAAACCAACTTAACTGGAGAACCCCCAGCGGCAGGGAATGAGTCAAGCATCATAGCGCCTAGTTACATGGGCTTCTTTGCTCCTCAACTATTTTCGCAGATTCCAATAGAAGTGAAATACTCAAAACGCTTTTCCATGGAGATCTACGATGACTCTATCCTATTAACTGATGGTCAAGGCAGGAAAATAGCTCTAGTAAGAAGCATGTCGAATGTCCCCTCTGGGAAGTTTGACGCCATCATAGAGGTTCCAGTGAAGCGAGTAGTTCATTTAAATGAAGTAGCTTGGTATTTATGGACATTGAATCGTACAGATGTTCTGGTGGGAGTTTCCTCAACCAATTGGTATATTGATGAAATCAATAGGGGGCTTGCTGATGGTAGAATTATCGACGTTGGGTCTGCGCGCTCTCCAGATTATGAGAAGATAATGAATCTGAAGCCTGACGTGGTTTTCCTATCTGTTGAATTCACTGGCCCAACGGTTGCGGAGAAACTAGAGTCCCTTGGCATTAAGTATGTATCCATCGACGCTTATAAAGAACAAGACCCCCTAGCGAGGGTAGAGTGGATAAAATTTGTGGGCGCATTTGTAGATAAACTTTACGAGGCTACAAAATACTTTAATTCTGTTGAGGGTGAAGTCTTAAGGATCACACAACTTACTAAGGTTGACTCAATAAAGCCGAGGGTAGCCTACGCCTTACTATATAGTAGGGGAATATCTATACCTGGTGGTGAGAGTTATCATAGAATGCTCGTGGAGATGGTGAATGGCAAATATATCTTTGACTATCTCCCGGGTAGTGGATACGTATCTCTAAATAAGGAGGAGTTTCTTGCTAAAGTTGCAGAGGCTGATGTTTACATAGCTATTTACATGGGGACGCCTATAGATAGAGTGGCAGATTTATCGCAATATGTGCCTGAAATAGTTAACTGTAAACCTTTCTTGGCAGGGCGTGTTTATGCAATGCAGCCTTGGTTCTGGCAATATATATGTAAGATCGATGTGATAGCAAAGGATCTAGCTGCAATTTTGTATCCGGAAATGTTCCCAAATCACCAGCTTACAATGTTTAAGAGGATCAGCTGAGGGCTACCAATATGAACCCACCTAATAACCTGTATGAAATTAAGCCACCGAGCATGAGAAGACAAGCAATAGTCCTCATTTTTTCTATAATCACCCTTTTCATAATAGTTGCTCTAAGCATAGCTATGGGAAGCGTATATGTCCCATTAGATAGGGTTATCCAAATCTTACTTTATAACTCTGGGGATTACTGGGAGAATATGATTATCTTAAACGCTAGGCTTCCAAGGGTGTTAGGAGCTGTTTTGGGAGGGGCAGCTATCTCTTGTGCCGGCCTTCTACTTCAGGTCTACTTTAGAAACCCTATAGTAGATCCTTACGTTCTGGGAGTATCCTCAGGGGCTTCCTTAATCGTTGCCATGGGTTTACTTTTTGGGGTATACCTGCTCCCCTCCGTGATTGCTTATCCCGCCCTTCTTTTCGGGTCTTTTATTGGGGCAATACTTGTAACACTTGCTATAATCATGGTGGCTAGTGTTGTCAGGAGCAGTACAACCCTCCTCTTAATAGGCCTCATGATAGGCTATTTGCTCCGTGCATTTATCGACATAATGATCACTAGAGCTGAAACTATAAGAGTTCACGCTTTCACTTTATGGATGTACGGAACCTTCGCCAACGTTACTTGGGGACATTTAAACGCTATGATCGCTGTGATTCCACTAATTATATTTGCATGCTTATTTTCAAAGCCTCTTAACGCCATATTATTGGGGGAAGAGTATGCAAAAAGTGTTGGAGTGAATGTTAAAAAAGTTAGGATCGTGATTATTACACTTTCAGCCCTACTAACAGCGATAATTGTCACATTCGCTGGACCTATAGCTTTCATAGGCATGGCTGTTCCACATATCGGTAGGTTAACCTTAAAAACCTCTAATAACCGTTATTTAGTCCCGACGACGGCGATTTTAGGAGCAATTGTAGCTGTTTTATGTGATTTAGTTGCGAGGTGTGCTTTCACACCTGTGGAGCTTCCTTTAAGTGCTGTTACATCCATTTTCGGTGCTCCAATGATAATCATACTTTTATTGAGGATGCGTAGTTATGTACGAGCCTAGTCTTTATGCCATCAATTTATCCTGCGGCTATGGAAGTAAAAAAGTCTTCGAAAAAATTAGCATACAATGCTGTTCTGGCCAGATGATCGCTGTGCTCGGGCCCAATGGCGTAGGTAAATCAACGCTACTACGTTGCCTAGCTGGGTTACTGGCGCCCATGGATGGTGTGGTTTATATTGATGGCAGGGAACTGCATAAAATGCGCAGCCTTGAGATAGCAAGGAAATTGTCCGTGGTTTTAACTGATAGGAAGGTTGATGAGTTATTAACCGTTTTTGAAATAGTTGCAATGGGGAGATACCCATACACTGATGCTTTAGGAAACCTTAGGGATGAAGACATTAAAGTTGTATGGGAATCGCTGCGTCTCGTAGGAGCCTCTGATTTAGCGCATCGCTACTTTAATGAATTGAGTGATGGAGAGAAGCAGAAAGTTATGTTGGCTAGGGCATTGGCTCAAAATCCGCGCGTGATAATATTAGATGAGCCTACATCCTTCCTAGACATAAGAAACAAGGTTGAGGTCTTACATATACTTAGACGTTTAACTAGGAAAATGGGCATCAGTGTGATATTTTCAACCCATGACGCTGATATGGCATTGAAGCTATGCGACCTTATAGTAGTGATGGAGAGAGGCGGCAACATAAAGTTTTATCGATCTGAAGAAGTCCTAGGACAAAATATTCTCAAAGAATTGTATGGTATCCGTGAATGTGGATATAACGATAAATTGATGATCTTTGAGCCCATGGTCATTAACTCCGACAAACCCCTTATACACATCGTATCTGGCTCAACAACTGGTGTGCCCCTATTCAGGCTCTTCGTAAAAAATGACATTCCATTTTCTGTAGGCGTGCTTCATGAAAATGATGTAGACTACTACTTTGCGACGGCAATAGGCGCAATAGTCATATCTGAAAAGCCCTACACATGGATAAGTCAACAGAAAATAGAAATGGCACTGAACCTAATACAGAATGTCGATTTCGTTATAGACTCTGGTTTCCCCGTTGGTGAGGTAAATAAGGCAAATATTGACCTCTTAAATAAAGCCTCCTCCCTTGGAAAGAAAGTGATTTCATTAAGACCTGAATCTGAAGGTAAAAAGCTTCTTTGCGGCGACGTCATCTACTGTAGCGATATACCCTCCATAATTAAGATGTTAGGTAACCCTTTGAATAGTAGATGAATATATGTTAAAAATCAGCTTTTCATGATAGCAGGAACATCCTGAATTTTGAGCATTAATTGGCTAGATTATTTGGATAGTTACTGTAACCTAAATAAGTGAAAACATTAAATATTGTTTTCATCCATTTTTCAGATTTAATGGCGGTCAAGGAGATGAAGAAGAGAGTTTTAGCTGTTTTTGTGTTGCTTGGGCTTATTTCTTTAGCTGCTGACATGGTTTATGAGGGTGCTAGGTCTGCTAGTGGAGCTTATCTGGAGCATTTAGGGGCTCCGCCCATTGCCTCATCCATCATTGGCGTGGGAGAGTTCATAGGTTATGTTCTAAGGTTTGTAAGCGGCGTTTTAGCATCTTATTTAGGGTCTTCGGTTGCTTTTTGGGGCTTTGTAGCATTAGGCTACGCTATGAACGTTATGGTTTTGCCATTCCTCGCTTTCACGGGATTATGGTGGGTTGCAACATCACTATACTTATTGGAAAGGGTTGGTAAGGGGTTAAGAACGCCTATTAGGGATGTAATCCTAGCTGAGGTTACTGAGGGTATTGGTAAGGGGAAGGGCTTCGGGCTTCATGAAGTTATGGATCAGGTTGGAGCTTTAGCAGGTCCTCTGCTATTTGCGTACATGCTTGTAGCCTATGGCTACTCTAAAGCATTTCTATCGCTAATAATTCCTGGGGCATTAGTTATGATATTCGTGTTCACAGCATGGTATCTTTATCCAAAGATTAAAAGTGTTGAATTTTCACCGAAAAAAATTTCCTTTAAAGGTCTTGGCCGAAGGTTTTGGTTATATACCTACTCGATGGCTCTACAATCTCTAGGCTTTGTACACTGGGCTATAGCCTCCTACTTCCTAAAATATTGGGGAATTTTAGGAGATGCAGAAATAGCACTGTTATACGCTGTCGCAATGGGCGTAGACGCCATCATAGCCCTCCCAATAGGCTACTTATATGATGCAATAAGGTTTAAGAGCCTCTACATAGCTCCAATAACAACCTTGACAATGGTGCTATTGCTAACCACGAGAGTTCCAGCGCTGGCATACATAATGGCAGCCTTCTGGGGCATCACAATGGGGGCTTCAGAAACAATAATGCGGGCTTCTATAGCAGATGTTGTTGGCAGGGATAAGCTGGCCATAGCCTATGGCCTATTTGGAATGCTTTATGGAGTTACATGGAGCATTGGAGGATTCATATTAACCATCCTACTGCAAGCCTCAGCAATAGCAACAATAGGCTATACAGCGGTAACGCAAATATTATCGCTTATAATGCTGATGATACTAAATAGAAAAAGCAACGTCCTTAAATAGCTGTGATGGGGTAGCTGTAAAAGCTAGGATAACAAGCCCATGTGACGTTCTTCCTCCAGTAGGCTTATTTATCAGGCTGATGGCTTCTACCCAGCATAAAACATTTGGGTGGATAATGGGGTTGCATAAAGCAGAACGGTTTACTATTTTGGAAGGCAGCCAATCTGCTGATTTATGGGTTAGACGTGTCATTAAATATGTTGTTAGTCGTCAGAATGAGGATGGGGGATACACCTTCTGCCAAGGTATTGACTCAAATGCCCAAGACACATATTATGGGCTAACAATCTTGGATTTGTTAGGTTCTCCTTTTCCAAATATTGAGAAGACTGTTGAGTGGCTGCGCGGCTTTGTTCCAGACAGTCTCTACTCGCATTATTATGTGGCTAAAGCCCTAGAATTATGTGGCGAAGAACCGAACAAGGAACACTTGAGGAAGTTTATTCTTTCTTTGCCAATTATTAGGGGAGAATTTGGAGCCGTTGACGTTCATGCAGAAGTAGCCTCAGAATTTCTATCAATGTTCATAGTAACCGAGCTTGCCAACATGGTTGGCGTGAAAGTTAATCGTGAAAAAATTATAGATTGGCTGTTAAGCTTCAAAAATAATGACGGCGGTTTTGGAGCTTACGGATGCTCAAATTTAAATTCCACCTACCATGCTATAGCCTCACTTTCCAATATCGGATATCCAGTTAAGTTATTAAAAGAAACCCTAGGATATATTAGGGCTTGTGAAAAGCCCTATGGAGGCTTTACAGTTATTCCGAGCGCTTCCACCCCATACATGGAGCACATATACTATGGGGCGGCGGCGCTCAATCTCCTCGGGGAGCGCCTAAGATACCCACAGCAGACAGCTGAACTTGTTCTCAAATGCCAAAACGCAAATGGCGGATTTGCAAGGTCAGACATTGGAATATCCACTTTTGAAGACACCTTCTACGCTGTAAGCACATTAAAAACGATAAATAGTCAATGGTGACCTGCATAAGCGTTGATGTAACATGGCAGTCGCCAAACTTTGCATATTGGATAAGGATAAGTTTCCTAAGCGTGAGCGCCAGCTTTAATCCCTGCTCAGTTCAGGATCTGTAGGGGGCTTAGAGCCTATCCTAACCTCTTAAGATTGAAAGGCGAAGACTCCTCAATTCTATATACAAGCACTGTGCATGAAGGGGGCGGAGTGTAAAGTTTATGTTCATTTTAAATTAAATGAAATATGAAAGGCGTCATGATCTTCGTGTTGCTGTTGTCCCTTTTGTCTAGTTTGATAGTTCATCCTATAGCTTGTGTGAGTGCTTCAGAGCTTAAAGTTGAGGTGGAGCAGCTCTTCACGATTACTAGGGAGGAGGCTTCAAGGCTTATGCAGTATGGATGGGCCTTCATTAGGGATGTGTTTATGATCGACGTGGCAAAGTATAATGTTTCGGTGCGGGTGGTTGAGGCTCCTGTCGCATTTGGCGCCCCTGCAGGATGGCTTGACATTAGTTATGAGATGCGAAGTGCTGAAAGCGAACTAGTAGTGAGCTTCTTTTTTAAGGGTGGAAGGTTAGCGATCTGCAGCTTTTCCCTTCACAGTGGCTCACACCCCATAATTGAGGAAGCTTTGCATAACCCTGTTGAGTGGGCTAAGGTTTTCCTTGAGAGGTACTGGCGCTTCACTGGGAAGAGCTACATTTGGAGTATGCTTGACATGCTGTCTAATGTTAGGATGGAGGATTTGGGCAGGGTTAAGGCAAGCGAATTCTACCCTTCATACTCGCCTAGGCATCGAGACCCCATAGAGCTGACAGGCCTCATAAAAACTGTTGAAAGCGTTAAAATGTCTATTGTTATCGAGCCCTGCGAGGCCTATTCGGAGATGAGCACAACCTACATTGAATGGAAGTATGTGGAGAACTGTGTGGTTTTTAGGCAGAAGGGGGTGGGCTTCACCATAGGCCCACGCGACATACACTTCTCCGATCAATGGGACATCTATCAGGTTGGTAGCTCAAAGCTTAAGGTTTCAACGGGGGAGGAAGCCGTACGCATCGCCAAGGAAGCCATAAGGGACCTAACCTATATGTCTGATGGCAAACTTATTGGAAACCTAACGGCCCTCAATGAGCCCCTATACGTCTACCTAGATACAGACTACCGCGGAAACGACATTTACACGCTCTACCCATACTGGGAAGTCTACCTATGCCTAGCAAAAGCATATCCAGCCGGAGTAGGCGGAGTAAGGGTCTTCATATGGGCTGACACAGGTGAAGTCTTCAAAAGAGAGCTCTCAGGAGGATATGGAGGAGGGGGAGAACCAGCTCCACCCACACAAGAAACAAATCCACAAACCAACCAACAAGCAATAATAATAAGCATCACAACAGCCGTGATATTCACAGCAATAGCCACAATAACCATAAAAATGAGACTTAAACATAAAACAACAACTAAAATGATGTGGATGCACCCCTATGGGTATCACTTAGCAATAGCTTCAAGAGTGATACATTGAGTTACTACATTCTAGGAAACTTGTTAAGAGACAAGTGGAATCCTCTTAACGCCAGTTTTTCCGTGCACCAAGTTCAGACAGTAGTTCGCTAGGCCTTAAACTCAACAGCCACCATGCTCTAAGCTGTTGAGCCTAGACCTTGCAGCTTTAAGTCTCTTATCAACATCATATATGTCCGCGGTCACATTAGACTCTGTACGCGTGGACTTTAAAGCGAAGGGCGCCAGAACTAGAGGTAATGGGGCCGAGGCCGGGATTTGAACCCGGGCACCGGGCTCCACAGGCCCGTAGGCTTCCAGGCTACCTCACCTCGGCCACTTGGTGGTAGCCTTGACCATTTTTAATCATGGGCTGCTTATTTTTCTTTTTTCCTGCAGCATCTTATACGCTTGATTATAATCTTATTGTTGATGGTTTGTTTATGGCTTTCTATGGCTGTGGTTGCTTTCGTTCGGGGCTGAATTCCATTTATCCCTTGAGTATGTGGAATTTTTTATTATTTGCCTATCTAGAGGGCATGTCATAATTTAACCTTGACTTATATGCTAGCAAAATGCTTATTACTGGTGGTTAGTTGTCTTCGTGGTTGATGGGTCATGGACTATTTATTGGAGGTTAAAAATCTAAGGGTTGAATTGGAGGATAGGCTTATACTTGAGGATGTAAGTTTCGGTCTTAGAAGTAGTGAGATTCACGTTTTATTTGGTCCTAATGGCTCTGGGAAAACATCGTTGATCAGTGCTATAGCTGGGTTGCCTGGGTATAGGATTGTTTCGGGGAGAATAATATTCATGGGCGAGGATATTACGGGAAAAAGCGTGGAGGAGAGAGCTAGGCTAGGTATTGGTGTTGGATTTCAGACACCACCAGAAGTTACCGGCGTAAAACTTGTGGATCTTTTAAAGCTATGTTTAGGAAAAGGTTCAGAGGATGAATTTAGTGCAGAGGAAATACGCCTTATTGAGCATTTTAGGCTCCAGGGCTTCTTAAATAGAGAGGTTAACGTAGGCTTCTCTGGTGGTGAAAGGAAAAGGGCTGAAATCCTGCAGTTACTATTTTTAAAGCCTAAGGTTATGCTTTTAGATGAGCCTGATTCTGGGGTTGATGTTGAAAGCTTAAAGATTATTGCTGGTGAAATCCAACGGTATATAGAATCTAGTGGGGCCTCAGCCCTTGTTGTAACTCATAAGGGCGATATACTTGACTACATAAAAGCTAAGTATGGATGTGTACTGCTTAATGGCAAACTTTACTGTTTTACGAATCCTAAACGCGTTTATGAGGACATCAAACGCGAGGGATATGAAGGATGCATTAAATGCCAAATGAAGGGTGAAGAAAAGTGGTAAGCTTAGATGAAAGTAAAATCCTAAAAAGAGTACCTCGCCATGTTCTAATGGAAGCTTATGGCGTTGGGGTTGCAAGAGAGGAAGAGCGAGCTGGAACCTTCTTCCATGTAGACCAATCCACCCTATATTCTAGCGTAAACGAGCTTTTTAAGGGCAAAATAGAACTTATGGACATAAGAGAAGCGCTTCAAAGGTATGAGTGGCTTAGCGATTACATGTGGAATGCTATCCAAGAAAGTAGCGACTTTTTTACGAAAAAGGTTGCAGAAGACTTAAGCGGAGGATACTTCCTAAGGATTTTGCCCGGCGCTGAGGTGCTTTTTCCACTTCAATCATGCTTAATGATAACTCAGGAAGGCATGGAACAACGAATTCATAATATCATAATCGCAGAAGAAAACTCTAAAGCGCATCTAATAACAAGCTGTCTTCAACACTCCGCAGTCGGAAAAGCAACTCACATAGGTGTAACTGAGGTTTACGTTAAACGTGGAGCCTACTTAAACTCAACGATGGTGCATCAGTGGGGGGATGAAACCGTCGTAAGACCTAGGAGCGCATCTATAATAGAGGAAGACGGAACTTTCGTTTCTAATTACATTTGCCTAAGACCCGTAATGGATGTACAAATGTACCCCGTGGCTTATTGTAGAGGAAAAGGGTCAAAAGTTATTTTTAACAGTATATTATACGGGCACAGGGGATCCTTTATAGATGCTGGATCAAAGGCTGTACTTGATGGTAGCGAAAGCCGAGCTGAAATGATTAGTAGGGCAGTTACGAGGGAAGGCTCAAAAATAATTGTTAGAGGCTCCATTGAGGGAAATGGGCGGGAGTGTAGGGGACACTTAGAATGTAAGGGGCTTATATTAGATGATGAATCATTTATCCAATCCATCCCCGAATTAATTGCAAGAAGCAAAAGCGTGGAAATAACCCATGAAGCCGCAATAGGCAGAATATCAGAGAAGGAAATTCTATATTTAATGACAAGGAAACTCTCTAAGGAGCAGGCGACATCCCTAATAGTAAGGGGCTTCATGGACGCAAGTATTATGGGGCTTCCCGAAGCACTAACAGCAGAAATATCTAGAATAATCGAAATTGCAACTAAATCCTAAAAACATAGATTTCGCATTTGAAATGGCTGTTCCTTTCCATTGACTTTGCCCATTTTAAGCGCATATTTTTTACTTTAAGCGACTTCAGTATACTTACAAAAATTAGCCTTCCAATTATGTGAATAAGCTGTCCAGAAGCATCATTAAAGCAAAGCCGCCTATTAATCCAAAAGTAGCTTTCCTGCCAAAGCCCTTCTCATGGCTTTCAGGAACCATTTCGTCTATATCCACGAAAAGCATGGCTCCAGCTACAAAACCCAGCAAAACATCAAGGGTATCGTCAGAAAAATTCTTCTTAAGAAGCATTGGAAGTGCTCCAGCTCCAGTAGCTAAACCTGCCAGCAGACTGGCAATAAACCCTAAGTGAACTATTTCCATTAGCTATGCGCCTCTTTTTACGGGAATAATAAGGTTGCTGATGCCCTTATTTTCGTTAAAGGCTTTGTTTTGAGTTTTTAAGCGGATAAAGGGTTGTTGAGCTTGAAATGTTTAATCGTGGTATCAAGCTTCAATCCTCTGTCTTTCCTTAACTTTTCGTGGGACATTTTCATCCTACATCGTCAATACCATAATTTTCTACCATGGAGCGATTAATGTGTTTAAAAAATGGGGTTAAAGGTTCCTCAGGCTTTTTCAACCTTTACTTTTTCTCCTTCTTCAACCTTCTCTAGCACTTTTGGATCGTTAAGGATTTTACCCATTACGTTTACCGGGCTGTAGGGCTTAATGATGTTGGGTGACGGGCTTGATAGTGTTGGTCCGAAGAAGAGGCAGAGGGCTGGCCCTTCAGGCCAATAGGCTACGTCCCCATAGTCAACGACGTCTTTAGCATTTTCATAGCCAACCCTAAAGGGGACTCCAAAGTATATTTCCTTGCCCCAAAGCTCAGCTCTTGACTCAATGGGCAGCGCCTTCAAGAGGGCTTCAACGGTTCTTGGGCACTCTTTGAGTTTTAATTCGCATTCAACAGTGATTCCTGACTCAAAGGATATTCTTATTCTCTCCCTACGCTCCATAATTTACCCTCGTTTAAGCTTGCTAAAATTTTATAATTGATGCTTTTTAAGCTTAAAGATGCGTAAATTATGAGGCGATTGATTGAAAACCCTGCTAAGGAATAGCTCTTGTAGAGGGGTAAGACCCAAATAATGGAGCTGTAATTATCGTTGATGAATTGGAGGGAGAGCTTTATGAAGAAGAGGCGAAATGCTTCAGAAATGCTTGATGAATTTGACTTGAAAATGATTAGGGAGGCTCTTAAGCTTGCTAGAAGGCGGAAGCCTGACTATATTGTTTAGCTCTCCCCCATCTAAATGCGACAAGGGCTTTAGCCTCCCAGAGCTACATTATTTTTAGGGCTTAAGTAATGGAAAGCTTGGTAGTTAATCCCAGCGTAAACGTTAGTCCATACTGTTACTCCCTCTTAAGAATTGAGCCCTATACATCATGTATGCATCAATGTATATACTGCTTTGGCCGTTGGTATAGAATGGCGGATCCCGCGACATTAGCGCCGACGCCTAATATGATTCAAAGCCTTGTGAGAATTTTTAAAGCTATTCATAAGAGGGGTTTAACGCCTATGCCATTTAGGCTTTCAACCCTTATAGATCCCTTTCAGCCTATCGAGTTAGAGAAGGGCGCTTCTAAGCACGTTATTAAACTCTGCATAAAATATAATATTCCCTTAATAATCAATACTAAAGCTCCAAATATAGCTATCAATATCCTGCCTCTTTTAGAAAAGTTATGTAATCGTGGCCTGTTAATCTTTCAAGTCTCCGTATCCGTAATAAGTGGGGAGTTAGCCAAAAAGCTTGAGCCTAAAGCGCCTCCACCGCAAGAGCGACTAGATGCAGCTGAAAAAATGTCTAAGGAAGGTATACCCGTAATTCTACGGCTTCAACCACTCATTCCTGGATTAATGGAGCATAATCTTGAATTAACAATTCAACAAGCTAAGTACATTGGCACCAAGCAAATTATTACTGAAGCCCTAAGGGATGAAATTGAAAATTTTAATATATACTCAACCCTAGCTAAGGATTCCCAAAAATATAAGGGGATAGGGTTCTGGGAAGACTACTCAGCTACAGTGAAAACTCCATCTAAGGTTTTAAGACCTAAACTAGAGTGGAGAATAAGCACTTATAAACAATTAAGAGACTTATGCTCTAAGTATGGCTTAGCCTTCTCCATGTGTAAAGAAGGCCTCTATGAACTACAAACAGCTAAAAATTGCTGCGGCATAAACCTCCTAAACCCAGCAAGCTACACATTAAGACCAACACTTTATGAAGCCTGGATAATCTACAAGCAAACTAAAACAATACCAAGCTATAAGCAACTTGTAGAAACTCTCCCCCCAAACTACATTCACAGCCAAAACCTAAAACCCTACCCAAGAACCATAAGAAAGAAACTCCAAGCTCACGAAAAAATACTAAAACAAATCCTCGAAGAAAGAACCCAAGAACTAATAAAACTCCTACCCCGCTAAAGATTAACACATAAAAATCCACTGGAAAAACACCCCTCGCTGCATACTTCGGTGATGGCATGTATCCTGAATGCAGATTAGCCACCACCGAAGCAACACCCCAAACACTTATATACAAAAAACACCCAAAAAACAAAACAGAACAAGAAAACCCCTCGG
>Ga0209394_1000908_pt1 | contig 19776 bp, 18 predicted proteins | sample JNZ201metaG_FD_184122 | JGI IMG/M metagenome (GOLD analysis project Ga0209394, IMG submission 184122) | Hot spring microbial communities from Jinze hot spring, China to study Microbial Dark Matter (Phase II) - JNZ 20120812A (SPAdes) (version 3) ... | reverse complement strand
TGCCAGAAGCGATAGCGATTATCTAAGAATTGTTGAGATCACCGGTTTGGACTTATCAGAGAGTATAAAAGACCCCTATAAGCGAGATCTCGCTTATGCGTCTCTTTTTGAAAGAACGTGCGACTTCAATTATTCTGAAAAGATTCAGGACAGGAAAATAGCTTCTGCGAGCATGAAAAGGGTCTCTGAGAAGCTTGGACCTCCAGAAAACTTAAAAGTTGCGAGGAGAATTCCAGATGCTTACTATCGATGCTTGGCTTTGGTTGAGATCTCAGAAAAAGAAAAAATAGATCTTAGAGCAGAAATATTGGATTCTCTGAATGCAATAGAGAACATCTGGCTAAGAAAATGGCTTGAAGCTCGGCTGAAAGCGAATTCAAAGCTCTAATAAAAAATTTAAGAAGCTAATTACATTCAAACGACTCTGCGATTTTGATCAGATCTTCTTCGCTTAGTTCAGATGAAATTCGAATGTAGATATCTTTGCATTTGAATTGGAGCGTTTTAAATCCGTATAAATCCGAAATGTTGCCTTCAACTTTGCCAATCTTTACGATCTTGGAATCTGGCAGCAAAGTCTCGTTGCGAGATTCTACGATCGTTAGATAGCTATTTCCTTTTTTATAAAGCAATGAAACTTCTTCATCGAGCTCGGAAACCATCGCATAATCAAATTCATATTCAGCTGTGTATTTAGGAACCAAGATTTCGAAGTCGACGTTACGCTTTGCTTCCTCAATTGTCAATTTGGCTGGCATTTGTAGTTTAAGTTCCAAGATCTTCGCTTCTGGCGGGGGAGTGAACTCAAAAAGCTCATCGCTAATTCCCGAGTTGAAACTTAAATTTCTATACTCCACTACTGACTTCGATTTATTGCCAAGCACGTCGAATTCCATTTCGATCTTTATCGGATACCAGAACTCTTTTTCTACCCACATTTTCAGTTTCATGCCAAGAATATTCTCCGCCTTTGGTTTCGCATCTATGACATAGCAGTCTCTCCCGTTAATTTTTTCACTGCCCAGTGCCTTTAACTCGTAACTATTTAGCAACTCCTCAATGATTCGGCTGTAGCTAAAAGCCTCCTTGAAAAACTCTTCGAACTCAGAAGTGCTTGTAATCTTGATCACTTCATTCTTTTTCTTGTCGTAGATCCATGAAATCTCCCCATTAGATACCATAAGCATCTCGTCGTTCTCTTGCCTCATTTTGTTCTCTTTGGTCCATATTTTCCAACTTTGACTGAAAATCTCATTTCCGTAATAACTTGTCACAGTGTATTCCCCCTGCATGTCCTTAATGGAACGATATTTTTCCTCCATGTTTTTTGCAATCTGCTCAGCGGTCATTTCAGCACAGCCAAGGAGCAAAACCACGATAACTATAGTCAACACTTCCAACCTCACACGATCACCTCAATTTGTAAGTAGCTAACAAATATTTATACTTTTTGCTCAATGTCCACATATAACAAATTAGAGTTATGGTAAGCATACACAAGCACAAGATTGTCCGCTGAGGCTCTCAAATAAAGCGTGTCACCGTCGTTGGTCCATATGGCATTGCATTCGTAGCCAGTAGAGCACCAGTATAGGCTCTGCTTAGTATTTATTCCGCAACCTGTGTAAAGCGTTACTTTTCCACCACTTTCCAGCACGAATTCGGGAAATACAAAAGGCTTTCGCGAAAATTCATCGCTAACAGTCCAATTTGTAAGCTCACAAGAATAAGGGCAGTTGTTTACGAACACCACGTATTCGTCATTTAGATTGACGCAATCATCCCCACAACCTTCTGCTTTCTTCCAAATGCCGAGCTGTAGCGACTTTGCGAGTTTCTCCGCTTCAAGTAGCTCTTTTTTGTATTTTCTATTCTCTCCGACAAAGTAAGTTCTTGCGAGTCCCTCTTGGACAAGGATTAAGTTCACAAAGGTGTTGTTTACAAAAACGTATCTTAGAAGCCTGCCATATTGGTCTCTGTCTTCCACATCTCTCTCAAGGATAACTTCTTTTCTTCGATTAGTTCTTTAAGTCTGTTTTTTGCCTCCCCGTATAACTCTCACCCTTTTCAGGCCTTTGGAATTACTGGGGCTCTGCGCTGGGAGATTGTATTTGGAGATCTTCTGGACTTTGCGGAACTACTTCTGATGCTTTTTGCTGTAAACAGCAACAAAGAATGATTGCAAGGATCAGCAGAGCGATTCGCACAGAATAATTCCGGTATAGGGGAGTATATCCTTTATGATGAAAAAATTAATTTGCAAGCTTTGCAAAGAAGCGATATGCGTTCTCAGACTAAGTGGGGTCTGGCTTTCATAATTCTTGGCTTTTTGCTTCTGCCCCTCTTTTTGCCCCTCACGTTGTTATATTCTGTTCCCCTGATCGCAATTGGTTTGGCGTTGATTTTATTTAGGCATAGAGAAGAGATCATTGAAAAACCATGGGGTGATCTTATGGAAGAAATCATCATAACCACGACCGATTTCGTGCCTGGATATGAGATTGAGAGGATCATAGGAGTTGTTTTCGGAAATACAGTCAGAGCGAAGCACATCGGCAAAGACATCTCAGCGCTTTTCAAGAACATCGTTGGCGGTGAAATTCAGGAATACACCGAAATGCTGTCTGAGGCAAGAAAAGAAGCCCTGAACAGGATGATCAAGAATGCAAAGGAGCTTGGAGCGGATGCTGTTTTAAACGTCAGATTTGCAACTTCTCAAACCATGGCGGGAGCAGCGGAGCTTTTGGCTTATGGAACCGCGGTTAAGCTGAAAAAGAAATATTGAATGTGCCCAAAATTATTTTTTGGACTAAAGAATGGAAGCGGATAGAAATCGTTATATTCCCCCGCTTTCTAACAGGAATATGAGAAGATCACTGCTCGACATATTAGCATGTCCAAAATGCAAATCCGATCTCGATTTGGAGGTTCTTCAAGAGGAAAGCGAGGAGATAATTTCTGGAAAGCTCATCTGCAAAGGCTGTAAGGCTGTTTACCCAATTGAAGACGGAATTCCTAATTTGCTACCCCAGTTATGAAGTTCATCGTCGTTACCGGCGGAGTGATGAGTGGGCTTGGCAAGGGAATTACTGCAGCTTCCATAGGCAGGCTCCTCGTTGACCTCGGGTACAAAGTCGTGCCTATAAAAATCGACCCCTACATCAACATAGACGCGGGCACGATGAATCCTTTCCAGCACGGCGAAGTCTACGTGCTCAAAGACGGCACCGAAGTCGATCTTGATCTCGGGCATTATGAACGCTTCATAGGCATGGAGTTAACTGGAGAGCACAACATCACCACTGGGAAGATCTATCGGCGTGTAATTGAGAAGGAAAGACGTGGCGAATACCTTGGGCAGACGGTGCAGATAATCCCCCACGTAACGGATGAGATAAAGTCCTGGATCAGGGAAGTTGCAAAAAAGAACAACGCTGAGATCTGTCTTATTGAAATCGGAGGCACAGTTGGAGATATTGAAAGCATGCCATTCCTTGAGGCGATAAGGCAGATGAGAATTGAGGAGAGAGAAGAGGACTTTTTGCTCGTTCACGTCACTTTGATTCCGCTCGATGCAGGTGGGGAGCAAAAGACCAAGCCGACACAGCACAGCGTTAAGGAGCTTCGGGAACTCGGGCTTTATCCTGACGTGATTGTGGGGAGATGCAAAGAAAAGCTAAAAGAATCGACAAAGAGGAAGATCGCACTCTTCTGCGATGTGGAAGTTGAGGCGGTGATCAGCAACGAGGATAGCGATATTTACGAAGTTCCGCTGAAGTTTAAGGAGGAGGGGCTCGATAGAGTGATACTCAGCAAGCTCAAGCTTGAGAGGAGAAAGAACGGCAGGGAATGGGAAGAGTTCGTGAAGCGGATGAAGGAGTTGAGGGAAGAAGTCGAAATTGCAATTGTTGGGAAATACGTGGACGTGAAAGACGCATACATAAGCATAAGGGAAGCTTTGAAGCACGCTGGGGTAGCGGTTGGATGTAAGGTAAATTGTGTTTGGATAGACAGCGAAAAACTAGAAAAAGAAAGCTTTGCACTTGACTACGACGGAATTCTCATCCCTGGTGGATTTGGGAAACGAGGAGCGGAAGGAAAAATAAGGGCGATAAACTACGCTCGGACAAGGAATATCCCGTTCCTTGGAATATGCTTCGGTTTTCAGCTTGCAGTCGTCGAGTTTGCAAGAAACGTTTGTAATCTCAATGCCAACAGCGCAGAAATCGATAGAAATGGGCATTGTGTGATCGACATACTGCCGGAGCAAAGAGAGATTAAGGAACTCGGCGGAACAATGCGCTTGGGAGAGCTCGAGGTAATGCTGAAACCAGGGACACTCATAAACAAGCTTTACAGAACTGAAAGGATAAGAGAAAGGCATAGGCATAGGTATGAAGTTAATCCAAGCTACATAGAGCTTTTGGAGAGCAAGGGACTCGTTTTCAGCGGATACTCTGACAACGGGCGAAGGATGGAGGCCTTGGAAATTCCGACGCATAGGTTTTTCTTGGCAACCCAGTTCCATCCAGAGTTCAAATCTCGCCCTCTTTCGCCTTCGCCACCTTTCGTTGGTTTCGTAAAAAGCGCTTTGGAGTTCAAAAGAGAGAAGTCTTTTTCCATTGGTGCTCTTTCTCTATCAAGCTAAAAATCGCAAATTACTTTTTCCTCAAAAAGCTCGGCAAAATCAGCTCTCTCAACGTAATTGCTGGCAAAATTCATTCCTTCTTTCGAAAGATAGCTCTTTATTTTCTCCACAGCGCATTCTCTTACCCTCAGCTCCAGCAAAGACTTCTTTTTCTTGTTAGAGAACAAAAACTCTATGCGGTCATGCTCCTCAACACTTATATTCATCTTCCCCAACGTGCAACCAGTTGAAACTTGTATTCCATCTATTGAACAAGTATATGGTGTCTTGAGCGGACATCTGACTTTGCACGTTAGATCGTGCTCGTCCTCTGGTTTAAGAAGTTCCAAAGCTCTAAGACCTGCTCTATAACCCAAAACAAGCCAAGGTCCCTTGTGTCCGTGCATTTTAACAGCGTCTTCCAAACTCAGCATACCTCTACTAAACGTAAGCGTTAAAAATTTTGTCATTGTCACTTTGTAATAACTTAGATAAATTTTTTATACAAGGTGATCGGCATCTAAGCAGAGAACTGCAGCTTGTTTTAATCGCTGGCTTGAAATCTGAGTTGATCAGCTCTCAATCGCAAGTAGAATCTCCCTGATCTTCTTATACTTCTCGTAAATCTCGCAGTAGTCGATACCCGAAGGAAGCACAGTTGTGAACTGTGGGACAAACTTTTCGAGAACTTGTTTTAGTGAAAAGTCTAAGGAAAGACAAGCGAGCATTGCTGCACCTCTTGCAGTTGCCTCAACGTCTCTAGAGACGAGACAAGGTTTTCTTAATACATCTGCAAAGATCTGATTCCACAGCTGACTTCTCGCTGCACCACCGTCGAGACGAAGCTCCTCGACCTTTATGCCCAGGTTCTCCATAACTTCAACATTAGTTCTCACCTCAAAGGCAACGCTTTCCATCACAGCTCTCGCGATGTCGCCCCTCGAATGCCCCAAAGTTAACCCATAAATCGCTCCCTTCGCTTCCGGGATCCAGTGCGGACATCCAGCGCCTGTGAAGAATGGAAAGATCATAAGCCCGCGGGCTCCAGCCCCAGAAGCTTTTGCTTCTGCGTTGAGAACTTCATAGCTATCGTTCGGGAAGAAATTCCGCTTTACCCACTCGAGAAGACTTCCAGTCGTGAATATGCTCACCTCCGCCACGATTTTTGGCACAACGTGTGCGGAGTAGATCAAATCACCGCCGTACATTTTCTCGACAGGTGCAATCATAAAAGTGCCGGTGCCGGTTGTGGATTTGATCTTTCCCTCTTCTATAACTCCTTGAGCAAATGCACTGCACTGCTGGTCGCCACCACCTACAGCAATTACGGGCTTAGATTTGACCTTGATGTCTTTGCTCTTCAGCTCTCCAATCGCTTCTCCTGGGCTCACGATTTCTGGAAGTTTGTCCAAATCGATACCGAAGGTTTCGGCTATCTTCTCAGACCACCTTCGCTTTTTTAAATCCATTAGCATAGTCCTCGATGCGTTTGAGAAATCCGTTACGACGTTTCCAGAGAGCTTGAAAATAATGTAGTCGTGCACAAGCATGAACTTCCACGTTTTTTCAACAACTTCAGGACAATTTCTCATCCACCACAGAATTTTTGGTAGCGAAAAGTAGGGATCGGGCTTTAGACCAGTTATCTTGAAGATTTCCTTACCCATCATTAAACTGATTCTTTTGACTTCTTCGACAGTCCTTCTATCCTGCCAAACTATCGCCTTCGCAAGCGGCGCCCCATTTTTCGAGATTGGAACAATGGTTTCGCGCTGATTTGCAACCGAGATCGCAAGAATTTCGTCTTCTGCGTTTGCGAACTTGATCGCAGAGTTGCAAGCTTTTACAACACTTTTCCACCAGTCTTCAGCGTTCTGTTCAACCCATCCCGGGTTTGGGTAGTAGCTTGGGAACTCAACGTAGCTCTGAGTGACAAGTTCTCCTTCAAGAGAATAAATTCCAGCTCTGATGCCCGTGGTGCCTGCATCTATGCCAAGAACATAGCCCATTGGATCACCTTAACATTTTATTCAAAAAAGAATAAATATTCTTCGATCACCTTTGAGCGGTGAGAAGTTGAAGGACATCGTAGTCGTTGGCGCAGGAGTTACGGGTAGCTTTATTGCAAAGGAGCTATCAAAATTCGATTTAGATGTTTTGGTTCTTGAGAAAAAACTCGCTCCAGGTTTAGAGCAGACTAAAGCTTGTTCTGGAATAATTCACCCATTCCAGCTCCCCTTCAAGCTTTTGAGAAGTAAATTGTGCTTGGAAGGAAACAGAATGATGGATGCCGAAGCGGAGGAGCTTGGCTTCGAGTTCAAGCGAGTCGGCTTGATAGCGGTCGCGACTAATCCAATAACTTTTCTGGCAATCCCGCTCATAGTTCTGTATCTCAAGATGCACGGGATAAAGGCGGAGGTGATTAGAAGAAAAAAGCTGCTTGAGATGGAACCAAATCTAACTGAAAAAGTTTATGGAGGTATCTTCATACCATCCGCCGGTGTTGTGAATCCGGTTGAGATGACTGCTAGGGCTTGTCTTTTTGCAAAGCTCAATGGCGTTGAATTTATCTACGGTTGTGAAGTCATCGGAATTGAGCGAAGGGGAGATAGATTCATTGTAAAGACCAACCGAGGGAACTTTGAGAGTAGGGTTGTGATAAACTGTGCGGGGATCTACGCTGACGAGATTGCCAAAATGGTTGGATACGAGATGAGAATAATCCCCGGAAAGGGTACGCACGTGGTTTTTGCAGAAAAGGGATTTACCAAGCACTTAGTCGTCGCAATACCTCTAAAGCCCAACAAGAGAACTAAGGGAGGCGGAGCTCTCATCGGCTTCGATGGAAAGCCACTTTGGGGTCCAAACTTGATAGACGTTGAGAGCAAGGAAGATACGAGCGTTAATAAGAGAGAGATCGAGGGGATAATTGCCAAATTCGCCCCGCTTTTCAAAAGAACTCCGGAAGAGATAATAGCGGTTTACTCTGGCTTGAGGTCGATTGCCGGGAGCGATTTTGTGATCAACGAACCGATTAGGGGATTTATAAATGTTGCTGGAATCCAAAGCCCTGGGTTGACTGCGGCGCCGGCGATAGCGAAGATTGTTCTTGGGATGCTCTCAAATCACTTTGAATTGCGGAGAAAGGAAAAAATTTTCAGATTGCCAAAGAAAGTGAAAAATGAGATCTGGAAGTTCCTTGAGGAAGACGAAATCGTCTGTCTTTGCAACATGGTAACGAAAAAGGAGATCTTAGAAGTTGCGGAGAATTTTAAGTGTTTCGATGCTGTGAAGCAGATTACATGGGCTGGGATGGATTGTGAGAAGTGCAAGGCGGACATCATAAGGCTGGTTGGGGAGAAAGTTCTGAAGGATAGCGACAAAGGGGAGATAGCATGGTTGTGATTGTTGGAGCAGGTTACAGCGGGCTTATTTGTGCAAGAAACCTCATCGACTTTGGCTACAGCGTGAGACTCTTTGATTTCAGAAAGACTGGTGGTGAGCTTGCGATCTTTAGCAAAATCCCGGAATTGAAAGAGCACTATGAGAGCTTCGTAGACGAAATGAAGTCTGTTTTGGGGGATTTAAACGTCGAAAAAGGATGCGTCATCTCCACCGATCCGCTCAGGATCCTAACGCCGAAGGGAGTGGAGATCGTAGATGATAAGGCAATAATTGCAACCGGTGCAGTGGATCGCAACCCTTGGGTCTACGGAAAAAGACCTGCCGGCATTTTTTCTCCTGAGACGGCAATAAAGCTCATATCCGAGGGATACAAGATAGGCAACAGTTTTCTGATTGCTGGAGACGGTGAAGTTCTCGAGCTTTTGGCAACTCACCTTTCAAAAAATCACAAGGTTGAGCGGGTGAAGTCGACCGAAGTCTATGTCCATGGTAATAAAAGAGTAGAAAAAGTCGAAGTTGAGGGAGAAGAGTTCAAATGCGATACTCTAATCCTTTTTAGGGGGAGAAAGACCTTTAACCCAAAGAACTTGCTCGGCGATCTCGTCGGCAATGCAGTTGTTTGCAGTTACGACTACTCTTTGGTGAGAAAAAACGTTAGAGAATTCATAAAAAAGTTCACGGCGAGCTCTAACCTCTTCTCACGAGTCTGAAAACAAGTTTCTCTAGCTCGACGATTATGAAGACTATGAAAGCGATTGCAAATGTTTTAACCCACTCCTCAACGCTCATCGGCTCGAGCTTAAGCGCTGAACTGAAGTTCGTCATGTAAAGCTGGAGAATCAGCAGTAAAAGGATACCGAGGATCGCATATTTGTTCTTTAATCCCACTTCGAAAAAGCTCTTCTCGATGTGCGGAGTTAGTAGATACCAGATCTGGAGCGCAATCAGACCATTGACGGCTGAAGACATCTTTCCAGTGTTGAAGTAAAGGTAGTAAACTAACAAAACCCCTAATATGGAAATATACGCAACTCTGAAGAGGACACGCTTGCTCATTAGCTCTCCTTTTGTCGGTTTTAGCTTCAGCAACCCCTTTTCCATGGGATCGAACACAAGCATCATACCAAGGAGGCCAGAGGTTACGGTATTGATCCAGAGTATATGAAGCGGCAGCATTGGCATCGCAATTCCAAGCGCGAAGGCAACAAGCACAATCGATCCCTGAGCACCATTCGTTGGAATTATCCAAGAGATTATCCTCTGGATCTTTCTAAACACATCTCTACCAACTTCAACTGCCTTTACGATCGTCGAAAATCTGTCATCGAGTAAAACCATGTCTCCAGCTTCTTTTGCGATATCGCTACCACTACCCATTGCAACACCGATTTCGGCTCTCTTTAAAGCTGGAGCGTCGTTTACACCATCTCCAGTGACTGCGACGACTTCGCCGTTTGCTTGCAGAGCTTTCACGATCTCAAGCTTTTGCTCTGGTGTAGTTCTTGCGAAAATGCTGCATTTCTTAACCGCTTCCCTTAAATCTGTTTTTTCGAGGTCCATTCCTGTGATCACATCACCTTCTATGCCAGCATCTCTTGCGATCTTCAACGCTGTTGCAGGATGATCGCCGGTTATCATCAAAACCCTTATTCCAGCGGACTTGCAGTTTTCGACACTCTCTTTACTATCTTCTCTTAATGGGTCGATTAAACATTGATAACCGAGGAACTCGAGATCTTCAAGCTCAAAGCCATTGAAAACTTCGAGTTTCTTGAACGCAAAGGCAATCGTTCTCATCCCCTCTTGGGTGCAAGTTTCTGGGGTTTTTGTTCTGGTCATTCGCTCTATAACTTCTGGAGCACCTTTAACGATCAAATACACTTCGTCTCTCGTTTTTACAGAAACCGCCATGAATTTTCTCTTCGAATCAAATGGAATTTCATCAAGCACTTCATATTCTTCAACGATACCCATTTTCAAGGCTAGTTCGAGCAAAGCAATTTCTAGCGGATCTCCTCTGCAGTTTCCTCCCTCACAAACTGCTCTGTTGCACATGTAGCCTGCAAGTATGAGTCTTTTCACGTCTTCTCCGGGCTCAATTCTATTGCCTTCTCTATAGATTCCGTCTTCTCTAACCTCGTATTCTCCGTTTGGTGTTAGAAGCTTCACGACCTTTAACTTGTTCTGAGTCAAAGTTCCTGTTTTGTCTGAGCAGATCACAGTTACACTGCCCAAGGTTTCCACAGCAGGCAAAGATTTGACCAGAGCATTCTTTTTAGCCATTTCTCTTACACCAAATGCTAAGGCGAGCGTAATGGTTGCAGGAAGAATTTCTGGGATTACAGCAACTGCAAAGCTTATCGCAGACAGGAAAGAGTAGTCAATTTCGTAACCCCTGTAAACCCCAAGCAAAAATATCGCTGCCGAGACTAAGATTATTCCAATAGTGAGCTGTTTCGCAAAAATCCGTATTTTTCTGATCAACGGTGTTTCGGCTCTCTCCTCAAGTCCTTTACCGATTTTTCCCATCTCCGTTTTTTCGCCTGTGGCAACGACCACGGCTTTTCCCCATCCGGATGTGATTGTGGTGCCAGCGTAAAGCATGCAAGTCCGTTCGGGAACAATCGCATCTTCGGGAATCTTTTTGTTGTTCTTTGTAACGGGAAAAGATTCCCCAGTTAGCATCGATTCATCAACACTGAGCTCTCTGCTTTCTATGATCCTTGCATCTGCAGGAACCTTCATCCCAGCTTCTACAATTATCACATCTCCGGGAACTATCGAGCTCGAATCTACTTCGATTATCTTTCCTTCAGAAACGACGAGGGCTTTTGGAAGCAAGAATTTCCTGAGCTCTTTCATAATGCTCTCAGCTTTCCACTCCTGCAAAAACCCAGTGATCGCTCCAAGGATGACAATTGCGAAGACTATGATCGCTTCCAAGTGGTGCTCCAAATAGCCAAGAAGGAGCATCGAAGCTACAAGCACGAGCACAAGCGGATTTAGGAACTGTCTGATGAAAACCTCGAACGGCTTTCTCTCCTTGACTTTTATTTCATTCGAGCCATAGATCTTGAGTCTTCTTTCTCTCTCGGCTTGGGTAAGACCATTCAGGCTCGTTTCCAGTTTCTGAATGACCTCGTCGACTTCTAAAGACCAAAATTTCACTTTTAGCCACCTAAAATCATTTTAGAAGTCGTTATTTAAGTCTTGTGGTCTCATTATGGGTTTTGCATTCCTACAAAATTTTCTTTTTTGGGCTTAAAATTTTAAAATCCGTTGTAGAGTTTCAATGTGATCTATCTCGGCGGAGAGGCTGAAGTTATAATCGGAGATGTGGTCGTGAAGAGAAGAAGAACGAAAAGATATAGGATCAGAGAAATCGATGAAGTACTCAGAATAAGAAGGACAAGAACCGAAGCGAAGTTGATTTCGCTTGCACGAAGAGTTGGAGTTCCAACTCCCATAGTTCTCGACGTTGAGGACGATACAATAATCATGGAAAGAATTTACGGAACTCCCGTAAAGGAATGCATGAGTGAAGAGATAAGCAGAGAAATTGGAAGGCTTGTTGCAAAGCTACACAACGCGAACATAATCCATGGCGATATAACGCCGATGAACATGATATTCAGCGATGGTAAGATTTACTTTGTTGACTTTGGTTTAGCGTTCGTCGACAGCAGAATTGAAGCGAAAGGCGTTGATGTGCATGTTTACTTCGAAGCTTTGAAAGCTGGTTTTGAGGATTGGGAAAGGCTAAAAAGAGCGTTCATTGAGGGATATCTCGAATTGGGGGAGGAAGAAGTGATCAGGAGAGCGGAGGAGATTGAAGAGAGAGGCAGATACGTCGAGAGAAAACTGAGTGATCAGAGTTAGCTTAGTCTTGAAAAATTCATGTTTTACGGAAAAAATTGCCAGTTTGTTTTGTAAAAAACGCAAAAGGCAATTGTTGTGATTGCGTGAGTTTTGCGTGTCTTTTTCGAAGGATAAAGGGAAAACTTGACGACAAAATAAAACTTCTTAAAACAGAAAATTTTTTAAACAACAAAATTCGTTATGAAATATGCCTGAATTCGTTCACGTGATCGCAGTTGATTCGAATCAAAATGCAGTTTTGGAGAGCGTTAAAACGATTGGTTATCCAATCCATCGTGCATACATCGTTTACAGAAAAAAAGAAGCGTCAAAAATCGCCGAAAACCTTGAAGATATCCTAAAGTCGCTTGTCGAGACAAAAATATTGAACTTCGAAGATAAAAACGTTTTTGAGATCACGTGGGGTTTGCTTAGATTGATGAGGGAAGAAATGGAGAAGGGGAATGAGGTTCTCCTCAACATGAGCGATGCGGACAAAAATCTCGCCGTCGCTTTTCTGCTATCTGCACAGGTTTCGAGGGCAAGGGTTTACATGATGCTCGATTCTAAGGCGGAGTTCGTCCAAACTCCACCTGCGAAGACGTACAACCAGGAAAGAATAAGGATTCTCAAGATATTGTCCGAAGAGGGCGGGGTTGTTGAATCGATAAATCGCCTCATAGAACTGTTGGAGGGCAGAACAGAGGATCAGAAAAAATACATGGCTCAGAGAGCAAAGATAACGTATCACCTCAACGAATTAGCTGAGGACAACCTTGTTGTGACACAGAGAAAGGGTAAAAACCTGAAAGTCATGTTAACTGAACTTGGTAAAGCTTATGTAATCATGTTCGGTTGAGCTTTATGCTTATGCTATCTGTGTTGATCGTTGCGAATGCTGACGAATGGCATCGATTCAAGCAACTCGAGGAGTGCCTTCTAAACGACTACCACGTCCAATTCGCGGACAGACTGGACACAGAACCTTCGAAGCTCACAGAAATTGAGAACACGTTTGACATCTTTTTTTACCTCAAAATCCCAGAGCAAAGCGAGATTTCTGCGATTTCTCGTCTTTCGAAGAGAAAGATATTCATCTTTCATGTCCAAAAGGATTCCTTCTCACCCTTCCCCTTAAAGAACGACTTTCTATTCGTTGCGGACAAAATACTGCTAAAAGCGACTGCGATGAGGGGAAAACTCGAATACTTCCGAGGTGTTGACGAGATTCTCGCTCTTAACGCATACCATCTCGAGCCGAGAGAGAGTTGCGAGATCATATTGAACGGGAACAGAGATACGAAAGCCATGCTCCACGATATAGTCTTCAGGGCAGGGAAAAACGTGATCTTTGCAGTTCGTAGGGACAACCTTGCCGTATTCTCGGTAGACGTCTTCTCGAACGAAGTCCTTAAGGAGGGGCAGAACTGTAGGTTCATAAAGAATTTGCTCAACGAAATGCTAATTGGTGTCGAATTTTACTGATCTTGAAAAAATTATTTCTACCAGTTGCGAATTTAGATCATGCCCTTGGATAGAGAAGTTGCTTCTGTGGTGAAATTTTTCCGCAATCTACCCTTCAACGCCTCAATGTCTGCGAAGGATTATAGGGACAAAGTGAATGAGATATTTTTATCTGCAGTCTCTATGATAAAAGAAGACGTCGCTGAGGTCGAGGACAGAACGATAAGGGGGAGAGAAAGCGAGATAAGGATAAGAATTTATCGACAAAAGCGTTGGAGTTCAGGAATGGTTTTCTACCATGGTGGTGGATTTGTGATTGGGAACATCGAGATCTATGATCCGATATGTAGGAGGATTGCAAGGATTGCGAACGCAACCGTTGTAGCAGTTGATTATCGCCTTGCTCCAGAGCACAAGTTTCCAAGTGCGGTGATCGATGCCTACGATGCGCTTAGATGGGTTGTGGACAACGCAAGCGAGCTGGAAATAGATGCGGACAAAATCGTAGTTGCAGGAGACAGCGCAGGCGGTAATTTGGCAGCAGTCGTGAGTTTGATCGCAAGAGACGAGGGGGAAAACTTCATCAAAAAACAGATCCTCGTCTACCCGGTCGTGAACATGAGCTTTCCAACGCCTTCAAGGCTTGAGTTCGGGGATAGATACGGAATTCTCACGACAGAAATCATGCGGTGGTTCGCGGAGCAGTATTTAAGGAGCGAGGAAGACAGATATGACCCAATGGCTTCACCGATCTTTGCGGATCTCAGAAACCTACCACCAGCGTTGATACTTACAGCAGAATACGACCCGCTTAGAGATGAGGGAGAGATGTATGGGGAGCTAATGAGGAAAAGCGGTTCCGAAGCTGTCGTTGTAAGGTACCAAGGGAATGGTTCATGGATTCCTGAATTTCTATCCACTGCTCAGAGCTGGCAAGGAGGCGATAAACCAAATCGCAGTTGCGATGTCAGAGATCTGAACTTGTTACGAAAAAGTTTATCTTTAAAGTCCCCGAATTTTTTTGTGAGAATAGAGTCGCTAAAGGACAAGATCTCAAGCTACGCAGTAGAGATCCTTAAGGAGAGCGGAATCCAAGAGCTTTTCCCCCCACAAGAGCAATCTCTGCCTTACATTTTTAACCGGGAAAATCTGATCCTCGCAGTCCCAACTGCGGCAGGGAAAACACTTGTTGCAGAGATCGCGATGATATGCGAAATTCTCCGTGGGGGGAAGTGTTTATACATAACTCCGTTGCGGGCTTTGGCGAGCGAGAAGTTCGAGAACTTCAGGAAATGGGAGAAAATCGGAATCCAAGTCGGGATTGCAACCGGGGATTACGAATCTATCGACGCGCACCTTGCAAGTTCTGACATCGTCGTTACAACAGCAGAGAAGGCCGATTCACTGTTGAGAAATCGTTCTTTCTGGCTTAGAGACGTGACGTGCCTCGTCGTCGATGAGATTCATCTCCTCGACTCCGACGACCGGGGGCATGTGCTTGAAGTTTTCATAACGAAGATGAAGAAGATGAAGCCCGAGCTCTGGATCCTAGGTTTGTCTGCAACCGTTCCAAACGTCGCAGAAATCGCGGAGTGGTTGAATGCAAAGTTCGTGCAGAGCAACTGGCGCCCTGTGCCGTTGTTTTATGGCATCTTTTGCGATAACACACTTGAAATGTTTAAAGATGGCGTTACAACCAAAAGAGCGAAATTCGAAGACATCGTTGAAGAGTGCGTTTTAAAGGGAGAAGGTGTGCTGATCTTCGAATCAACGAGAAAGAACGCGGAGTCCTTAGCGTTAAAACTCTCAGATATCTCAGCAAAGGTATGTGATTGTAGAGACCTTACCGAAGAGATTCTCGATGAGAACGATGGCGAGATGAGCAGAAAACTCGCAGAATGCGTTCGAAAAGGTAGCGCTTTTCATCACGCGGGTCTTTTGAGTGGACAAAGGAAGATCGTGGAAAACGCATTCAGAAAAGGTAGAATCAAGATCCTCGTCTCGACTCCGACGCTCGCAGCCGGTGTAAATTTGCCAGCGAAGCGGGTGATAATAAAGAGTCTCTATCGTTACGACGGATATTCGAGGAAAATAAAGGTCTCAGAGTTCAAGCAGATGGCTGGAAGGGCTGGAAGACCGGGGATGGATGAAGTAGGCGAGGCGATAGTGGTTGTGAGCAAAAAGGATCGAGAAGTTGCGATTGAGAAGTTCATCAACGGCGAAGCTGAAAAGGTGATCTCAAAGCTCGCAGTTGAGAGCAAGCTCAGATTTCACTGCCTTTCGCTTATCTGCGACGGATTGAGCGATTTCAAGGAGATAAAAGAGTTCTTCGACGCTACACTTTTTGCGAAGCAAAGCGACTTTCCAGAGTTCGAGATCATAAGAGTGATCAACCAGCTTGAAAACTGGGAGATGATAAAGGTTGGGGAAAAAATCTTTCCAACGAAGCTTGGATCGCTTGTTTCAAGGCTCTACATCGATCCAATGACTGGTTTCATCTTCTACGACTGCACAAGGAGATTCGACGAGCTAAGCGAGATCGCAACGCTTCACGTCATTTGCAGAACTCCGGACATGGAAAAGCTGAGCGTTCGCAGAAACGACGATTGGATCGAAGATCTCGCTTTTAAGCACAGAGAAGAGCTTACTTATTTCCCATCGCAGTATTCGGTTGACTACGACTGGTTTTTATTGGAGTTCAAGACCGCTTTGTGCATTTACGACTGGATAAACGAAGTTGATGAGAACAAGATATGCGAGAAATTCTCAATCGCGCCTGGAGATTTAAGGAGACTCTGCGAAACCGCAGAATGGCTTGCTCATGCGTTTACGAGAATTGCAAGCGAATTCGGGAAGAAGTTTCCGAACCTCGAGACAAGAATTCGCTACGGCGTAAAAGAGGAACTTTTAGAGCTGGTCTCGATAAGGAACATAGGGAGGGTTAGGGCGAGAAAACTTTACAACTCGGGAATTAAGACGAGACGAGACATATTGGCGAATCTGCAAAAAGTTGCGAAGCTCATCGGCGAAAAGATAGCTGAAAAAGTCTTAAGAGACATCGACTCCTTCAAGCCTTAACAAAGCTCTCTTTATCTCGACCCCCCACGAATAACCGCCAATTCCATCTTTTGAGATAACCCTGTGGCAAGGTATCAGCACCGCTATCGGGTTTTTTCTCAGAGCTTGCCCTACAGCTCTCGGAGAGCTCTTCAGTTCTTTTGCAAGCTCTCCATAGGTTAAAACTTCTCCGTAAGGGATTTTTAAAACTCTTTTCAACACTCTCGTTGTGAATGAAGGCAAATTTAATTCGCATTCGCACTCTAAGCTGACCTTCTCTCCTCCAAAATACCTCTCGAGCCTTTTGGATAACTCGTTCTCCTTGAAGTCAAAGGCGGGAGTTTTTGAGAAAAAAGCTCTCTTTACAACTACTTCGCTCTCAACGTTGAAATATAAATTTTGCCATTTTATGGAGAACTTCTCCATCAGAAGTCCCTTCCTGCAATCTCTCTCAACCTTTCGATCCCACCGATCTCCTCTATAACTTCTGCAACAACTTTTGGCACGTATTTTTTCCATTCATCGCCTTCGAGCATCTTCTTTCTAATTTCGGTGCCATGGTATTCGCTTCGGTTTATCATCATAGTCCTAAAGACTTTGAAACCCTCTTCCTTGAAAAGCCTGTAAACGAGCGGGTTGTTCGTGTAGACGACATCGAACGGCGGAACCATCGAGCAGACATGCGCTACCCAAAGAGCGTTTCGGTAGATGTCTTCGAGCGGGATTATGTAGACTCTATGCCTGGCGCCGAGTTCTTCTACTGCTCTTGAGATCATGAGCACCCTTTCACCGGCTGTGAAGGGATTTTCCAAGCTATGACTCTCTTGCGCAGTGCCTATGCCTATGATCAGCTCGTCTACTTCCTCCAAGATCTTTTTCACGACTTCGTGGTGCCCCAAGTGATACGGCTGGAACCTACCAATGAACAGCGCCCTCATCTTGGTCGCCTTACGACTCTGTATATGTCGTCTTTAAGCTTTCTTCCAGTCTTTCTTTCCCACTCCTCGATCGAAACTCCGAACTGCTCCTGAATTCTGTCTCTGTAAATTTCTGGAAGAACGTTGAACGTGCAAAAAGGAATTATTCTACCATCTGGGGTTGCGTAATGAATTTCGCATCTCTCAACCCTTGCGATGTCATAGTTGTAGAGGTCTTGGAAGTGCATGAAACCTATGAACAAGGTCTTCTTGTGGAACTCGCCAAGCGAAGAGTAGTCGTGTTTTACGAGAATGTTGAAAAGAATTTTCGCCAAACTCATCCCTTTTGGAGCTTTTGATGAGTCTATGAACTTTCTTAAGTCGATTATGTCCTTCAAAGCCTTCAGAGACTTTACTCTGCTATCTCTTAGCTCCTCAGCTCGCTTCGAAACGAAATCAAGTAAACCCATAACGTCGACGAACCTCGTTATTGGGATCAGCTTTCCATCTTCAACGAAAACATATGTCGCCATTCCGCAGGCGAAGTGTGTCGTGAGCTCATACTGCGGTTTTTCGGTAATAGCTTCAACAAACTTTGAAATTGGAGCTACGCTTGGCACGGGATAAAAATCGTGTCTGCTTATCTCTCCATTCGTCTGTTCCTCGATCGCCTTTAAGCAATCAGGAATCGTTATCCTATACTTCTCCCTCTCCTTTTTCGGCATGCTGCCAACGAGGCTTACAGGTTGAAAGTTCACACCCCTAACGACGTCGATGTTCTTCGCAGCAAACCTTATTATTTCTCCAAGCTGGTAGTCGTTCACACTCCTTATTATTGTCGGAACTAAAACGATGCCAAGTCCGGCTTTTCTGCAGTTCTCTAGGATCTTTGGAATCTCAGCGTGGTTCTTGGGATTCGTTTTCTCGTCGACACCATCGAAAGACAAATATACTGTATTAACTCCTGCCTCTCTAATTTTCTTCGCAAAATCTTCCTCTCTAGCAATTCTGATCCCATTCGTGTTCAACTGCACGTGGTCGTAGCCCTCTTCTTTGATTACTTTAATTATTTCGGTCAGATCTTCTCTCAGCGTTGGTTCACCGCCGGTTAATTGCACAGCATTGCACGCAACGGGTTTCATCTGCTTTGCAATTCTCACCATCTGTCTTATTTGCTCAACGCTTGGCTCGTAAACGTATCCGGCCCTTTTTGCGTAGAAGAAGCAATACCAACACGCCAAATCGCAACGGTTCGTGAGCACGATGTTGAGCAACGCAGTATGGCTTTTGTGGTTCCCGCAAAGCCCACAGCTAAAGGGACATACCTTTTTTTCGGTGATTGGTGTTTCAATTCCCTTTCCATCGCTTGCAAAACGGGAAGCAAACTTAAAAAGTTCCAAATCTCCCCAGTACACGTCTTCGAACTCGCCATGCTTTTCGCAAACCTTTCGGATCATCACCTTACCGTTTTTAGCGTAAACTTCAGCATCGATCAAAGCTAAACATTCAGGGCAAAGAGATCGTGTTTTGTATGGCAACGTTATCTCGCTCATCAGCTCTATTAATAATCGAGGGTATATCAAGGTTTCCACGAAGGAGCTCCAAAAGCAAGTATTAACGCTTGATGAGTCTTACGAAGTTTTCCAGAATCCTAAGTCCAGTTTCTCCACTTTTCTCCGGATGGAACTGCAAGCCATAGCAATTTTCGAACTCAATTGCGGAGGGAAAAGTTATCCCGTAATCGGTCTCTGCGACGACGAATCTCTCTTCGGTTTTAAGGAAGTAAGAGTGTACAAAGTAAACCATGCTTCCGTCTTCGATGCCATCGAAGATTTCGCTCATCCTCTTTATCCGTATCTCGTTCCAGCCTATATGGGGAATTTTGCCAACGAAACTTGGAAATCTCACAACTTCTCCGGGAACGTAGCCCAGCCCTTCGTGGACTCCGTTTTCATAACTTCGAGTTGCGAACAACTGCATGCCCAAGCATATCCCAAGCTTTGGAACGTCTGGGATTTTTTCTTTGATTGGCTTTAGCTTCTCGATCGCAGTCTTAAACGCTCCAACTCCCGGAAAGATCAAACCATTGGCCCTCGCAATCTCCTCTGGATCTGAAGTTATCTTTGCGTCTCCTCCAACCACTTTGATCCCGTTGAGCACACTTCTCAGATTTCCAACGCCGTAGTTTATCACTGCGATCATCGTTTTTAGCCTTCGCTGGATTTAAAATCCCTTTCCTTTTCCTTCCACCTTTTTTCGAAGAACCTTAAAAACAAAAATCCGTAAAAGCTCGCGTTTTACTCTACTTTGATTTTTTCTTTTTGCTTTTAATACCCGTTTTCAGGGTATCTCGATTTTTACTGCTATTGAGGTCACGCCAACGGTTGCAGGCGTTCTTCTTTCAATACCCGTTTTCAGGGTATCTCGATTTTTACGACGATCACTATC
>Ga0209394_1000906_pt1 | contig 19835 bp, 22 predicted proteins | sample JNZ201metaG_FD_184122 | JGI IMG/M metagenome (GOLD analysis project Ga0209394, IMG submission 184122) | Hot spring microbial communities from Jinze hot spring, China to study Microbial Dark Matter (Phase II) - JNZ 20120812A (SPAdes) (version 3) ... | reverse complement strand
CGTCGTATGGAGCAAGCTCTTATCAAGCAGGTAGAGGAGTTTATGGCTCGCCTGTTTGATGAGCGGTTTAAGTGTCTTTGGAGTAAGGCACTGGGATTGATTGAAAGAAATCCATACTTTCAGTCAGTCCCTAAACCCGAGGCGTGGGTAAATGCCCACAAAAGGGATATTTGTCTATGCTAAGGGATACTCTAACACCGTGCTTTAGGGAAAACTGCCTCTCTGTGAGTTTTTTGCCATCAAGGTCCACCAATTCATTAGCACCTTTTATGTCTATTTCCACCATGTAGAAATACTTTGTGAAATACTCCTGAACTCTCCTGTCCTGAAAGGTCACCCTCCTCATCTTGTCACAGAAGGGACACCCCTCCTGATGGAACATTATAAAAAGAAACTTGTTTTCCTTCTTTGCTTCCTCAAAGTCTTCTTTCAGATTAAGAAAGGATGGCTTCAAGAAGGGTATGGCTTCTGCAGAAAATACAAGGAAGGGAGTTAAAAGTATTAGCAGTAAATATTTAGCCATATACTTCATGGCGTAAACCTCCACACAGTTCTCTTACCTTTTTTCCCATTTCTTCCACAGGCATAATATAAGTATATGCACCGGCTTCTATGGCGGAGCATGGCATTCCACACACTACACATGTAGAAGGTTCTTGAACTATTACGGTAAATCCCTTTTCCTTAAACTTCTTTGCACCCTCCGTGCCATCGTTTCCCATACCTGTAAGTATAAGAGCTACTGGACCTTTCGCCTTTTCCGCCATGCTTTTGAAAAGCACATCAGCAGACGGTTTTATTATTGTTTGAGGTTCTTCATGAACTCTGAGTATAAAAGACTCATTCTTCCTTTCCAAAGAACCATTCTTTCCTCCCGGAATAACTACGAAAAGCTCCCCTTCAAGCTTCATCCCATCGTAACCCTCTTCTACCCTTAGATGGGTTTCCTTTGAAAGCCACTCCGCAAGCCCCTTTGTAAAGGTGGGAGGCATGTGTTGAGCTATAACCACAGGAACAGGAAGTCTTCCCATGTTTTTTATTAAAACAGGCAAAACCTTTGGTCCACCAGTTGAAACACCAATGCCCACAATATCCACCGCACTTTGGGTTTTTGTTTCTTGAACCTTTAAATCCTGTGGAGAAAAGGGCTTTCTCTCAGACTTTTTCCTTGTGTAAAGCCTTAGCTTATCTACAAGCTCTTCGGCAACCTTTGAAAAGTCAAACTTTAATTTTGCAGAACCCTTCGAGATAAAGTCAACCGCTCCAGCTTCAAGAGCTTCAAAGGTTATCTTTGCTCCTTCAGTGGTATGGTCACTTATGACTATTATGGGAACATCCATATGCTTTTTTATTTCCTTTATAGCCCTTACTCCATCCATCTTTGGCATAACTATATCCATGGTTATTATGTCAGGCTTTAGCTCAAGGGCAAGTCTTACTGCCTCTTCTCCATCCATGGCTTCCCCCACCACCTCCACATCCTTTACTTCTTCAAGAACCTTCCTCAATGCCATTCTTATGAATTTGGAGTCATCAACCAAGAGAAGTCTCACTCTATCCATGGCTTATAAAAATATGAAAGCCTTCCACAAAATCGCCTCTCAATTTTCCCGTCAGGGTTGTCCAGAGGACCCATAATTAAAAAGCCTCCCTTCCTCATAGCCTTTATTAGATTATCATACACCTTTTTTCTTGCTTCATCGCTGAAGTATATAAGCACATTCCTGCAAACCACCAAGTCCACGTCCTTAATTGGGGGTTCGTCCATCAGATTATGCAGATGAAATTCTACAAGGTTCTTTATTTCCTCTTTTACATGGTAATTGTTTCCATCCTTTAAGTCAAAGTATTTAAACAGGCTGCGGGGCGTGTTTCTAAAGGATCCCATAGGAATATCTTTATATACTCCCTTCGTGGCAGTCTGAAGTGCATTTAGAGATATGTCAGTTCCAATGATTGTTAGCTTACCTTTAAGTGTATGGGCGATGTAGCCAAGCGAGGTGAGGTATTCTACCGCAAGCATGGCGATAGTATAAACTTCCTCACCGGTTGCACACCCTGCGGACCATATCTTTACGCCCTCTTCGAGCCTATTAAAAATCTCGGGAAATATAGAATCCCTAATGCATTCAAAGACTTCCTTATCTCTGTAAAAATATGTTTCCTGTACACTAATTGCATCTATTATCCTCTGCCAACTATCTTCTTTTATGTCCTTACCCTCAATGCCTACAAATATCTCCCTATTACCCTCGTATAGTTTCTTTAATCTATTTAACCTAGTTCCAGAAAGGGCAATGCCTATTCTTTTTTCTATGAGCTTTAAGACTTCAGAAAATTCCATCAGCCCCTTAACTCTTCTACCTTCTTCGTAGTTTCCTCCACCCTTTTTGTCAGCTCCACCATTTTTGAGAGGACTTCTTCAGAAGCGGACGCATTGTTATTGCTTATCTCCTTGAGACTTTCCATGTTATGGGATATTTCTCCCATACCTGCAGAAGTCTCTTCCATGCTCGCAGCTATCCTATGAAGCATTTCCCTTATTTTTCCTACTGCCTCCCTTATACTTTCAAAATCCTTACGGACAACATCCGTATTCCTGTAGCCTTCTGCTATGATGGAGACAACCTCTTGAACCGTCTGACTTACTGAGCCTGCCATCTTGCCTACTTGCTCCGCAAGTCTACGAACCTCGTCTGCAACCACAGCAAAGCCTCTTCCTTGCTCTCCAGCCCTCGCCGCCTCTATTGCTGCGTTTAGTGCGAGAAGGTTTACCTGTTCTGCAATATCTTGAATTGCACCAGCTACATGCCTTATTCTCTCTCCTCCCTCTCTTACCCTCTTCATGGAGCTGCTAAAGTTTTCCATAAGCCTTGAGGATTCTTCAACGAAGCTTGAGGTTTCATTAGCGGACTGGAAGGCGAGCTCTGTGCTGTTCGCCGTCTCTCCGAGAGCAGAACTTATCTCTTCTATAGCGGTTGCCATTCTTCCTATAGCCTCGGTCTGTTTTCTTGTGCCTTCCTCCACCATTTCCATGGCTTTGCTAACTTCAACCGATGCGTTAGCCACAGATAGCAAAGAATCCACAAGAAACTCCATGACTTCCATAACCTTGTTTATCTTCTCTTTTATTACCAGCAAATCCCCTTTCTGGTCTGATATTATCCTTTTGGAGAAGTCTCCCTCAGAGGCGGATGCCATAACTTCTCTAATCTCATCTACCACATTGTTAATTGAGGACAAAAGCATGTTTAGGTTTTGTGCCATTTTCCCAAACTCATCCTGACTTTTTACCTCAAGCCTTTTCCTAAAATTCCCCCTCTCCACAACTTCCCTTATTACCGTCTCCAACTCCGTTAAACTGCCTGACAGTCCCCTTATTATGAAAAGGACCAATAAAAGGGAGATAAGCAGCGGCGGGAGGCCAAGAAGTGTTAAAAGGAAGAAGCCCTCAATGGCGGATGTTTTCATAGACTTGACCTCTTGCTTTGCTAAACTTACGAGGAACTCTCCTACCTCCGACATTTGGTCTATCCTCTCCGTAGACACCTTAAACCACTCATCTGGGTTAACCCCAAAAAAGTCCTCCTTCTCCCTTATTAGCTGTCTGAACTTTTCTACCTCACTATCCTTCACCCTTTGTGCATACATCTCAACCGCTTTGCTTGGTGCTATGTCAGAGAAAACTCTAAGATAGGACTCCTGATTGGTAATCGCCCTATACCATATGTCTCTGTCTGAGGGTTCAAGCACATCCTTTGTAAATACGCTCACAAGTATAGCCCTTTCTTTTCCTGCGTTTTCCTGTATATAAGCCAAAAGCACACTGCTTTCGAGAAGTCTAAATAGCTTAGCATCGTCCACTTTCCTTATCTCTTCCTTAAGGGCTATTAGGAGGCTCTCCACCATGTTGCTATAAAGATTAAAGGCATCCCCAGGTGTCATCTCAAGTTTATCGCTCATATCTCTTGCATCCTTTAGGGGCAGAAGTCTGTTTTTGAATTCCTGTGGTAGTTTTTCTATTGCCTGGTCAGTTTCCGCCCTTTGTTTTTTGAGCCGGTCATCAAACTTTGTGCCAGCGTGCGTCAAAAAGCTAACAGTTAAACCCCTCTCCTTTTGCATTTGGTAAACTACCTCGAGCATTGCCTTTTGAAAGTCAATGATGCTCTCCGCATGCCTTACTTGGAGAAAAGGGTTGATGACTATAAAGTAGGCAGAAAGGACCGCAAAGGCTGTGGTTGCAAGAAAAGGAAGCAAGAGAAGAAGGATAACTTTTTTCCTGACGCTCAGCCTTTTAAGCATGGCTGACCCTCCTTATGTAACCAATAAGGACCTGATAGTGGTAGTTTATAAGGAGCATTTTCTTGTGTGCGACCCTTTTGTCTTCTGCCTTATCTGGATGGTTCAGTTTTACAAGTCTTCTGTATGCTCGTTTAAGTTCTTGCTCATTTAAGTTATTAAGCCCGAAGAACTCCATGGATTCTCTTATTTTTGCTGGATACAGGTTTGGCTTTTGGCAAAACCGCCAGTAGGTTTTTACATAGGAAGCTACAAGACTCCTCTTTTTTAGGGCAAATTGTGGATAATATGTAATCACATCCTCTATAGGGAAATACTTGAAGAGCTTTTTTATCATGTAAGATTCAAACCAGGTCTTTAAAAACTCTTCATGCTTCCCATCAAAGCTCTTATAAAGGTCATAGAAGAGGGACTGAAAAAGCTCAAGCCTTTTTCTGTATATGTAGTCAAATACCCTAAAATAAAAGGTCTTCATATGCTATCCACCACACGGTCAAACTCAATAATGCTTATTAGTCCTTGGGGCAATTGGGCGACGTTTCGTATGTATTCGCTATACCTTCCAGACATGGGGTTTGGCTCAAGTCTTTCCTCTTCAATCCTTATCACACCCACCACTTCATCCACAAGAATCCCTACCTTTCCCTTATGGCTTTCCACCAACACAACTCTATCACCTTCCCTTTCCCTTCTGAGCCTTAGTATGGTTTTGAGGTCAATAACGGGGAGTATCTCTCCTCTTATGTTTATAACACCTAGGATAAGTGGAGAAGAAAAGGGAACAGGCACTATGGGTAGGAGCTTTGATATTTCCACCACCTCCTTCAGAGGAACACCAAAGAGCTCACTCTCAAGATAAAAGCCCAAAAATTCAAAGAACTTGCTTACTCTCTGAAGACCCTTTTCCTTTACCACAGGCACTAGGTCAGCCATGGGCATACCTCCTTATACACTCAGCAAGGGCTTGTATTCTGTCTATTATCTGTTGAGAGTCAACAACATAATCCATAAGTTTGTTTATTGCCTCTTCAAGTTTTCCTTCTCTCATGAGCTGAATAATATGATTGCCATCCCTGTGATACTTTATGTGTGGCTCTTCTATAGCCTTAAAAAGGTTCACACATTCATCACCGTATCTTTTCACGTCCTCAAGACCCGTAGAATAATACCATTTACCCAAAGCACACTGAGTGTGGTCCGCTAAGAACTCAAACCTCTTGTAAACTACGCTGTCGGTAACATTTTTCATAAAGTTAGCATGGTCTATAATGCGTTGAACGATGTTGATGTAGTCAGAGAATATGCGGTCATCCTTTTTTATATCCCTTATGCTTAGCACTTGATCCCAGGCATCTTTGAGTATTTCGAGGGTGTGCTTTGCGGTATTGGCTGTTAGGTTAAGTATGTTCATTATGGTAGAGAAACTTCTCTGAAAATCCTTTGTGTTGCTGGTTATGTTTTTGTATGTATCGATGATATCTTTAGAAATGGCTTTCACATCTGTAACTATGGTGTTTATAACCTCTCTCACCTGTGTGGTGCTTTGGGCTGTCTTTTCTGCGAGCCTACGGACCTCGTCCGCAACTACCGCAAAACCTCTACCAATCTCTCCAGCCCTCGCCGCCTCTATTGCTGCGTTGAGGGAGAGGAGGTTTGTCTGTTCTGATATTTCAAGGATTAGGTTCAGAACCTCTCCCGTTTCACCCACTTTTGCCTCTGTTTCAACTGTTGAATTCTTTAGGGATTCTAAACTACGGGCATCTGCAAGGGTTTTGTCTAATATGTGCTTTAGCACCTCCGATATGTAGCTTTCCAAGATAGCTGCGGTAGAATAGTTTTTGGCGGAATTGTAGTAAGAGAGTGCAACATACATAGACTGTCCAAAGATTATGTTCTTCTCCACGAACCTTTGCCAGGTTACATCAGTCCAGGTGGTCAGATAGGCTACTATTTCACCTTTTGAGTTGGTCAATGCGGACCTGTCGCTTTGTATTACCACATTACCTACCACTATATCTGCGTTTCTCTTTACTTCTCCGGGTTTTGTTTCCCTAAGAAGCTCCTTTACTCTTTCTGGGTCTTTATGGAAGATGTGTATGGATTGCCCTACTATGTTGGAGGAGTCTATCTTATAACCGTAGACTCTTTCTATTTCCGAAGACAACCTATCTATTACCCTTTTGGCTGCGTTGTTTACAAAAATTATTCTGTTGCCATCCTTGCCCGGTTTGAACTCTGTATCCGCCATGAAAACGCCTTCATATTGTAGGTTTTCTATTATCTGCCAAGCCATGTGGTTCTTATCTTTTAGCTCTTCTTGTTCCTTGAGTAGTTTACTTATCTCCTCCTTATAGGCTTCTTCCAACTCTGCTACTTTTCCTTTGAGTTCTTCTCTCTCCGCGATGAGCCTTTCTATCTCGCTCCTGAGGCTGTTTTCTGTCTTTTCCTTCTGCAGATTTTCCTTTTCCAGTTCAACAACTCTTTGGGAGAGTTTTTCTATCTCAAGCTCTCTGCTTTTGAGTTGTTGCCTGCAAGCTTCAAGCTCTCGCTCAAGCTCCCTTATCCTTTTACCTCCAAATATCATCACCACACCTCCTAATAGGTTTATGGCTATGCCTTCTGCAATTGATAAACTTCCAATTGCTCTAAGCTGTGGGAGTTGTTCTTTAACTTCTCTACTAGACTATCAATGAGGTGGAAAAGCTTCATGGAAGCGGTCTCCATCTTCTCAAAGTTTTCTCTTAGCCTGTTGGCATTCTTAATGATTGCCCTCATGGGGTCAGGGACCTCTATAATTCTTAGGTTCTCTTCCGTGTATCTGTGAACGAGCTCGTGAGGTTCAGAGAGCTGAATGAACTCTGGAAGATGGGCATAAGATTTCATTCCTTCGCTGTAGTACCATTTTCCGAAATTACAGCTTCTGTGGTCGGAGAAGAACTCCTTCCCCTTGCCTAACCTAAAGATGGTTCTGTAGGCGTTGCTCTTAAATATGATATGGTCTACCTTATAACCCGCCAACTTTAGGAACTTACTGGTGCTGGCAATCTTTTCGCCTGCATCCTTTATCTTGTGGTTAAAGGAAATGACATTTTTCATAAGACCCTCTATGGATTCTACCGCATGGTCTACCTTTTCCTTCACATCTTTGGCTTTTTCCAAGGTGCTCTTAGCCTCTTCCTTTAGGGAGTTTAGCACTTCTTGAACCTGCAGGGTTGCCTTCTGGGTTCTTTCCGCAAGCCTACGAACTTCGTCCGCAACAACTGCAAAACCTCTCCCCGCCTCTCCAGCTCTCGCCGCCTCTATAGCAGCATTTAGAGCAAGGAGGTTTGTCTGCTCCGCTATGTCCCTTATAAGGTTTATAACTGCGGTAACCCTCATGCTTTTCTCTACAAGGGAGTTGACCACCATGCTAGTATCTTCTGAAAGGCTTTTAAGACTGTCTACTTCTTGCAGTGTAGACTTCATACTTTCTACCGTATCCTCCGAAGACCTTACAACCTTTTCCATCATACGCCTTATGGTTTCCACCTCTTCTCCAGCCTTATAAAAGTCCTTTTTCAGAATCTCAAGGTTATAGTCTATACCATTACCCAGCTTGCCGAATTCCTCCACCATTTCAAACATCTTTGCGAGCATATAACTTTTCTCTATTCCTTCTATAGCTTTTTGTATCCTATCCGCTGTAGTCTTAAATATCCCCGGAAAGCCTGATGAAACTAACTTTCTGAAAAATTTACCTTGCTGGGCGTATTCTACCGCATAAACTATCTCCCTAAGAAAACACTCTACAATGTCTATAAAGTAGTTAAACTCTCTAACGGTCTCCCTAAGCTTGCCCTGAGCCTTTGGCATATACACCCTATCCTCCAAATACCCCCTAACCGCTTGGTGTAGCACCCTGCAGGCTTCTTTGAAAAACTCCTCCACTTGAGCCTTTTCCTCCTTGAGCCTTTTGTTTTCCTCCTCCAGCTCCTTTTCCCTTTTTAACTTTTGAGACAGTATCTCCTCATCCTCATAGCACTTTTCTTCTAAGTCTTTAAGACGCTGAGCTATGGCTCTTAGTTCCTCCTCAATACCAAGCCCAAGGTTTGGCAATTCCACTTCCTTCCCTTCCAAAACATCCTTCAAAAAGGTTTTTAGCCTTTCCATTTCCTTTCTCATGTTTATTCCCTCCAAAGTGTCCATATCCATTCTTCATAGGGCACGCCTTTTAGAACCTCCTGAAGAAGCCTCTCACTAGCCTGCATACCACCAGACCTCTCCGCTTCAAGTAGCTTCTTGTATATCTCCTCTACTTTCCTAACCGATTCTTTATTCGCCCTCCTTCTGTCGCTCTGATAGCCGATAATCCTTGTTCCGCTTTCGTCCCAAGAGGGTGTGACATGGGCGTATACCCAGTAGTAAGAGCCATCTTTTGCCATGTTCTTTACATAGCCCCAGAATTCCTTGCCTTGCTTTATGGTATCCCAAAGGAGCTTGAAGACTATGCGAGGCATATCGGGGTGTCTTATGATGTTGTGGGGCTTGCCTACAAGCTCTTCTTCAGTGTAGCCCGCTACCTCGCAGAATACTTCATTGGCGTAAGTTATTACGCCCCTTGGGTCTGTCTTGGAGACCAAAAACCTGTCCTCTGGCACTTCCCTTTCTTTGTTTATTGGGGTTGGTCTTTCCATAGTTTACCTCCCTTCAAGAATTTTTATTAAATTATCAAATTCATTGAATATTTTGGAGAGATTTTCTTCAACCTCGTTAAACTCATGGAGTATTTCATCCCTTCTTCTTATAAGCTCGTCCGCTGGGTTTTCCTTTTTCAGCACCTCGAGGACTTTTTCAATATGTTTGTGGAAGCTATCATGATAGCCTTCAACCTTCCTGTATTCTGTATAATCTCCAAACCTTTCCATGCCATATCCATAATACCAGTGAGCAAAGGTGCAGTTCTTACTATCTATGTAAAAACCTGTATCCACAAGGTTGTATACACAGAAATATGCGTTATGCTTGAAGATTATAAGGTCAAGTTTGTGGGCGGTTATATTAAGAACATCCTCTATAAGGCTTGCATGCTTTGATGCTTCTTCCGCACTTTTGCTAAAGGCTTCCATTACTTTTCTTAATGAATACACATTTCCCGAAGATTCCTTTACATTCCTTACCACTTGCACCGACTTTTCCAGTGTAGCTCTCACCTCCTCTTGTATACTTGTGAGTATATGAGCTACCTCTTCTGTTGCCTTCTGGGTTCTTTCCGCAAGTCTACGAACCTCATCCGCAACAACCGCAAAGCCTCTTCCCTGCTCCCCAGCTCTTGCCGCCTCTATTGCGGCGTTTAGGGCAAGGAGGTTTGTTTGCTCTGCCACCTCCCTTATAAGTTCTATTATACCCACCACATTCTTAGCCCTTTCTGAAAGAGTTGTTATACTCTTGTTTTCCTCTTCAACGCTTTTTACCACATCCACAAAACTCTTTGAAACACCTTCAAGCAATTCGACTCCTTTCTTGGAAAGCTCTGAAGTTTTCTGACTTTCCATGCTTATGCTTTTTGCCTTTTCCACGCTCCTAAGAAGGTCTTTGTATATAACCTCAAGACTTGAAGCAATACCACCACCAAGCTGACCCAGTTGGGCATTAAGCTCTATCCTCTTCTTTAGCTCTGCATCTTCCTTCATGTCATGTAGAGGTTTTTTGAGAGCTTGAGCGGTTTGCTTAAATAGTCCCGGAAAACCTGTATCTACCACAGGTCTGAAAAACTTACCCTGTGCTGCATACTCTATAGGAGTTCTTATCTCTCTTAGGAAGGTTTCTACCACGTCAAGGAAATAGTTAAGGTTTTTCGCCATTCTTTTCAGCTCACCCTCGTCCTTTAGGAGAACAATCCTGTCATCCAGCTTTCCCCTTGATGCAGTTTCTAAGAGAAGGGCTATACGGTGTATGGTGTTTTTTGTATGCCTTACGCTTACAAATATAACCCAAGCAAGTAAGAAGTTGGCAATGTTTAGGACCCTTATGGGTTCAAAGCCGTATTTATAAAACTCCACACCAAGAGCTATAGCAAAAAGAAGTATAGAGGCTATGTTAGCATACTGAACCTTATCAAGACTGCTCCATCTCATATAAAACCTCCTAAAATACTCCTACAGTTCTCCTTATTAAACCCACAGGGTCAAGGATTAGCACTATGCTACCGTCTCCTGTAATTGTAGCTCCAGAGACGCCTTCTATGTCTCCAAAAACCTTACCAAGTGGTTTTATAACCACCTCTTCATCTCCGAGCATATCTTCAACAGCAAGAGCAACCCTCCTATTACCTATCAAACAGACCACTATGTAGCCTATTTTGTTCATATGTATACCGAGTATCTCTCCAAGGCTAAAAAGGGGTATTGTGCTTTCTCTAAGTATAAGCACATCTTCTCCGGACACATGAGAAATCATTGCATCATCACCACTCACTATTTCAAGCACGGAGTATATGGGAATGGAGAAGAGTCTTCCACCGATACTAACAAGAAGGGATTTTATGATGCCTACGGTGAGCGGGAAGCTCATAACCACCCTTGTCCCCTTACCCCTTTCGCTCCACACATCCACCGTTCCTCTGAAGTTTATAACGGTATTCATAACCACATCCATACCCACGCCTCTGCCGGAGACCTCGGAAACCCTGTCTGCGGTAGAAAAGCCTGGACTGAATATAAGAGACAGAAGCTCTTTCTCCGTCATCTTCTCTGCTCTTTCTGGTGTTATTATGCCTTTCTCTATAGCCTTTCTTTTTACCTTCTGCACATCTATGCCCCTTCCATCGTCCTCAACAGATATAAAAACCCTGTCCCCTTGATAGTAGGCTTTGAGCTTTAATTGCCCCACTTTTTGTTTCCCTAATCTCTCCCTCTCTTCTACTGGTTCTATACCATGGTCAATACTGTTTCTAAGAAGATGTATAAGTGGTTCTTCAAGTTTCTCTATTAGAGATTTGTCCATCTCCGTATCTTCTCCCTCCATTATAAGCTGGACTTCTTTTCCTAAGAGCCTTGAAAGGTCCCTTACCACTCTTGGAAACTTTTGAAAGAGCTTTTTTACAGGTTGCATTCTTGTTTTCATAACCGCAAGCTGTAAATCGCCCACTATACGGTCAACGGAAGAAACAACTGTTTCTAATTCTTCAACAGCCCTTGACTGGTATTCTTCAGATAGAGCTTGGATAGTTTTTAAAAGTCTGTTCCTTTCAAGCACCAGCTCACCTACAAGGTTCATAAGGTTCTCTATCTTTTGCACATCTATACGCAGGACCCTCTCCACCTCTTCCTCTTTTTTACCTTCTTTCCTTTCACGAGACTTTTCTTCTTCTACCTTCTCCTCTTTTGCGGGACTTTGGACTTCTGGTGTAGAGGGCTCTTCCATATTTTCTTCAAGGAATCTTCCTTCCGCATACAACATCATAATTTTGTCTGCCTCTTCTTCTATTTCTTTTGATATCTCTGCCGGTAGTGTAGTTTTCTTAATGAGGTTGTCTATGAAATCTATAAGCTCCTCCGGTCTTTTATCTGGAGGCATAAGGACAAGTTCTTCAAGTATTTCTTCTATGCTTTTACCCTTAAGATGGGAAAGACCATACTTATCAAGTAGCTCTTCAAGGGATGGTTTCTTTTCTTTTTCTGAAGCAATCCTTCCACCTTGCAGTATTGTGGAAAGCATGTGGATAAGAGACTGGTCTATACTGACTTCTTCATTCCTTGAGTAAAGGAAAAGGGCTTCCCTTATAAAGTCAATAGCTTTGAGGATTGCATCGCCTATTTCTCGGCTAAAAGAAAGTTCACCGCTTCTGATTTTACCGAGCACATCTTCCGCCTTGTGTGCGGTTTCCACTATTGCGGAAAGACCAAGAAAGCCAGCACCTCCCTTTATGGTATGCATACTTCTGAAAGCTGAGTTTATTAGGTCTGAATTCTCGGGGTCTTTTTCCAGTTCTAAAAGTATCTGTTCAAGATTATCAAGATGCTCCTTAGCTTCCACAACAAACTCTTCAAATATCTCCCTCATTTCTTCTGGTATCATAGTTTGCCACCTCCTGCTTTATCAACAAGCTCAAGCATCTCCTTTGCATCAAACTTAACAAGGTAAGCGTCCGCACCCACGCTCATCGCCTTTTGTTTGTTAGCTTCGTCGGAAAGCGTTGTATTTACTATAACTGGCAGGTGCATAAGACCGGGCGTCTCTTTTATTTTTTTAGTAAGGGTTAGACCATCCATGCGTGGCATTTCAATATCTGTAAACACAACCTGCACAAAGTCCTTTATGTTTTTGTTTTCCGCCTTTGCCCTTTCAAGAAGTTCATTGAGTTTTTCCCATGCTTCAAGGCCATCCTCACAAGCTATGATAGTGTGTCCAGCACTTTCTAAGGTGTCGCTTATTATTTTCCTTGCCACCGCAGAATCCTCAGCAAGAAGAATGGTGTAGTGCATCGTTTCTTTTTGAGCCAATTCTTTTGCCTCCATCTCTCCAAATATCTTGAGAATGCCCATGTCGTGCAATATGCCCTCAAAGTCAAGTATGAGAAGCATTCCTTCTTCCGTATCCACAACTCCCGTTATTCTACCACCAAGCTTTATATTCAAAATCTCTGGGGGCTTTTTTATATCCGCCCAAGATATACGCATTATTCTCTTGGCGTCATGCACTATAACACCAACCTTCTCTCTGAGGAATTCAAGATGAAGCAGATACTTTCTCCGCTCTGGAGGTTCAGGTATACCCATCCATCTTGCCAGGCTAACCACCGGTATAAGCTCTCCTCTTACTTCAGCCATTCCTTCCAAAAACTCCGGCATGTTTGGCACTCTAGTTATCTGAGGAAGTCTTAAAACTTCTCTCACCTTTGCCACATTAACACCCAGTATCCACTGATAAAGACCTTCAGGTCTGTCTTCGTATACCCTGAAATTAACTATCTCAAGCTCGTTCGCCCCAGTCCTCAAAACCTCAGGCATCGCATAGGCATCCATGTCTAACCCTCCTTCTTCATGTCCAACACCTCATTTTCTAATTCTCTTACCACAGCCTTCATTTCTCCAGCTATCTTATTGGAGATCTCCGCAAGCTTTCTGAACTCGGCAGCAACAACGGAAAAGCCCTTACCCATCTCTCCTACCCTTGCTGCTTCAATAACCGCATTAAGTGCGAGAAGATTGGTCTGTTTTGCAATGCGTGTGAGGTTGTCAGAAAGCTCCCTTATCTTCTCCATCTGCCCCAAGAGTCTTTCCATGGATTCCACCTTTTCCATAACTTACCTCCTCAATGTTTTTTTTCAAGCTCTTCCATATATTCCTTCATTTTTCCCATAAGTTCCTCATAGATTTCCTTTACAGCCTTAAGCCTGTCCTCTATTATTTCCAATATGGTCCGAGTATCGTCTGAGGTATTCTTGAGGGACTTTATATCCTCAAGACCAACCTCTATCTTTTCCGCTATGTTCCTTATTCCATCTCTTATTTCCTTAAGGTTTCTACTTATGTCCTTTGCGGATTCCATGGACTTCTGTGCTAGCCTACGAACCTCGTCTGCAACCACAGCAAAGCCTCTTCCTTGCTCTCCAGCCCTCGCCGCCTCTATTGATGCATTGAGGGCAAGGAGATTGGTCTGTTCTGATATACCCTCTATTATCCTCGTTATGTTTTCTATGTATTTGGATTTTTCCTTGAGCTCGTCTGTCAGCTTTTTCATGTTATGCATGTCCTGAGTTTCTTCTTCCAGTTTTTTGAACATATATCCTATAAGCTCAAGCCCATTTATTAGGGTTCTATAAACATCCTCAAACTCCTTGAGACTTTCTTCAAAGTTTTCCCTTATATATTTAGCTCTTTCAAGAATAGGCTTAAATGTTTCCATGAGGTTTGGCGGTGGAATTTCTTCTGATTCCTCCACCTTTTCTACTTTTCTAAATATGCTAACATTCTCAGAAATTTTTACTTCCTCACCCTCTTGTCTTCTTTCAAAAAGAATCTCCCCATCAAGCTCTATCCTTACACCTTCAGAGATATTGTTGAGTGCAAGCTCATAGAGGGCTTTTATTCTTTTGAGCCTCTCCAGTTCAGCCCTCAACTCTTCTTCTTCCTTTTCTTTTTTCCAAAACATCCTCTACCCTCCTTTGATAGCAGTCCAAACCTTCTCTATCTTTTCCTTCAAGGTCTCTGGTGTAAAGGGTTTGACCACATAGTTGTTTGCTCCAGCTTGAATTGCTGCAAGCACGTTCTCCTTTTTTGCCTCTGCGGTAACCATTATTACGGGTATTCCTTTAAGTTTATCGTCCGCCCTTATCTGCTTTAAAGTCTCAAAACCATCCATCTCCGGCATGTTCCAGTCAAGAAGCACAAAGTCAAAGCTTCCACTTCGTAACTTTGATAGAGCTTCTTTTCCGTTCTCTGCCTCCTCCACGTTTGTATAACCAAGCTGGTTAAGTATTGTCCTTATTATCTTTCTCATGGTGCTCATGTCGTCAACCACAAGAAACTTAGCCTCCTTCGGTGGCATGCCTTACCTCCTAAAGTCCAAGTTCTTCAAGAAGTTTATCCACATCTTCTTGAAATATCCTATCACCGGTGAGCATTTCTGTAGCCTTACCTACAATTTTCTCCTTCTGTTCAATGGAAAGAGAAGATGCCTCTATGGAAGATAGAACAATTTTCAGTATGGTTTTCTTTATATTATCCAGAACTTCTATAACTCTCTTTATCTGCTGGCTGGCAAGGTCTTGGAAGGACATCAGGGTTATCACCTGAAGGAGTAGTTCAGAGAGTTTCTTTGACCTTTCCTTTATGCTTTCAAGCCTTGACCTTATACTGCTTACTGGGTTCAGGCTCAGAAGAAAGTCCACATCCTCCTGAACCTTTTCCAACTCTTTCATAAGGTCGTTTATAATTCCCATTATTTGATGGACGCTCTGCTCTGTGAATTTTATTACATCCTCTAAGCTACCGCTTGCCATAGGAATGGTGCTTGACGTTTCCTCAAGTGGCTTTACCACTTCATCCAGCTTCGCCTCAAGGCTTTTTACTTCTTCAAGCAACTCCCTCACAAGCTGTTTTACATCTTCCATAGCCATTTTTCTCTCCTGTCCTATTATACAACATTCTTTATTCTCTCTTCCCTTGCTATTATGTCAATGATCCTAACTCCGAACCTGTCCTCTACTATGACTATTTCTCCCTTTGCTATCAGCTTCCCGTTTACCTTTATGTCCACAGGTGTTTCCACGTTTTGCTCCAGCTCCACCACAGAGCCGGGGGCAAGATGAAGTAGCTCACCGAGGGTCAGTGTGGTAGAACCCACTACCACCTCGACCTGAAGAGGAATGTCCAGAAACCTTTTGAGCTTGTCTGACACCTCACTTTCTTTCTCTTCCGCTTGTTCTTGCCGAGAACCCTTTGACGCTTCTTCTTGCTCCTTCAGAGCGGATGCCCACATATCCGCAAGGTTTTCTTGCTTTTCCTCTTCCATATCAATCCTCCTTTTCCACGTGTTTGTATACTTTTATAGCCTTTTTGCCACCAAGCTGACCAAGGAAAGCCAGAAGTTTTGGTCTGTCCTGAACCCTAACTTCCAGAGATTCTCTAAGGGGTTTGTCAAGATATATAATATCTCCTTCTTTAAGTTCCAATACATCGCTAAAATTCATAGTTGTTTTTCCAAGAACTACTTCAAGCCTTAATGGTATCCTTTGAAAACTCTTAAGTATTTTCTCCTCAAATTCCTTGTTTTTCATTTCCGGCGATCCCTTTAACACGTCCTTGTAAGGTGCTATAGCACTTTCTGGAATTGCCAATTGAACGCTTCCTTCACTACCTTCTATAACAATCGTCAGCTTTAGAAGTATGAGTTTTTCCTTTGCACGATAAACTGTCAGGAGAGCAGGATTTGTTTCTATTCCAACAGGGTTTATCTTTACATCCATGACAGTTCCCCATGCTATTTCTAATTCTTGATAACAGATATTCAAAAATCTTTGAATGAGCTTCATTTCTATACGGGTAAAGTCCCTTCCTTCTATTTTATAGGGCTTTGCGCTACCACCAAATACGCTACTAACCACGATGTATATGAGCTTAGGGTCTATTGCCAGAAGACATGCTCCTCTCAGGGGTTCAATATTAAACAAACCTATGGCACAAGGTACAGGTAGTTTTGCGGTAAACTCTCCAAACCTGACGATGCTAAGGCTTTCCTTGAATATACTTGGAATTGCAACCACAAGTGAGGCAAGCCCCCTTCTAAGCCCATTTATCCATCTTTCAAATATAAGCTCAAGACCTGGAATTCTCCCTGCGGATATATGTTCAAACAGTGAAAGGTCAAGGGGTCTTACCCTTTCCTCTTCTACCTCAGCCCTTTTCTCCTCCTCTTTGCCAAGCGTCTTAAGTAGCAGATTAATCTCTTCTTGGCTTAGAAGTTCGTCCGCCATGTTTAGCCTTTACTCCTTAACCAACCCTTGATTATCTTTGCAACCTTTTCTGGTTCTTCTTTCGCTGTTTTTACTATGGCTTCCACCGCTTCCACCTTTTCCGCCTTCATTCTTATCTCTTCAGCACCCTCTATAACCTCAAGGGTAGGTGCACCTGGAAGGACTGGAACTGGCACAACTTCCTTTCTTCTAAGAAGCCTTCTTAAGACAAGTAGGGCTATTATGCTTGCGGTAAGCACCAGAAAAACAAGAAGACCAAGTTTTACATACTTTTCATAGTCTGGTGTAGGTTTTTCAAAGGGTGGTTTTTGGAAGGGTATGGCTTCTACAGTTAGCACATCGCCTCGCTGGGGGTTTATTCCTGCTGATGCGGACACTATCCTTTTGACCTTTTCCAAGTCAAGGTTTTTTATGTTTGCGTCTACAATAACTCCCACGCTGAGCCTTTTGACCTTTATCATCGGGTCAACGCTGTAGACCTCCTTCTTGCTTACTTCATAGTTGGTTATAGTTTCACTCCTTTCGGTAAGCACTTGACCCGCACCTGCCACAGCACCAACACCTGGTGGAATATTTGCTTGAGCTCCGGGAACTCCTGCGGTGCCACCTGTGGTTGTTCTTTCCTTCTTCTTTTGTTGGCTTACCACTGCGGTCATGTCTGGGTCATAGATTTCCTCCTTCTGTTCCCTCTTGGTAAAATCAAGGTCTGCAGAAACTTTAACCTTTACAGAGCCAAAACCTATAGCCTCTTCCAAGGCTCTTTGCACTTCTCTTTCAAGCCTTCTTTCAAACTCCGCCTTCAGCTTTAACTCCCTATCCCTTAATGTATCTTCCGCATCCTCCAACATTGCAGTTAGGTCTCTACCCTTATCGTCCACCACAACCACATTCTTCGGCTTTAACCTCGGAACACTAGCAGAAACAAGATTTCTTATAGCTTTTACCTGTTCTAAGGTAAGCTCATAGCCCGGTTTTAGTTTTACAAAAACGCTTGCGGTTGGCTCTTCCTCTTCCCTGAGAAAGATAGATTTTTGTGGCATACCTATGCTTACCCTCACATCTTCAATACCAGACATTCTTAAGATTGTCCTGGCAAGCTCGCCTTCTACTGCCCTTTTGAAGTTTACCTGATTCTGAAAGTCGGAGACGCCTATACCAGTCTTGTCAAAGATTTCATATCCCACTATCCCCTTACTGGGAATGCCTTTTGCTGCCAGCTTTAGCCTTATATCCCTAACTTGGGGTTCTGGAACTAGTATACTTTTTCCATCCTGACCGATTTTATAATTCACACCATCTTTGTCAAGTTCCGACATAACTGCAGACATGTCTTCCTGAGAAAGCCCAGAATAAAGAACCGTATAATTTGGCTTTGTGGCAAGAAGAGCTACTGCCAAGAGAACCCCGAGGACAAGAAGAGGCACTGCCACAAGGGCAATCTTCTGGGTTGCAGATAGAGCCAGGAACCGTTCCTTAAGGTTGTTTAAGGCTTCCCTTATATCCGCCATATTTTACACCTGCATCCTGTTAATTTCTTGGAAGGCTTCAATCAGCTTGTTCCTTATCTGAATAAGAAGGTTCAGCGCAATCTTTGCCTTTTCAAACTCCACTACCATTTGATGAAGAGGTATCTCAGCACCTTTGAGAACTGACTCTTTTATGGCTTCTGACTTCTGCTGCTCTCTGTTTACCCACTGGACAAACTCACCAAGCTCTTGCAAAAAATCCCCCTTTTCCCTTTTGTTAAGGCTTAGCTTCTCTTTCAAAAACCCATCTATGATTCTTATCTCCATAGTTCAAGAACCCTCTGTGCCATTTCTCTTGTTGTTTTGAAGGCATTGAGGTTTGCCTCATAGCTCCTCATGGCAGATATCATATCCGCCATCTCTTTGACCAGTTCCACATTGGGAAGTCTTACGAAACCTTCCGCATCCGCCCTTGGGTTTGTAGGGTCAAAAACAAGGCGGAAGGGTTCATTGGATTCCCTTATTTCCCTAACTCTGACGGGCACAAGCCCCTTTTGAAGCTGGTCTTCCAAAGCCTCAAAAACAGGCTCTAACTTCCTAAAGGGCTCACCGGTAGTTCTATAGGATTCAAAGTTTGCCAGATTGCTGGCTATGGTGTTAAACCTTATCCTCTGAGCTTGCATCCCGCTTGCGGATACATCAAAGGTTCTAAAAAGGTCCATCATTGCCTACCCTCCTTTATAACATTGTTCAATTCATCAAGGCTTCCCTTGGCAAACTTCATATAAACCTCATAGGCTATCCTGTTTTGGTTCAGCTTTGCCATCTCTTCTTCTATGCTCACATCGTTTAAGTCATTGCCTAAAAGCCTTTTCCTTACCTCAAAGACTTTGAAGTCCTCGGAGCTTGTGGGTTTTATATGTCGCGGTTTTGTGGTTTTTAACTTCCCCCCCTCTTCCAGACTAAAGGCTACATCTTTAGTTCTATAGTTAGGTGTGTCCGCGTTAGCAATGTTGCTAAGAATTACCTTATGCCTCTTCCAGACGTAGTTAAGATAGGGCATTACCTTATCCGCTCCCTTAAAAATATCCATTTCATTCACCCCCAGAGAATAATTATAACCCTGCTTATAATATTATCCTTCCCTTGAGCCCTTTTTACAACCCATTGTATAGTTTCTTTGTCCCCAGTTAATTCGCCAACCTTTGCCAGTTTATAGGCGGTAAGCCAGTAAAGGTCACTTTCCTTTGCTATCTCCAAATATCTCCTGTAGTAAGACTTCGCCTTCTCATATTGCCCTCTACTATAATAGAAATCCCCTAACTCTAAGAGGGCAGGCTCTAAGTAGGGTAGAACCCTTTGTGGAAGTTCCTGTTCAACAAGACCTTCAAGGAGTCTTATGTCTTTTCTGTATATACCCCTGATAAAAAGAGCTTTCAACCTATCTTCGCCAGTAAGCCCTTGCAAGGAAGATTCAATCATTCTCAAACCCTCCTCTGACCCTTCAAGAAGCAGGAGCTGACCTAAAAGAAAGCCCCTTAGCGGTTCTTCTAACCTTTCAGGTATGCTTTTAAGCGTAGTGTCTCCAAGGTAAACCACAGCCCTTGCGAGCTTTT
>Ga0209394_1000905_pt1 | contig 19839 bp, 21 predicted proteins | sample JNZ201metaG_FD_184122 | JGI IMG/M metagenome (GOLD analysis project Ga0209394, IMG submission 184122) | Hot spring microbial communities from Jinze hot spring, China to study Microbial Dark Matter (Phase II) - JNZ 20120812A (SPAdes) (version 3) ... | reverse complement strand
TTGCTATAGCACCCGGCTATGCTATTCTCTGTAATTCTAGAGAATTCTATAATCTTACCACAGTATATATGTTGGCGGAGACAGCTTGGATTGAAAGTGATGTACTGATCCCATATTCATCTACCAAACCATGCAGTAATAAATTGCGTAGATATAGAATATCTCTAGAAATAGATGAAAATTTAGGAATTCCACATCTATGTACAGAAGATATCAATTCAGAGCCCCTACGTAGACTCTCTACCATGGGAGGTTTGCTAGAGCTACTAGACGATATGTATAGTGGGGTAGGTACTCTAAGGATATTTCCTATAAAGGATAAATTCTTCCTTATCGTAAAAGGTCTTGGAGTAGGAACTGTACATGATAATGTAAAATACAGTATAGTTCAGATAGATGTGTACCAGAGACTGGGTGTATTTACTATGAAGCTTGCTGCTGTAGATAGTGCTACTGCTATAGCTTCTATTGGAAAGAGTTATCTAATATTATTTGAATCTCTTGTGCCTGTTGAAGATAGTATATATCCACTGCTTCTAATTGCCGCTCATACCATACCAAGTAATGAGCCAAGGGCTAAATACTATGTAAGTAGATTAGGCTCTATATAAACAGTATTATACGTTTTTTATTCAAAAAATTCTTTTAATTTGATTGAATTGGATGTATTGAATTATTTTATTCTCTATCCTATCTTCTCTAAGAGGTTGACTTCAACTAATCTATCTATTATATCAACTACAGCGTTATAGAGTGTACCCATATCTATCTCCTCCTCTATGTTTTCTGCAAGATTTTCAATTATTTTTCCAACACTTGTTTCTCCATCGCACATAGACCATACATAGTATACAGCCGGTGCAAGTGCATATGCCTTTTCCTCGTCTACAGCAACGACAAAGTCACCTTTATCAACGCCTATCTCTGTACCCTTTCTTCTATAGATTTCATTCCATCTAGCTTTTTCAGTTTGGTTGCTCATGATGGATTACCTATATCCTCCTCTTCCTCTGCCTCTTCCACCGAATCTACCTGATCTTGGTCTACGGGGAGGCGCTCTTTCACCACCCTCAGCCTTCGGAACTTCATTTGGAATTTCATCTGCTGATGGAATAGCGCTATCTGGAAGCTTCTCTATACTGCTATTCTTACCTGCATTTAGTTGCACCTCTCCTTTGAATACTGTTACCCATGCATTCTTTATCTCAACAACATCTCCTATGCCTAGAGATGGAGCCTTAGAACCCCATACAACTAGCTTTACCTTACCTGTATCATCTCCAACCATATACTCTCCAAGTGTTCTCGTACCAGCTTTTGTATCTATTGTTCTAACACCATAGCTCTCTAAAACTCTTACTGCTGCACTTATATTTTCCATTCCTGGTTTGAGATCTTTTACTTTAGTTACGGATTCGGACATTCAAATCGAGCTCGAATTCGTGGTTGCAGACTTTAGCCGTTAGTAGGCTTATAAATCCATATGATCTCTACTATATCTATATCTACAGTTTTCAACAATCTATAGCATATGTTGCATACACACCAATTGGTAGCCCTAGATATATATGTATTAGAATACAACGTTCTAATAGAATCAATATAGATATAGCGGTGTGTTTATATGGCTGGAAACTCTACTGCATAGGATGCTGTCTTCAAGTACATATAAAGATATTAGATTTATCAAATCTAGGTGATAATATGGTGGAATCCATGGAAAATACGAAGATGGGGTATAGGGAAGCTAGGAGGGTTACACTAGACCTAATGGAGCTTGAAAAGGCTACAGTGATATATGATAATATAACCAATTCACTCCATATAGTGATCTCTGATGAGGAGGCTGATGAGATACTACTTTTAGAGAACAACATTGTTGTTAAACTTAGCCAGGGAAGGGTGATCAGTTTAACAATACAAGATGTATTAAGAAGTTCTTAATGCATTTTACTTGATATAATATAGTGTTAAACTTGTATATAAAGTAAAAACATTTTAATCTCCCTAGCAGTAGAATATAATTAGGTATAGATATGTATGAGTGAATCAAAAATAGTTGAAACTAGAAAGGTTCAGAAATTTGGTAAGTCCACTTTAATGGTTTCACTTCCATCGGAGTACGTAAAGATGGTTGGTCTAAAACCATCGGATCTCGTAAGGCTTGAGGTTAAAGAGGATGGTTCCCTAATAATTTTGCCAGAAAAAATTTTTGAAAAGAGATACAAGGGTAAAGAGGTAAAGATTGGCATATCGAGGAATACCTCGGAAGATATTTTAATGAGGGCAATATACGCTTCATACATTGCTTGTTATGATAGAATAGTGATAGAAAGCGTTGAGGAGAAGAGTATATCGCCGCATCATATGCATGCTATTAGGTCTCTTATCAGAATGCTGATAGGATCTGAAATTGTTGAACAAACGTCTGACAGGGTCGTTATACAAATTTTTATAGATACTGAGAGGTATAATATTGATGGGCTTATAGCAAGAATGATTTCAGCGATAAAAAATATGTTGAACTTCCTTGTAATATCTATAAAGAATCTAGACTATGAACATCTCAAGGAGGTAGTGGAGCTGGAGTTTGAAATGGATAGAATACATGCATTGGCAATCAGATACGTATATGCATTAAATCTACTTAGATCGATACCATTTGTAACAGAGTACCGAACGTTAATAAAATCTCTAGAGGATATGGGTGACGCATTAACACAGGCATCACAAATATTTAGCGAAGCACCTGAGTTAATGCATGTAGTAAGGGATACACTTGGAGATAGGTTAGATGAGCTCGAGCTCCACATAGTCTACGTTATGGACATCATTCTACAGGCATTATCGAAGGGAGATCTGTATATAGCTAGTAGGGCAGTTGATCTGGCCATAGAATCAAGTAAGTTCATACGTAGAATGGAGATGGAGGTTATTCCAAGATACAAGTCACTCGATGAATATCTAAAAGCTAAAACATTCTTCGAGAGACTCCTTTTAATATGCTATAACCTGCAAGCAGCATCTGAATTAGCATTTGATATCGCTATGGGTAAGCACTACGGAATTGTAGATCTGGTAGCCCAGGGAATTGTAGATAAAGGCTAGAGAAACACCAAATGTTTACCGTAATAAGCTCTGAGTGCAGTGGATAATAGCTATTCTCATAAAATTTAACCATTCACATCCCTACCCCTACTCACAACGCTTTTCGTCCATATAATACCTTTCTCAACCAGTCTATCTAGGCACAATCTAAGAGTTCTCCTAATAATCCATCTTTTTGATAATGAACCGAATAGTTTTAGTGATGCAATTCTAATACTTTTATACCTAAGGATGGTATTGATTATTTTAAGATCCTCATCTGATAACTCGTATTTTAGATACCTATTTGAAAGCATAGCTATATCAATAGGCGTTAATCCCATGTATATATCGTATTCGTTTAAATCAGTAAACCTTTTTACAATTCTAAATTCAATAACCGTAACGATTTCACCTAGATCTATAGATCTGCCATAGAGTTTCTCCAAGTCCTTGATGAGCTGCTCAGCAGAATCGTAACCATCCTTTCTGGCATCTTCATCAGTTAATTCATAGACATGTTTATATGTAACACCTGTTATTACAGCCTTAGCTATGGGTCTACCACCACTATGTATTATTACTTCACGTGCCTTAGGCACCACCTTACCAAGCCTTATGGTGGTCGTCTTCTTACCACTAAGTATATGCTCACCAAACTCTTTCTTAATCATTATATGCCTTCTAATGTATTTTATCCTCATTGTTGGGCAATCCATAATACTTTTATTATCTGACTAGTACAATTTAAGTTTGATACTGAGTACTGTATAATCAACTTAATGTAGTTACCGATGTGTGATTGCATGGATTTAACCAATGGTATTTGTGACGGAATTAGATTAAGAATAGAAAATATAATTAGATACGTGAAGCTCTGGTTTTGGTGGATTAAATCATATGAAACTAGTGATAGCATCCTACTAGAATTATCTAGAGAGGTTGCAGCATCTTTAGGTGTTAAACCCTTTAAAAAGGTAAAAATTGCATATAGAGATGATATTATCAACGCTGCAGCTATAGGATTCCTCTGTAGAACTCTAGTTCTTTCACAGGGGATACTAAATACTTTAACCTTCGATGAACTGAAGACCGTGGTTCTCCATGAATATGCACATTGTCAGCAGAGGCATCATGTAAAGCTCCTTGCAACAGGTCTATCAATAGCGTTAACCGGAGTACTTCCATACTTATCTATAGTTTTCTATGTAGATTCTGAGGTTATGCTTCTTATTCTAGCAGGAATTATCTTTACCCTAACCTACATAGCTATGCTAGTATTTACAAGATATCTCACTAGAAGATTCGAAGAGGAAGCAGATCTCATCGTTGTAAAGAATCTTGAGAACCCCAGGCTCTATCTTCAAGTTCTTCAAAAAATAGCTCTAAGACATCCTGATGGGAGGATCGGTCTTAGGGAAAAGCTGTTCAGTAGCCATCCTTCAGTTAATGAACGCTTGCGCAAGCTATGTAGATACATGGTGAGGTGTGGTGGGCCCGGGGGGATTTGAACCCCCGACCTACGGGTCTCTCCCATCAACGCTCCAGTTTCATTTCATCCCACTAGGGTCATCAGACCCATAGTAACTGGAGCCTCGGCCCATTTTCATAGTCCGCCGCTCTACCTAGCTGAGCTACGGGCCCACCAGATTTCATCAAGATTTCTTAGGTTACACACCCTTATATATTCTTATTATCTTACTCTACGTTCTCCATAGTGATAGCATTTTGGTTCTTCTAATTTGTCTCATAGCTTTATCTACATATCGATATACAGTTGCATGCTGTCTTCCCTCAATAATCATCATTATAGCCTCCCTAGCTATATTAGCATTATCATACTCTCCTATTATTGCTACATAATCATCGTATACAGATATATACGTATCAGTCATATCTTCTAGATTCTTCCTTACCCTCCCCTCTTCACCTATGACTCTTCCCTTAACTCTAGTAAGATGGTTAAGTGATGGCTTGACGTGATCCTTCAAGTCTATTACAATGAGAATTTGATCCTCGTCCAGTAGCCTAAATGCTCTATCGGGTGCAAAGCCATAGCCAATCGCTTTAATCACATCTTGTGCCTTCATTAAATCTATAGGTCTTGTGTATGGTGAGGCAGGTTCTATTACTGTAATTCCATCAATTTCATTTATAGTTATCAATGTCTTTGTGGCTTCCATAAGCTTCTTTAGAGTTTCCCCACCTTTACCAATAACTGCTCCTATGCGTTCAACTGGTACCTTTACATATAGTTTTGTTACTCCTTGTACTGTGTAGCCCATTGTATTGGGGGATGACAAATCTACTTTATTAGAAGAGTTATTTGAGTTAGAAGTGTGGGAAATTTTATCTGCACTACTCATCTCATGTGATACCTCATCTAATAAATTAGATAAATGTGCCTATTCAGTAAGTCCTGTTAAATATTTTAGCAGATTAAAAAGCTGAAGATATCTATTGTTACATTATTCCTCTAACAATTCCTCAAAAATTCTACTACTTTTTGATAGTATACTATTGTAGATTTCATCAGCTGTAGGTGCATCGAGACCTACTTCCTCGCTAAAGAATCGAACTATATTCGTAATATCTCGGTAGAGAAATTGGTGTGCATTTGGATGTTCAATTCTAACAGACTGACTTACATCAATTATATAGGGGGTGTCTCTAAATATCATAACGTTATATTCGCTTAAATCACCGTGTACAAGTCCTGCAAACCAGTACATTCTATAGATGTTTTTTATTATAGTTGAAAAATAGTATCTGCTCTTCTCTATATCTAGATACTGTAGCTTATACACCTCTCTTAGAAGGGGAGCTCTAACACCCTCCTCGCCAATGAATTCCATTATGAGGACGTTTCTATACACACATATAGGTTTTGGCACACTAATACCTGCATCGTACATCCTTTTCAGATTAGAATACTCTTTTCTAGCCCATATACTGATCAACTTATGCATTGCCATACTCTTAATGTGTTCAAACCTAGGATCTCCCTGAATATACTTCAATATACTCTTCCTAAACTCAGCTGAAGACGTTAGATATATCTTTACCGCTAAATCTTCACCATTACTACCTTTACCCCAGTATACACGAGCTTCTTTACCCGCTGATATAACCCCTTTCAACTTAGTTATACAGTTTCTCCTTTGTAACTCCAAAATAGCTAGAACCGTAGATTTATCAAATACTTCCTCAACGGTTTCAAAAAGATCTTTATCCTTTATCTTAGGCTCGGAAACCCTTCTACGTATATCAAGATCGATATTCTTATCAAAATCGCTCTTTGGCGACAGCTATGTTCCACCTTCGATAAATTCTCTCGCTACCATACCCATGTTTATCAATCTTTTAATTTCATCCCTTGAGTATTTATGTATAATGTCACCTTTATTTGGCTGGAAATCCCATGGCTGAACGAGAACCACATCACCTTCAGAAAGCCACGTCCTTCTTCTAAATCTTCCTGGAATTCTGCATGATCTTAAAACACCATCGCTACATCTAACCTTCACGAAATCGGCCCCTATGATCTCATCTATTACACATATAACCTGTCCATCAGATGGTACCATAATCTCCTTTTCTTCTACGATCTGCTCCTTTTCCTTCTTCTTTTTATCTGGTATGAAATTTTCACCTCATCGTATAGTATAGTAGTAACGATCCAAATATATAAGTTATAGAGGTTCTAGGTTCCGTGTCTTTATACGCGACTTCATATACTTGACTGACAATTCATTTATACCAACTCTATGCAGAGTTCCATTTTGATCCAACATAACTATTTCCCTCTCACTAACCTCTGTAACTCTATATGGTCTTCCATCCAGTATAACATAATCTCCCTCCTTAAGATTTAGAATTTTTATCGATATATAGAGCCTTGAATACCTAGATCCATCTTTAAGCTTTCTACTATCTCCATATGATTCTACGATTCTGGCGCTTTTCCATCTCCTCTTTGCTAACTCTACTATACGTTTAGCTATATGGACATCGATAAGTTTTATATCATAGCCATTTTTCACCTCCTCAATATCACTGATATACTCTCTAAACATGCTGTCTATCTCTTCAATAAATCTAACGATATCCTCATCCCAATTTATATACCTTATCTGAACAACCGAACTATATCCTCCTCCGGCTTTCTTTAGACATGCTGGACATACCGATCTATTCCACTGAATCTGAATAGGTAACTCGTATTGAAATCTAAACCTGTTGATAAACTCAAATATGGTATTTACCTTGATAGTCGAATTTGTATAGGGGTTTAAATCTACAGATATGTCTACTATTTTAATTCCTTCCCCGAATTTCAGATGATCCAATACGATTTCCTTAACGATATATTCAGGATTCTTCTCTACTGTGCTAATCCACTTATTGTCGTAGAATATAGCACCACATCTACTACAGTATTTTATTTTAATTATCTTTACTGTTTTAGAGACTCCATGCACTTCTATAAAGCATTTTGGGCACAACCCATTTATTATATGAATGTCTGTGCTCTCCTCAACGCCACATTTAACGCAGAATCTCTTCACTATTTGTAAACCCCTTTAATTATCTGGATATGGGGTTGCCCTTCAACTACAAGAGCATACTCCTTTAGCACCAATCCTCTTTTAGCTAATTCATCAACTATTCTTCTTCCGGATAGGACCACAACATCAGCTGTGCTAATCATCTCTATAATTTCTTCAATACCGACTTTTTCACCTCCATAGAATGTTGGTGCTATGTCTAACACTACGTCACCTTCTCTAAATACTTTTCCCAAAATCTCCTCGTCACATACAGCAACCATGGTCTTATCCTCAACATTATATACCTTCATATAGAATAGGGACACCACATAACATACCTCTATATAGGCTTTACATACGTTTTAGCACCACATGCGAGACACTGTATATACCATACCTTACCCTCTCTACCAAGCTCAGTATCATAACTTCCACAAGTAGCGCATCTAACATAGGTTTCAAGGAAGCGGCTATACAGCTCTTGAAGTGATTTTGAGGTCACTCTCCTGTATATTATCAAACTATTTTTATCATCTAATGAGCCAGGCATTGCAAGCTCTTTTAAAAAGAATCTCATTGCAATCCTAGGTTCCCTTCTAATTCTATCACATACATATCCAAAGTTCTTAACCATTGTATGGTCTCCTGCATAGTCTATTTCAAGCGATGGGATGTCGTATGCCTTACTACCTCTTCTTGCAGGCAACTTTGAATACGCTCTACTGAGTAGAGTATTGTAATTGTATATAATCTTTAATTCTACATCATCTTCAGCCAAATCTACTATCACCTCTCTACTATTTATGTATTGTGATACAGCTTAAAACTTGATTCGTAACTTTTATCTGAGTAGGGTCTAGAGTAATATGGCTAAAAAGGTCTACATAGAAGTATATGGATGTACATTGAATAGAGCTGATGCTGCAATTATGAAGACCGTACTGCTGGATAATGGCTATGAGATTGTCGATGCGCCTAATGATGCCGATGTAATTATCTTAAACACGTGTATTGTTAGATACGATACCGAGGTTAGAATGGTTAAGAGGTTAGAGACTCTATCTAAATTAGGTAAGAAGATTATAGTTGCTGGATGTATGGCTAGGGCGCTGCCAGCCAATATCCGAAAGGTCTATCCACATTCTATATTGCTAGTACCCCAGAGTGTTTGCAGAATTGTTGAAGCTGTTGAAGCACCGCCTCAGACTATTATAGTAGATGATTTTAAGTCCTTCCATATAATGCCGAAGGTAATAGAAGGTGTGAAAGCCAGCATTCCAGTTGCAGAGGGCTGTATAGATGAGTGTTCATTTTGTATCGTTAAGGTATCTAGACCGTTTCTCCGTAGTGCTCCTATAGAGAAGGTCGTTGCAACAGTTAAAGAGGTGCTATCCATGGGAGCTTTAGAAATTGAAATAACAGCACAGGATTTGAGTGTATATGGAGTTGACCTATATGGGGTCTACGCACTGCCAAGGCTTTTCCAAAGCATACTTGAAATCGATTCAGAGGACTTTATACTGAGGCTTGGACAGCTTAATCCAAGGCATATTACCAATTATCTCGATGGTTTAATAGATATATTGAAAGATCCTAGAGTATATAAGCACCTCCACATACCTATACAAAGTGGTAATAACATGGTTTTAAAGGCTATGAATAGGGGCCATAGTGTTGAACAGTTTCTAGACATCGTTAAGGAGGTTCGCAGTAAAATTGAGGGTATACATATAGCAACTGATATAATTGTAGGTCATCCTGGTGAAGACAATCAAGCATTTTTAGATAGCGTTCAACTCATATCTGAAAACTACATTGATAGAGTTCATATAGCAAGATTTTCGCCAAGGCCGCAGACAAAATCCGCATTAATGCCCCAAATACCAGATCCAATAAAAAAGCAGAGAAGTAGCTATATAGAAAGAGTATATGAGGTAGTGGCACTGAATCTAAATAGGGAATACATAGGATCGATTGCAAAGGTTTGGATAACCGAGATGGATGTTGATAGAGATAAGGCTATAGGTAGGCTATATAACTATAGACCGGTAATCCTTGAACAGGGCGTTGAGGTCCTGGGGAAAAAAGGATATGCTTTAATTAGAGATGCGACCTTCTATGATCTAAGGGGTTCCCTTCTAAAAATACTGTAAATAGTATAGATGTAGATGGTAGCTATAAGGTATTTCTAGTCGATAGTGCAAAGGTAGTTTATGGTCGAAAATATGTCTCTAATCTATCTTCCAATACCCCAGAAACTATCGTCAGTAACTGTAGAGGAAGCAATTCTTTTGCGGAGAAGCATTAGAGAATTTAGGAAAGAACCTATTAGGCTAGACCACCTGTCCATGATTCTATGGGCTGCCTATGGTATCACCGATCCTATAAATGGGTTTAGATCATCACCAAGTGCAGGTGCGACATATCCTCTAGAGGTATATACTGCTATCGGTGAGAACTCTGTTCACACGTTTGATGGAGGATATCTAGAAGCTGGTGTATATAGATACATTCCACACGTACATGGTCTATCTAATGTAAAGAAGGGTGATGCTAGAAGAAGCCTAGCAAAAGCAGCACTAAATCAGAAATGGATTGAAGAGGCGCCGGTTAGTATAGTTGTATGTGCTGTGTATGAGAGAACCACGAGATATTATGGTGAGAGGGGAAGGTATAGGTATGTGCCCATGGATGTTGGACATCTTGGTCAAAATGTGTATCTGATGTCAGTAGCACTAGGCTACGGTACTGTTGCTATAGGTGCTTTTAGAGATTCTGAAGTTGCAGAGGTAGTGGGTGTAAAGCCTGGTGAAACCCCGGTCTACATAATGCCGATTGGTATACCGAAAAGCGCCATATCAATTTCCTTTAACGATATAAAGATATATTTAGATAAGACTAGACAGTGAAGCTCTATCTAAACCTAGGAACATCGTCTCCTAAGATAGGTAGGGCATCTCTTACTGTACCATGGAATGAAATAGTACATGGGATTATTCGAGGTGTACTGTTTTTTATCTTCCAATAGATAGATCCCTATGTATTGTCTGGGCAGCTCTCCTCCCCCAGCCCATAGCCTCTATTACAGTACCTTCTCCTACAACTATATCTCCCCCTGCATATACCCTAGGCATAGTTGTTCTCCCTTCTCCATCAACGATAATCCTTCCCCTTCTATCAACCTTAATTTCGGGAGTCATCATCGGTATTAGGGGATTGGGATGGAATCCTATGGCATTAATAACGGTATCCACTTGTAATGTTACAATCTCTCCTGTTGCTATAGGCCTAGGTCTTCCTGTCTCATCCGGTTCACCAAGCACCATTTTCATCAACTTTACCTCCGAAACAGCACCGCTATCATTGCCCACGAACTCTACTGGTTGTACTAGGAAGAGGAACTTAACACCTTCTTCCTCTGCATTCCTTATCTCCTCTTCTCTAGCAGGCATTTCACTCCTCGTTCTACGGTAGAGAACAAATACCTCTTCAGCTCCTAGTCTAAGGGCTGATCTAGCAGCATCCATTGCTGTATTACCTCCACCAATAACAGCAACGCATCTTCCCCTATGTATTGGGGTATCGTAATACGGAAATAGATAAGCCTTCATAAGGTTTATCCTCGTTAGAAATTCGTTAGCGGTATATATGTAATTTAGATTCTCTCCAGGAATCTCGAGAAACCTTGGATGCCCAGCTCCTGTACCTATAAATACTGCATCAAATTCCTCTAGAAGATCGTAAATCGATACTGTTTTTCCTACAATAACTCCAAGTTCTATGTTAACTCCCTGTTCCATTATAAATTTTATTTCCTCATTAACAATCCTCTTCGGCAATCTGAATTCTGGGATGCCATACGATAGAACACCCCCGGGTATATGGAGAGCCTCGAATATCGTAACCTCATAACCAAGGCGTGCCAAATCAGATGCAACAACTATACCTGCCGGTCCAGATCCTATGACAGCAACCTTACTATCTTTAAAATTATTGCTTTTCTCCTCTATATAGACACCATTTTCTCGAGCCCAGTCTGCTACAAAACGCTCAAGGGCACCTATGGCAATAGGTTCACCGAGCTTTGCCAATGTACATAATCTTTCACATTGTTTCTCTTGCGGACAGATACGACCTGTTATTGCTGGTATTGGACAACGATCTTTGACTATTCTATAGGCCTCTTCATATTTTTGCTCTCTAATCAATTTTATAAAACGCGGTATATCGATTCCAACAGGACACCCCTGTATGCATGGCTTATTTAGACACTGGAGGCATCTACTGGCTTCTTCCAGAGCTTCTCTTTCACTATAGCCAAGTGTTACCTCATTAAAGTCTTTTATCCTCTCCCACGACTTCCGTTTAGGTATCGAAACCCTAGGTTTTATGCCCAATATATCCACCTCTCTCTAGAAATGTTTTTAGGGAAGATTGCTCCTCTGCCCTATACATCTGTAGCCTTAACATTAGTTCATCCCATTCAATGGTAGATGCATCGAACTCTGGTCCCTCAAAACACGCAAATCTTATTCTACCAGCTACCCTAACTCTACATGCTCCACACATACCCATACCACAGACCATTATCGGGTTCAAGCTAGCTATTGCTTTAACACCGTATTTTTTAGCGATATCACTACATACCTTCATCATAATAGTAGGACCTACCATCCAAATCAGATGAGGTTTCGAACCATTAGCAAGAAGATTCCTCAGAACATCTGATGTGAATCCTCTGACTCCTCTACTTCCATCATCTGTAGAAATGTAGATTTCATCACTTACACTTCCTACTTCATCCTCATATACTAGGAGACTAGAGTTCTTAGCACCAATGATAGAGATGATCTTATTTCCTACATCTTTAAACGCTTTAGCAATAGGATACGCAGCTGCAATAGCAACACCACCACCTACGATAACCACATCTCCAAATCGAGAAATATGTGTAGGAATTCCATGGGGGCCTGAGACGTGGTGTAGATACTCACCGGGTTCTAGTAAACCTAGTTTTATGGTGCTTACACCAACCTCTTGGAATACTATTCTTATCCAGCCTTCTGATCTATTCCAATCAACCAATGTTAAAGGAATTCTCTCACCTCTCTCATCAACTATGACCATAACGAATTGACCAGGCATGGCAGCTCTGGCTATTCTTGGAGCATATATCTCCATTTCTTTAATTCCTGGAGCGAGTATTCGTTTCCCTAAAATTGTATATCTATTCCTCACAATTTTCACCATTACCTATACAAGATGTGCCGTCTACAATATTTGTAGTTACCTTGATTTAGCAGAGTATAAAATCCTCAATACTAATATGACTAAGGATTTTCGTATGTGATATTTAAATGTTAATTCTCTATAGTGAATACCGATTAAGGTACGATTGCATCTTGAACTCTAGAATACCTCTCTGGAGTTTTCTAACACCTATAGTTGCTGCCATATAGAGCAAACCTCCTAATAGTTGCTTTACCCCGATAGGAGCTCGTGCAACTAGATACTTTGAGAGTTTCCTTATCTTTTTCACTGCATCATATACTGCTATGGCTATTAGCTCTAGATTTCTAGCATGCGTTAGGATGTGTGAAGAGGTAAACTTCTTTATTCTTCTAAGACTTCCCGATGGTATAAATGGTAGGGGGAGTACGAGTACATCGTAGTGTTCCAACTTCTCTACCATTTTTATATTACTTTCTATATCTTCATGTTGTTCGAAAGGTAGCTCCACTATTATCGTTGCACAAACCCACCAACCAGTATCATTCAATACGATAATAGCTGATTCTACTACTTCAGGCCATTTTTCATAGCTAAAGGGCTTAGGTTTTCCTGGAGCAATCAGCTTGATTATTCTCGGACTTGCACTCTCAATACCCATCTGAATCAACGATCGATTTCTACCTCCAATACCTAGGATATCGCTAGCTGCTTTGACAAGTCTAGGATTGAGCATGACTGTAGAAGCTGCCACAAAGTCTACTGTAACCTCCTCTAGGCCTGGAATCTTTAAGATATTTCCAAGCATTTTGGTAATTTTTTCTTCATTTGGATAGAGGCTTGTTGAACCGTATCTAAGGAAATCTTCCGAGTGTAGTGTTATTCTTTTTTCATTTCCTATCAAATTAGTGAGGATCTCTCTAGAGATATTTTCGTAGGGTATGGACCTAAACATGAGTAATGTAGGGTTACAGAACATGCAGCCTCTTCCACATCCTCTAGTTATCTCTACAAATCCCCTTGATGGTGTCCTTATTACAGGGATTCTATCAACTGGAACCGGAGGACCCCTTATATAGCTGGGCAAAGGCATACCATTAACAGCTGCCTTAAATAATGTAGGGGCAACTAATTCCCCCTCACCTTCAACTATAGTATCTATACCGAGTTTCCTCTGCAAACCTCCGTCAATTATCTCCCATACACCCTGTCCACCTACAATAATCTTGAGCCTATTTCTATAACCCTTAACAGCAGGGTTGTTGAAGATTTTCATTGTTGCCCAGGACATGTATGACTGAAGCCTAGTTTCCATTCCCATAAGTCTAAGCACTATCCTTAGAAGGGCTGTGCCATAATTAACGCCAAGGGGATCGAGAACTCCTATACCGATAGCTCGGGTCTCAGGACCTATAGCTTCCTCAAGTCTCCTAGGATCTACAATGGCAACTTCATTTCTTGAAAAACCACTATTCAGTAATGTAGCCTCGATTTTACATAAGCCGTACTGGCTAGTGAGCATCCTTCCATGTTTCCCACTTCTAATGGGGAATAGAAACTCTCCGAGGATAGCTGGAAAGATGTCCATAGGCAAACTTGATGCAAAGCCCAAATATGTACCATAGTAACTACTTACAAGACCTTCGTCACCTGTAAGAATGATCTTGAACCCTTTGAACACGGTATACACCCAACCAGCTATCTAGAAAATCAATTATGTAAGTATTTTAAACACACTCTTAAACAACAGCTTGATGCAGCTCACTAGGGTACGCAATACTGAGCTTGTAATCTATCTATAATATTTGAAAATTGGTTTGCCTGCCATTTGGTAGAAATACGTGGATTTAAATCGATTAGGGAGCACCATTATTAGAGGAATGTACATAGCATATAGAGCTTTTTTGAGAATAATTAAAGGTTAGATTTTTATCCACGGGTATGCTTGAAATGACGAAGGATAGCCATTCGCCGGATATTTCAAAACTGCATAATATGTACATTAGATAGTCTACTTCTCTACATTTACTGCCGCAAATGGATTCCTAGTAGATATCACTCTTTGGTATTTCTCAGTGGATAACAAGTTAACATTGATATTACGTAGCAAGTAGTTAGCTCCGTATACTAAAGGATTTTGCTGAAGATACCATTGCTTTTATACACTCTGGGTTTGAGTATGGAGGTATTTCGCAACCTGATGCTATAATGTGTCTTCTTCCCATAGATATGTTTAGAATAGATAGCGTATATTCCGATACTTTTTCAGCACTCATTAGAAATAATGTGGTTGGCACATTACCCATTATTACCCTATTGGTGCTCGTTAGCGCAAATCCTATATCTACATATTTGTCTATGCTTAGAATATGAGCACCTGTTTCAGCCATCAGCCTTAGTATTCTGGTAGCATTTCCACAAGTATGTAGAACTGCAATTCTATTCAATCTCTCTACCTCATCTACAATTGTCTTTAATGGTTTAAGTGAAAATGTAGTATAGTGCTGTGGAGATATTAAAGCCGATAACGGATCCGCTACAATGATGCAATCAGCTCCGTTTTCTACCAATGCCCTTAGATATGGAATTGACAACCTCTGGAGCAGATCGATGATTTCACTAAGCTTACGAGGATCCTTCAATACTAATTTAAGAGTATTTTCATAGCCAAATACATTCCCAGCCAGTGTAAGGGGGCCTGTGACATAACCACATATAATCTTATCGTCTCTATCGATTTCTCTAAGCGTCTTTATGGATTCAAGGAATACTGGAATTCTTCCAAGACTAAGAAAGTTGCTGGCTAATCTATCAATGATGTGCATATCATTAACTGTTAGGTGGCTATGTATTGATGGTGGAATGGAGTTCCACGATACGGAAACGCCTAGTGCCTCAGCCTCTACTGTTAAATCCATGACAGGTGCTATGAAATCAGATCCATAGTATTTAAGCACCTTATACTGAGTTTCAGCCATCCTCTTAGCATCTCTAACATATATGGAAAACGGTATATTATAAACGTATGCTGCGTGGTATCCTACTATAGGGAAAACTACTACCTCCTCTGAGTATCCGTTCCTTAATAGCAGATTAATCTTTTCGCTAGATTTAATCATATTAACCACCTACTAAAAAGATTTCAAGATTTTTAAACAACTTCTTAAGCATCTGCACCACCCTCTAATATGCCTACCTATATGCTTTCACCATATATCTATTTAATGCGTGTATAGTGTTTACCAAGCCACGCAGGAGGTTTGATTTTCCTTCCAATTACTGTCAATGCTATAATTGTAGTAAGGTATGGTAGCATTAATACAAACTGATATGGTATGAATGTCATTAGCGACGCAAAGAGTGCTTGAAATCTATATTGAAAAGCTTCAATAAATGAATATAGTAGAATGGCACCTATTGTTTTTAAAGGCGTCCACGATCCTAGGATCAAGAGGGCTATGACAATGAATCCTCTTCCCGCAATCATCTGATCCAAATAGATATTTGATAGGTATGTGGTGAAGATGGAACCACCTAATCCGACAAGTAGTCCTCCTAGACAGAGACATAGCAGTCTGTATTTGAAAACCGATATACCTAATCGATCAGAAGCCTCCGGATTCTCGCCTATGGATGTAATATAGAGTCCGTACATAGTTTTATTTAGAAGATAGTATGCTAGTGGTATGAGGATATAGAGTCCATATACCGTGATAGGTTGATTGAAAAGTACACCACCAAGGAAAGGTGCATCGGATAAGAAGGGTATTCTAAGATCGTCCATAAGGGTCTTTACAGATGGTATTGTTGTTCTCTCCCTCCATTCAAAAACAAATCTGTATATATAGAATGTGGATCCGTAGGCAAAGAGATTTAGTGCTACACCAATCAGTACCTGATTCAACCCAATGTATATAGAGAAAAGACCGAAGAGGAGATAGTACAGCATACCTACAAACATTCCAACAAAAACTCCATAGTATGGATTTCCATAGTAATAGTTGATAATAAATGCTGCTAGCGAACTAAGCCATAGGGTTCCCTCAATTGATATATTTAACATACCGGTCTTCTCTACAAGAAGTTCGCCGAGACCAGCATAGCACAGCGGTGCTGAAACCCTAACAACAGCACGAAGGAAATCATATATAATTACGGTACTCATTACTGCACCCCCCTACCATATATTAATCTGTTAACTATCAGTCTCTCTACAACTCTATTTGATATGAACACAAATATAGGTAGAGCACCAAATAGAATATCGGATAGTCCTATGGGGATTCCCAAAAAGAAGCAAATCAATCTAGTGCCATTAATTATACCTGCTGCAAGGAGTGATACAAGAAATATCCCTATAGGATGTAGTCCACCGAAATAAGCTATACCAATTGAGATGTAGCCATAGCTAGAGGATATCCCTTGCCTAACGGCATGGACAACACCTAAAACTTCATGGGCAGCTGCTAAACCAGCTAGAAAACCACTAATAAACATTGTTCTTAAAATAAGCCTTTTCCTATCAATGGCTATAAAGTCTGCAGCTATGGGATTCTGGCCCATGAATCTGATGGACATTCCAAAACCAGTTTTGCTAAGTACTATCAATGTAATTGGAATTAATGTAAATGCTAAAATTGAAAGATAATTCAATCTGTAACCCGATAGGATTCGAGGTGCTATTGCTGTTTCAGGTATTGGTGGTGTTTCAGCAAAATTTGTTGTAGGATTTCTTAGTGGACCAAGTATTAGATAGCTCACAAAATAGATTGCGATATAGTTCAACATTAGCGATGTAAGAACTTCATTTATGTTTCTAACTGCACGTAGATAAGCTGGTACTAGAGCATAGAGGGCTCCACCCAGACCTCCTCCAATGGTAGCTAGGATTAGAGGTATGGGAAAGGGCATCCAAGCTGTATATAGTGCAATGGAGGCAGCAACTATTGCACCTATACAGAATTGACCTTCAGCACCTATATTCCATACACCGGCTATGAAGGTGAACATTAGTCCTAGACTTATGAGTAATAGGGGAACACTCCTCAATAGAGCCTCAATGAGATAATTAGGAGAACCAAATCCGTAATAGAATAGAAGATGTATCGAAGTAAGGGGATCCAGACCTGCGACTAGAAAAAGTAACACGGTGAATAGTAAGAGTATGGAGAATCCTAAGAAAAAGGATACAACATTAACAATCTTGATAGTAACCATCTGTTTAATCAACCATCCAACCCCATCATATATCTACTCAATTCATTAATATTGATTGTATCCACACAGTCGTATATCCTCGTTATTCTCCCATCATACATTACAGCCAGCCTATCCGACAAATTAAGCAACTCATCTAATTCCGAGGAAAATACTATGAACGATACTCCTTGTCTACTTGCCTCAATAATCTTTCTGTGAACAAATCTAGTTGTCTTTACATCTAGACCAGCAGTAGGTTCTTCAGCAATTACAACCTTTATATAGGGGTTCTGAAATATTCGTGCTAAAATAAGTTTCTGTATATTGCCTCCCGATAGTGTTTTTACAGGAAAGTTAGGATCAGCTGTCCTGATATCATATTCTTTAATTAAATTTACTGCTGTATTGTAGAGAAGCTTCTTCTTCAAGAGATGTTGCTTTCTAAAACTATCTATAGCGTTAATCCAGTACGTATACATGTTCTCTACAATACTAAGATCTTCTGCAACGCCTCTTTCTAATCTCTCCGCAGGAATGTATGCTATACCCATTTTCAGCCGTTCGCTAACACCCATAAAAGTTACGTCTACGCCATCAAATGTGATTTTACCCTTTTCAAGTGGTCTATACCCTAACAATCCTTCTACAAGCTCTTTCTGTCCATTACCACTGACTCCTGCTATACCTAGAATTTCTCCTCTATATAGCTCTAAATTTATGTTCTTAATTTTAATACCATTGTGTTCATCCTTAATCACAGCATTTTCTATCCTAAGGATTGGTTTGTTGGATTGCAGTTTAGAATCGCGGTGCCCAACTTTATGGAGATGTTCTAAACCATTTTCTCCAACCATATAGTATGCAAGCTCAGCTAATTCTATACCCCGTTGCATATCCTCTTCAGCAAGGTGTTTCACTACCTTACCTTTTCTTAAAACAGTAACCCTATCGCATATACTATTCACTTCATTTAATCTATGTGTCACCCATATAATAGATATCCCACTACTCTTTGCATTTCTAACAAATCTATACAGTTCTTCAGCCTCTATGGGAGTCAGCATAGATGTGGGTTCATCAAATATCAAAACTCTGAATCCTAGATAGAGAAGCCTTAGTATCTCAAGCCTTTGCTTTAAACCAGCAGAAAGGGATCCAACTTTAGCAAAGGGATCCATCGGCAGACCGATCCTTTCAGAAAATTGCTTAAAATCTATAGCAAATCTCCTCCTATTAATCCACAGCTTTTCCCTTAGAGATAGTGGGAGAAGTAGCAATACATTATCCACTACCGTAAGATTTTCAACCAGATTAAATAGCTGGTGAACCATGCCGATACCATACCTCTGAGCATCGGTAGGTGAACTAAATGCTACGTGTTTACCATTTACCAGAACCTCCCCTTTAGTAGGCTTCAGGACGCCTGCTAAAATCTTCATAAGTGTTGATTTACCTGCACCATTCTCCCCTACTACACAATGCACCTCACAAGGCTTCACATCGAAATCCACATCTATTAGCGCTGGTATTCTATTTAGATATATCTTAGTTATACCCCTCATCTCGATAAATAAAGGAGTATGTAAAGATGATTTCATAAGGGAAAAAATTGCATTCATTTTTAATCAAAACCCTTATTCGAACGTCTCTATTTTTATTCCGTGGTCTTCTACTTCCTTTACAGCTTTTTTATAGAGTTCTAACCACCATTTCTGTGGTTCTATGGTCTTCATGTTATAGAGTTCTGGAAATGGTTTACCGATATCCGGTTTCT
>Ga0209394_1000904_pt1 | contig 19853 bp, 18 predicted proteins | sample JNZ201metaG_FD_184122 | JGI IMG/M metagenome (GOLD analysis project Ga0209394, IMG submission 184122) | Hot spring microbial communities from Jinze hot spring, China to study Microbial Dark Matter (Phase II) - JNZ 20120812A (SPAdes) (version 3) ... | reverse complement strand
ATATAAAAATTTATGCTTTGTGGCTTAATTCTGAAATTCGAAAATTCAAGTTTACATAAAGTACGAAAAAGCTTAATAAACATTCCTATAACCATAGTATTTAATGATATAGATTACGAAAAATGAATATTAAGCCACAAAGCTAAAATTTAGTGTTTTCCAGTTTTTTTAGGTGCTATATGGCCTACTTTTTGTCCTGGGGGAGCTGTTCTAGGAACAGGAGTACCACCGGTTGGATGTTGACCACCGCCATGAGGATGACTTACAGCATTCATAGCTTTACCCCTTACGGTTACAGGTTTCCATGCTTTAACCTTTGATAAATGATAAGTAGCCCCAGCTTTTAACATTGGCTTTTCAGTTCTACCACCACCAGCTACAATACCTATAGTTGCTCTGCAGTTTGGATTTAAAGCTACCATCTTACCAGATGGAAGTTTTATTGTTACTTTATTAGGATCGTGAGCAAGAACTACAGCATAACTCCCAGATACCCTTGCAAATTTGCCCCCATCATTAGGTATACGTTCAACATTACATATTAAGCTACCATCAGGTATTTTAGCTAATGGTAAAATGTTGCCTACTGCTAATGGAGCTTCAGAGCCAATAGCAACTTCTTGTCCTACACATATACCTTCTGGCGCGACTACTAATTGTGAACTACCATCTTCAAGAATTATTTTAGCTACTGGTGCGCCTCTACCAGGATCATGTAGTATAGCCACTACTCTACCAATTAATTTTCCATTTTTCTCTTTTTCATCAAGTTCTCTATATTTGACATTTCCTACTCTTTTCCATGATGGACAAATGAATACTGAACCACCGCGCCCTCTCCTTTGAGCAAGAATTCTTTTACCCATTAAATCACCTATATTAGGCCTAGTTTTGTAGCTATTTCTGATGCTTTAAACTTTGATTTAAGTTTAACTATAGCTCTTTTCTCACCTTTATTTGTAATGTATGTTCTAACGTTTTCTACCTCTACATTAAAGAGTTTCTCTACTGTTTCTTTAATCCCTTTTTTATCAGCTTTCCTGTCTACTATAAATACTAATTTATTTTGAGATTCTCTTAGACTTAGAGATTTCTCAGTAGATATCATGGCAATAATAACTTTATAATAGCTTTCAATACTCGTAAGTATTCACCCAAATAGTTTAAATAATTTCATGAATGCTGATTTAGACCATACTGTTAATCTCCCAGGATGAGAGCCGGGAGCAAAAAGGGAAATATTTAAGTTTGAGATATTACATACATCAACACCGGGAAAGTTTCTTGCAGCTTTTGATATACCATTATCAGAATCTATCACTATTAACACAGATTTAGAAGTTCTATAAATCTTCTTTCTTCTTTTCCTAGCGACACCAGATAAGCGTTTACGTGATTTCTTTGCTCTTTGAACATCTAACCATAAACCTAACTTTATGAAAGTCGATCTAAGTTCAGAGGCTTTTCTGATAGAAGATATTTCATCATCTATGACGAGGGGAATTTGTGGTACTTGCTCTATTGCATGGCCACGAAGCTTAACAAATATTGGGTTAAACGATGCTGCTATTGCTGATATAAGTGCTAATTTCTTTTCTTTTCTATTTATCCTTTCTCTTAAAATTTTCTCAGGTCTTGGTGGAAAGCATCGTCTACCTCCAACTGTAAATGGTGCAAATGCAGCCTGTGATGCTTTAGGATATCTTTCGCCTTTTACACGAGGAACGCGTGCTAACCCAAGACCTACTCCAAAACTTTCTGCTGTTGTTCTTTTACCAGCCATAGGGTCTCTTCCTTTTGGTTGAAGTTTAGCTGTAAAAGTGGATATAAAAGCACGTCTAATAATATCTTTTCTTATAATTACAGATGATATAGATGATGGAATTGAGATCTTATCTATAACATTTCCATCCAACCCATAAACATTTATAACTTGACCCAGTTCAGGCATTGCTAACACCTATCCTTGCTTAGAGTCTGTGTTTACAGTAACAAGCTTTAATTGAGATGTTGTTTTTGGGGGGCGAATAGGATGCCTAAGTATTACAAGTCTTTTTGTAGATCCAGGAATAGATCCTTTTAATATTATATAATGCCCCTTAACAATACCGTAATGTAGAAAACCACCTTTAGGAGTAACTTCATAACCATTGTCACCGATCTTTAATACTAACTTATTAAATTCTGTTCTTTGATGAAAACCCATTTGCCCAGACCTAGGAATATAAAATAGCATTGATGGAGCAGCTGGACCTATAGCACCAATATCCCTTCTACCCTTTCTTGATTTACGTGGAAGAATTTTAACACCAAATCGTTTCACAACTCCTTGATAGCCCTTACCCTTTGTAATTGATATGACATCGACATATTGACCTTCACTTATTATTTGTTTCGGATAAATTTCATTACCAACTATTTGTAAACAATAATTGTATTGCGCATCTATAGCACCTCCACCTATTTTTATCTCAACAAGCTCTGGCTTCTTTTTAAGACCAATAAGATATGGTTGGGTTGAAGCTATAACTCTAAATTCGGCAATTTTATTAAGGTTTTCAGCAATAATTTTCTTTCTTTTTTCAGCATTTTTTATAATATCTTCCTTATATTCATTACTTATTGTTAATACTCTATCTATATAATTAGGGATTTTTTCACTCCATACTTCCGTTAAAGTTTTAAGATAGCCAAGAGAATCTTTAACATAAGCTCTATATCCACATACAAATATTGGTGGGGCATCTAGAATAGATGAAGTAATAACGATGTCTCTACCAGCTAATGGACTTGTATGCTTGATATCTGTAGCTATAGCGTGAGTTACCCCTGCTTTATAGCAGGGATAAGCTAAAAGCTTAGGGGAGCTTAGACTAACTTCTGGCCATGATCTAACTCTAGGTATAACTTTCTTTACCCTTACTCTTGGATAATATGCCATTGACCCCCTGCGAGGAGCATGACTCTTTCTATGACCCATTCTTTACTTCATCCTCCTAAAGGAGCTTAGACTTACTATTTAAAAATAAGTATTTATATTTATGGGTTACTTAGAAAATTAATAACTAAATTAAGGATTGAAAGGGTAATATATAGTGCCTCTTCAGTTCTAATTGTTTGCGTTCCTTGATCTGGTACAAAGTTTATTACGTAATCAACTACAGTATCTAAATTTACACCTTCTCTAAGACATATCTCGTATAACCCTTCAAAGTGAGAACCAAAGGCTAAGAGAATAGAGTCTATACTATTTAAGTCATTAAGGAGATTTGTATACATTTTTGTAATTGATATGCCGTGTCTTGACGTAGCAATTTTAAGTCCTTTAAATTTGCTAAGCATTTGAGGGAGGGAGCTGTTAGTTATCTTAACAGAATAACCATAATAGTTTTTTAGCTCATTCTTACTTACTAATTCTAATTTTGGCTTGTTGTTTATAAATTTAACTTTGAAAAGAAGCTTTTTCCTAATAGGAAGCTTTTCACTCATCTCTACAATAATAGGCTTCCTTAAACCTATTTCAATTATAGCCTTATTCCCTTTATATGATAAAATTACACCTTCTCTTATCTCATTTTCTTGAACACTATCATTTGAAACTAGATGATGGCTAATACATAGTGGAGGCAAAATACCCACATATTTCAGGTCCTTCGTTAGGGGATATATAATCTTGCGAAGATAAGGAGCTGTATTTAAATAGTTAAGTATCTTGCTTAAAAACAAAGCATTATCGAAATAGCCGCTTCTATCCCTATATATTATGATTTCATCTACTTTAAATATTGAAAAACAACGTGAAATAAATCCTAAACGCATCGTTTTCTCTCTTATATGTGGAGTTTCAGAAAAGAGAGATTGTGGAATTGCTATCGTGAGTCTATACCTGTGCTTAACCATTTTTTAATTAATCATAATTACCTCTTTTTTTCTTTCAATTTTTTTTCTTCAGGCTTTTCACTTTTTAAACCTATATCTTGAAGAATTGTTGTACGCTGTCTTCCACCCACATATATCACCTAATTTCATGAAACAAACCCTAGCTAAATTCTTTTCGATTAATTATTAGGAGATTTAGTAGCTTTAAGAAGAAAGCTAAAATATCTAAGTTGCCACGTCCAACCATTATAGCTTTCCATAGCGCCTCTTAGAAACTACAATATGGGAACTATTAGCTACTTAACGTTATTACTGATAAAAATATATTCTCATGTTATAGAGCTTAACAGAGAGTTGTGAAAAATCCATCATGTCACTAATTAAATATAAGGTAGAGTTGATCGCCTTAAATATGTTAAGCATAAAGCTTAATAGTAATAGTTTAGTAATAATTTAACGGGTTGTGGCTTATAGGAGGTGATTTGCATTACTGTACCGCTAGAAAAAATAGATAACTATACCTGGAGAGTACCAATGACTTTTAAAAAAGGAATGAGAGTACCCGGGATTGTTTTTGCAGATGAATTTTTACTGAAGAAGATGCTTGAAGATCTTACCTTAGTTCAATGTGCTAATGTAGCGTTTTTGCCTGGAATTTATAAGTATAGTATAACTCTTCCTGATGGACATCAGGGTTACGGTTTTCCAATAGGGGGTGTTGCAGCTATAGATGCTAATGAGGGAGTAATAAGTCCAGGAGGTGTTGGATACGATATTAATTGTGGTGTACGTTTAGTGCGAACAGATTTAGAAGGAGATGATGTAAAAAGGGTTCTTCCAGAGCTTTTAAATGTAATATTTAAGAATGTACCAAGTGGAGTTGGTAGCGAGGGAAAACTAAGATTTTCAATTACAGAGCTGGATAAAGCCTTAGTAGAAGGTGTAGACTGGGCTATTAGTAGAGGATACGGATGGCCTGAAGATAAAGAATACTGCGAAGAAAATGGATGTATGAAAGAGGCCGATCCGAGTAAAGTATCGAATAGAGCTAAACAAAGAGGGGCGCCGCAACTCGGAACACTAGGGGCTGGAAATCACTTCTTAGAAATACAATATGTTGAAAAAATCTATAATTTACATGCAGCCAAAGTGTTTGGAATAACACATGAAGGACAGGTGACAGTTATGATACATACAGGATCTAGGGGATTTGGTCATCAAGTTTGTAGCGACTACTTAAAAGTTATGGAGCATGCCGTTAAAAAATACAATATACATTTACCAGATAGAGAGCTAGCATGTGCGCCAGCTAAGTCTAGTGAGGCAGAAGATTACCTTTCAGCTATGGCTGCAGCCGCAAATTATGCATGGATAAATAGGCAATGCATTTTACATTGGGTTAGAGAATCCTTTGAAGAAGTATTTAAAACCTCAGCTGATAAACTCGGACTGCATTTAGTATATGATGTTGCTCATAATATAGCAAAACTTGAAACACATGAGATTGATGGAAGTTATAGGAAAGTGTTTGTACATAGAAAAGGAGCTACAAGAGCATTTCCGAAAGAACATCCTGACATACCAACAAGACATCGTTCAGTAGGCCAAGCGATAATACTACCGGGTAGCATGGGTTCAGCATCGTACTTGTTACTTGGTGATGAAAGAGCCATGAGAATTACTTTTGGTTCAACAGCTCATGGTGCTGGAAGAGTAATGAGTAGAGAAGAAGCGATCAGAAAGTTCTCACCCTCTAGAGTGGAGAATGAGCTTAAAGGTCATGGAATCCTAATCAAAGCTGCAAGTAGAGATGTTATTTCTGAGGAGGCACCATTAGCGTATAAGGATATAGATAGGGTAGCAGAAGTAAGTCATAAAGTAGGTATAGGTACACTAGTCTGTAGGGCTAGTTCCATTAGGTGTTGTTAAGGGATAAAAAAAATGCTCATTATTTCTAACCTGATTTTATATGCCCACAAAGAAGTAGGAAGTAGACTGATTCTATGTAAATGTATTAGTACAAGACTGTTGCTCTTACTCAGGTGTTTGTTAGTACCTTTCTCTTTCTTTCCTCCTTAATCTTAGTTTATGTAATTTTTATCTTCTTTCTGAGTGGGGTTTATGTTGCTTAGTTACTTAAGTTAGTTAGGTGGTTAATGATGTTAGATGTTATTATTGTAACTCATACGATATTATTAGGTGGAGTTGATGTAGGGAGTATTATTGTAGGTATCGTTGTAGGAATTGCTCCAAGATATTTAACGATAAGACTAGGTTTGTTTATTCAAGATACTTTAAGGATTGATTCTATTTAATGCATCTCTTAGGATTTTTACATACATCCATACTTACCACTTCTAAGGAGTTGGGTGGAAACTGCGGGTATTATATATCGAAAGGATTATAAATACTTCCCGTAAGGGTTAGATTAAAGCATATAATGATTAGCTCAATAGAGATTGATGGTATCTAGGTTAAGGCGAAGTTGAAAAGTAGGAGTAATAAAATTAAGATTAAGCTTGTGAGTAGAAGTCTAGATGTGAAATTGAAGGTAAGTGATGTAAGGATATATGAGGTAGGAGTAATAAAATTAAGATTAAGCTTGTGAGTAGAAGTCTAGATGTGAAATTGAAGGTAAGTGATGTAAGGATATATGAGCTGAGGATAAAGTGCCCATATTCTTAGTTGTTAAGGACAAAGGCCTATAGGATTATATACCATAGTGTAAACAATTAACGTAATTGTGAAGATAGTTTGTGGGCACCTTGTTAAACAAGAATCCCGTTTACGCGGATGAAGTTCCCTCATACAATGTAATCGGAGACTTAGCTTTAACCATCAATCAGTAAGCTACTCAAAAAATAGTATGTAAGAAGCGAAGTGCATACTAAATAACTATGAGAAATAGGCGTAGTCTATTAGGACCATGACCACTAATATATAGAGGAATATCAAGAAAACATAAACATATTAAACCTATTCAAATTCCAATGGTAATAATAAAATTAAAAACACCAGCAAAACATCTTAGTAAAGACCATTTTAAATATTAGCTTCACCTTAGTTAACTTAAGCCATCACCTACATATGCTCTCATATATAAGGTCCGTAGAGTAATCAACTCACCAGGAACATTTAAGTTCCACCTAATTAGTGTCTAAACAGACCAGATATATACTTATTATAACATAATTAAAGGTTTAGCTATGGTATTTCAAGTTGTTTTGTTACCTTAATTTCGATGGCCTCTATTAATTGTAACTTATCATTTTATTTAAAATACTATAGCAAACTCATCATATGTCTAAGACAAATTTTACAGTATATATGGAGTTCAATCGGGAGATCTCCATTAGTGAGTATGTAGGTGACTTTATTTCTCTTCCTTTTTTATGAATAGTAGGATTAAATGGCTCTCCATAAACTTCCCCGTTTAGTATAAAATTTGAATTTTCCTTTTCAATCTTGTAAACTTTAAATTTTGAAAAAACAAGGTGCATAGTATCGAAAAGATATAGTAGTTCTTCAAGCCAATTATATAGTAAGTTGTATTCATCGGTTCCTCTTATACAAATCTTAAATACATTGGTAGGATGAATTTTAGAAATATCAGTTATGATGTTGAACATAGCTTCAGCTGCATTCTCAAAGGCTTCGCTAAGGGTTAGTCCATAGGCAACAATATAAATATCAGATGTATGAGGTAAATAGCTATATTTTTTATCGTAACTTGACATGATAGAAAAAAGGAATAGAATCTTATTAAGCTTATTTATAACTATCTCCATAATAGTGAATGGGATATACTTATTCTAAATGAAAGACTATGCAGTATTCTTATTTAATCTTTGTCAAGTTGCAGTTTTAGTTTCAACTTAATTTAGCGATTACATGTTTATTAAACTTATTCAAAATATTATAGCGCCGGGGGTGGGATTTGAACCCACGCACCCAAAGGGCACAGGCTTTCTTGAATAATCAACTCAAGGCTTACGCAATACTGCGCCTTAGTCCACTCGGCCACCCCGGCAGTGAGTGATGATAAATATGAAATAAAAATGTTACTTTTATATTAACTCGATTTCTATATAAACCTCGTCAGGTATTGGTACCCTCATTATTTGACGTAGTGTTCTATCATCAGCATCTATATCTATTAGCCTTTTATGTACTCGCATTTCCCAATGATCAAATGTGTGGCTACCCTGCCCACTCGGAGCTTTTCTTGTTGTTACAATAAGTCTTTTAACCGGCAATGGAATTGGACCTGAGACTTTAATACCATTTTTCTTTGCAATTTCTTTTATTTCATTACAAACATTTGTAAGCTTTTCTAGATTTGAACTACTAAGTCTGATCCTGGCTTTTTGTGGCATTTCAGTTCATCTTTAGGTCTATTTCACAACTGCAGGCTTTATGTCTTTCACTATACCGGCAGCTATTGTTCGTCCCATATCTCTTATTGCAAATCGTCCAAGCTGAGGAATTTCAGAGTATTTTTCAATTACAACAGGCTTTAGTGGCTTAAACTTTACTAGTGCGCTATCTCCTTGTTTAATAAATTTCGGCTCTTCTTCTATTGTTTCACCAGTTCTTGGATTTATTTTCTTTAAGAGTGCATCAAATCTACATGGGGTTGTTGATGTGTGTACATGAAGAACAGGTGTATATCCAGCTGCGATTGCTGTTGGATGATAAAGCACGAAGATTTGTCCTATAAATTCCTCAACTACAGTTGGTGGTTTGGTAGTGTGTCCAGCTACATCACCACGTCTAATATCAGCTTTACTTAATCCCTTTACATTAAACCCTATGTTATCTCCAGGTATTGCCTTTTCGAGCCTAGTATGATGCATTTCGATTGACTTAACCTCGCCGCTCTTATTTGCAGGTAGGAATACTACTACATCACCAACTTTTAATACTCCAGTTTCAACCCTCCCAACAGGTACTGTACCAACACCTGCTATTGAAAGAACACTTTGCAGTGGAATTCTTAATGGCTTGTCAATTGGTTTTGGTGGTTCAGTAAAGGTGTCAAGAGCTTCATATAATGTTGGTCCTTTATACCATGTCATATGTTCGCTTCTTTTAACAATATTGTCTCCATACCATGCTGATATTGGTACAAATATTATCTTAGATGGATCGTAGCCTACAGTCATTAATAGCTTTCCTAAAGCTTCTTTAACCTCTTTAAATCTTGCTTCACTCCAGTTTACTGATGGATCATCCATTTTATTTATCACAGCTACTAACTGTGTAATTCCTAAAGTCCTTGCAAGAAATACATGTTCTCTTGTCTGACCAGCAGGTCCAATACCGGCTTCTGTTTCGCCTTTCTTAGCTGAAACTACAAGTAAAGCTGCATCAGCTTGAGAAGTTCCGGTTATCATGTTCTTAACGAAGTCTCTATGTCCTGGACAATCAATTATTGTAAAGTAGTACTTTGGGGTTTCGAATTTCCAAAATGACAAATCAATGGTCATATCCCTTTCGCGTTCTTCTTTTAATTTATCAAGAACCCACGCATATTTTGCAAATTCCTTACCGGATTTTTTGGCTTCTTCCTCTATTTGCTGTAGCGTTCTTTGATCTAAGTGACCTGTTAGGAATAGTAAATGGCCTGTTGTTGTACTTTTACCATGATCTACATGTCCAATCACTACTAGGTTTAAGTGTGGCTTACTAGATGACATATACTTCCCCCTCAACTATGGATTTAAGCTATTAATTAAACTTTTTGGTATATTATGTATTGATACTATAATATAAGTTTTTCATAGCACTACACATTAGAATATATAATACAATATGGTAATAAGAAGTACGGAATGTATTAGTATTTGTCAATTCATAGAGTGGGCAAGGATCATAAAGTAGTAGAGTTAAATAATATTTCATTCCTCATCTAGCATTTGATAGTCAGTAACTATATAAACAAAAGGAATAAAAGAACTTAATTTAATTTATAGAAAATTAGATTACGTATATCTTATCTTGAGGCAAAAGCTATTCTTTCTATTTCATCCTTTTTCTGTATTGCATATGATTTTGGATCATTATTAGCAGTTGATATTATTTCATCGGCTAAACATTCTTCTATTGGCTTAGGGCTTCTAAATGTCATTAATCGGGCTCCTTGAGCTATATGACGTAATGCAAGATCAACCCTTCTTTGAGGTGCCACATCAACTGAAACATGATATACAACTCCACCATATGCTATCCTTGTTGTTTCTTCTCTTGGTCCAGCATTTTCTATAGCTTTTACAAGTACTTGTATTGGATTTTTTCCTGTTTTTAAATAAATAATGTCAAAAGCATGCTTTACAATATTAATAGCTAGTATTTTTTTACCAGAATTTTTTCCAGGATTTTTAGTGCCTGGCTTATGCATTAAGTTATTTACAAGTCTTTCTACTATTGGTACCGTACTTTTTTTAAATCTCTCTTTAGCATGTCTACCTCCAGAATGAGGTATATAGATAGGTTTAAGGCAAATATACCTAGCTAAACCGGGATCTTCTATCTTGATATCATCAAAGGACCATTTACCAAATAAAAGAATTTTTTGATTGCTACTTAGGTAGGAATTATTAGCTGAATTAGATACCATAAGTGATTACCTTACAGGCTTTTGCTTCTTACCTAATAGTAATGCTTTCAATGAAACACCGTTAACCTTTATAACTTGATATCTAACACCTGGAAGATCTCCATAAGCTTTACCCATAGGTCCACCTATTCCGCAAATTATAACCTCATCATGTTCGTCTACGAAATTTAATGCACCATCACCTGGAAGAAATGCTGTGACTTGCCTTCCATTTTTTATTAATTGTACACGTACACATTTACGTACAGCTGAGTTTGGTTGACGTGATTCAATTCCTACTTTTTCTAAGACAATACCTCTGGCCATGGGCGCACCTTCAAGCGGATCTACTTTTTCATCAAGTCTTAGCATTCTTCGTTTATAATGTCTATAGCACCATCTGAATTCCTGTCGTTTCCGTCTTAGATTTCTTGCAGCATATAGTCCTCGAGGGGATTTTTTAGCCATAATGCTCACTGGTGATTAAATTTATAAATTTTGCTAAGCTACTATCACATTACTTATGTCGAAGTATCTTTTTAAAATCAATTTAACTTTTTGAATATTCCTTCCATCTTTACCTATAGCAAATCCTTTATCTACAGGATCCACAGCTATGGATGCTGTCTTTCTGTCATCTGGTAGAGTAGATACTTTAACTAGCTTAACTCTTGCTGGGTATAAAGCGTTTTTCACAAATTGTTCGATATTCTCTGCATATTCAACAATTTCTATGTTCTTGCCGATTACTTTTTTAATTCTTTTGATATTTACACCGTTTTTGCCTATTGCGATTCCAGCATATCCTGGATTTACAATAAAAATTATGCGATTATTATCATCGTCGATTATACAATCTCTTACTTGTGCACCAGTTAAAGTTTCAAACAATGCAATATATCTAATTTCATCTGATGCTAATTTAATGGTGGGCATAGTTATCCTCCTGAATTTGTAATATTTCTGATTCACCGGGGTCTTCTATAACTATTGATGATATAAAGAATGGTTTATCACATAGACTACCTAAGCTTAAACTTGAACCAGGGAATGTATATACGTGTACATTTAAAGATTTAGACAGTCGAATAATACGGTCTTTCATAATTTTAGGCATATTTTCGGCAATGATGACTAACTTAGCCCTTCCATGAATTATTGATTTTATTGAAGATTTATACCCATAAGTTACTTTTCCAGTCTTAAAAGCTACCTTAAGCTCTTTCTCAATATCAATTGTCATTCAGTTCACCCTATCATAGAACTAAGAATGGCATAGAGTTCAACTTTACCTGTTCCAACAGGAATTGGTTGTCCTACGATCACGTTTTCTACTACACCTTTTAGTTCATCTATTTCCCCCCTAATACTAGCATCTAATAAATGTTTTACTGTAACTTCAAAAGCTGCTCTAGCTAGTACACTCGTTTTCTCACCACTTACTCCATGACGGCCAATCTGTTTGATAGTGCCGCTTCTCGTCATCAAGTCAGCTACAAGCATAACATGTCTTATATTAACATCCAATCCCTGCTCAGTTAAAACTCCCATCATTTCATTAACTATGGCATTCCTTGCAGCTTCAATACCTAAAACTTCCATTATTTCAAAGATATTATTGGTTGTAGTACGTGTGGGGTCTACTCCCTTTACTGTTAGTACTGAGGCTAAGTTTGACCCTTCGGTCAGTAATACCCATTCATCTTGCTGTTTTCTTATTACTACTCTTGTTATACCTGTTATGCCCTTCAATTTCGTAGTTAGTACTTTATCTCTCAATCTTTGAAGTTTCACAAAATCAAGCGAGGAACTGAGTTGAACAATTAGTCTTTGATTATCCTCCATCGTAACGTCAACACCTCTAATTTTAGAAAGTGTTTTTCTTACATCATCTGGAGTTAGCCCTTTATCTTCAAGGACGTCAAGATCTAAATTTACAATTAAAGTACCTGTTAGAAGATCTGTTTCAATCGAGGACGTTACGTTTTCAACAGTGATTTGCTCGATTTTATTTGCAACCTCTTTTGCTTTTTCAAGATCATACCTATGGTTTTCATCAAGATATATTGTCATTTGTGGTGTTGAGGGGGTCTTTTTAGCGTCAACTATTTCGATTAATCTAGGTAAACCTAATGTTACGTTGAGTTCTCTAACACCTGCAAAGTGAAAAGTTCTTAATGTCATTTGTGTACCTGGTTCACCGATAGATTGAGCTGCAATAGTACCTACAGCTTCGCATGGTTCAACTTGAGCTGAATTATAGGCTGAAACTACTTTGTTAATTATAACTGATAATGTATCCTCACTTAATTTATCTAGAAGTTTTATTAATTTTTCGCGAAGTTCTTCAACAATTGATGGGGGTAATTTATCAGTAATCTGATTTATTTTCTCGTTTATTATGTTGATCGTTAAAGCCATAATTAAGCACCTAAGACACTTTCTATAATTTTATCAATATTAACGGCTTTACCGTGATCGCTTTTTGATGGATCGACGCCATCCTCACCATACTTAAACTGAATAATATGCCCATCCGAATCTCTAACTGATTCGTTATAATCTACATGTATGTCTTGAAGAGCATTTATTAATCTTCTTTGCATGTAACCACTTTGAGATGTACGTACTGCAGTATCAACTAAAGCTTCTCTGCCACTAATAGCATGGAAAAAGAATTCAGTTGGACTTAAACCAGTCTTATATGAGCTTACAATAAAACCTTTTGCTTCAGGACCTAAATCTCCCTTCTTAAAGTGGGGTAATGTACGATCTCTATATCCCCTATTAATCCTTTTACCTCTTTGGGACTGTTGTCCAACACATGTTATCATCTGAATCATATTTAATATACTTCCTCTAGCTCCTGTTTTAGCCATAGTAACAGCTGGAGTTCCGGGTTTAAGATATGATTCTGCAATTTTACCTGTTGAGTCTCTAGCTTCACTTAATATTTTCATTATTTCAGATTCTAAAGTTTCCTCTAATGTTTGGCCGGGCATAGCTTTTAACTCTCCTGCCTTATAAGATTCTATAGCGAGCTTAACCTTCTCCTTTGCCCTATTAAGTATTTCTTTAATTCTTTTTTGGGCTTCCTCAGGTATGTCTTCATCATCTATACCTGTAGTAAATCCTCTAGTGGATATATACCATAGAAAGAGTTTAAAAACTTTATCTATAAATTCAGCTGCTTTGCTTGTTCCATTTTCTTTAATTATCCTATGAATGAGGCTTTCAGAAACTTGCGCGCCAATGGTTCTTTTATCTATAACTCCAGTTAATAATTCTCCTTCTCTAATAATAACGTAAGCATCATATGGACATAATTCCTTCAAGCACTCAAAGCATTTTTCACATGTATTAGCTTTCAATATCATGTTTATATTTCTTGGAATTAGCATACTTATGACTTGTTTTCCAGTCCAATATTCAGCTGGTTTCCTTATAGCGGGTGGCGGTAATGTTCCTTGGTAATCGGCTTTAGAGAGGAGCATTATGACTTCTTCTCTGCTTAATAATGTCGATCTTAAACTTAGTAAGAAAGCTCCCGTTATATAATCTTGTATAGCACCAATTATTGGCCCGCCATATCTTGGTGAGGATATATGCTCTTGTACTAGCATTAAAACTTCAGCCTCAGCTCTAGCTTCTTCACTTTCAGGTACATGTAAATTCATTTCATCACCATCAAAATCAGCATTATATGGTGGGCAAACACATAGGTTTAATCTAAAAGTTCTGTATGGAAGAACTCTTACTTTATGAGCCATCATCGACATTCTATGTAAGGATGGTTGCCTATTAAATAGAACAACATCACCATCTTGAAGATGTCTTTCAACTACTGCTCCAATCTCTAATGCCTCAGCTATTGAGTTTCTATCTTTTGGATATCTTAAATCAATTCTCCTACCATCTGGTCTAACTATGTAATTTGCCCCAGGATATTCAAATGGTCCTCTTTTTACGAGTTCTTTAAGCCATTCTATATTATAAAACGTTACTCTCTCAGGAACCGTTAAAACTTTTGCAATTTCTATAGGGACACCTACTTCATTAATGCTTAAATTTGGATCCGGAGAAATCACAGTACGAGATGAAAAATCTACACGCTTACCTGAAAGGTTACTTCTAAACCTGCCTTCCTTCCCCTTTAGTCTTTGTGCAAGTGCTCTGATGTTTCTACCAGTTCTATGTCTTGCAGGAGGGATTCCGGGAATTTCATTGTCAAAGTAGGTATTTATGTGATATTGGAGAAGGTTGTAATGGTCATCAATTATCAATTGAGGGGCCCCGAATTCGATAACTTCACGTAGACGTTGATTTGCCCTAACAACATCTACAAGTTTATGTGTTAAATCATCTTCTGAACGTATTCCAGATTCAAGAGTTATTGATGGCCTAACTGCAATTGGAGGAACAGGCAATACCGTTAAAATCATCCATTCCGGTCTAGCGCATTCCGGATCAAAGCCAAGAAGTCTAATATCATCATTAGATATTTTTTCAAATCTGGATCTAATATCACTTGGACTTAGCTGAATAGATCCCTCAGGTCTTTCCTCATAAAAGGAAGTAGGCTTTTCAAGCTTTATTAAATATTGTTCAGCACCACATTTTGGACAGATTTTTAGGGGATTTTTTACTATCTTCTTAAAAATATGATTTGTTAATGCTCGTATTAATCTTAATGATGTCTTTTCATACTTTGCTAATAATTTTAGATATCGATCTTTATCTTTAGGATTAATTAAGAGCGAACTGCATTCACGACATATTGCTCTTAACAAATTATAAATTACTTTAGCAAAACCTACATGTATAACTGGACGTGTTAATTCTATATGTCCAAAATGTCCTGGACATTTTCCAACAAAGTTTCCACATGTACGGCATGCACGGCCTGGTTCTATAGTTCCTAAACGTCTATCCATTAATCCTCCCTCAATAGGTAATCCATCTTCATCATAGGTATCAGAGGTAATTATTTGAGCTGCAGACATTTTTCTAATAATTTCTGGTGAGAGCAAGCTAAACTTCATTGCCTTAATGTAGGTAGTTAAAGAAGCCGACATTTTTACACCCTTTCTCCAATAACTAGTTTAGGAGCAATACCTAAACTCATAAGTTCTTGAAGTAATAGCTTAAAAGCATAAGATACCATAACTGACGCTACTTTACCTCTCTCACCACAAACAGGACACCATAGACGGTCCTTATTTTTATCATAATATGCTAGTAGTCCACAAGTATTACATACGTATATCTGGTAAAGATCAGATTCTTCAAGCAATCTTTCTTTTAGTAGTGAGGAAGCACCATGTGCTATTAAACAATCCCTCTCCATCTCACCAAATCTTAATCCTCCTTCTCTTGCTCTTCCCTCTGTTGGTTGTCTTGTAAGTATTTGAACTGGACCGCGTGCACGTGCATGTATTTTATCTGCAACCATATGATGAAGCTTTTGATAGTAGACAACTCCTATAAATATTTCAGCTTCATATTTCTCTCCTGTTATGCCATCATATAGAACTTCCTTTCCTGTTGGTGAAAAGCCAAGTTTTTTTAACCATTCTCTAAGATCCTTCTCTTTTTCACCATAAAAGGCCGTTCCATCAATTTCTCTACCTAATAAACATGCAACTTTACCGGCTACTGTTTCTATTAATTGTCCAACGGTCATTCTGGCTGGAATAGCATGAGGATTAATGATTAAGTCAGGAACTAATCCATCCTTAGTAAACGGCATGTCCTCCTGAGGAACAAGAAGACCTACAACACCTTTCTGTCCATGTCTTGAGGCAAACTTATCTCCAAGTTCTGGAATACGTTGATCACGAACTCTAACTTTAACTAATTTGTTTCCATCCATAGATTCCGTTATTAATACTGAATCTATAATCCCAGTTTCACCATGCCTCATAACAATAGAGGTTTCATGTCTTCGCATAGAAATACCTGAAAGCTCTATGTACCCTTCAGCAAACCTTGGAGGACTTGTTTTTCCAATAAGGACGTCGCCACCTTTAACTTCTATTTCAGGTTCAACTATTCCATCTTCACTTAGATGCCTATACAGATCTGGGGACCTATAACCTTCGACGTCTTCAGGCGGAATTTCAATTTTATCCTCAAGGCCGCCAACATATTTTTTTTCTTCAGTTTCATAACACCTAAAGAAAGTCGACCTTGCTAAACCTCTGTCAATAGACGACTTATTTAAAATAATAGCGTCTTCCATATTATATCCATTGTAACAAAGTACAGCGACAATAAAATTTTGTCCTGCAGGACGTTTATCATAGCCTACTAGCTTTATACCTCTAGTGGTAACTAGTGGTTTTTGTGGGTAATGCAGTAAATGTGCACGACTATCAAATCTAACAAGGAGATTTGATGCAGGAAAACTTAATGCTTGTTTTGCCATGGCACATTCGTACGAGTTTCTTGGTGATTGATTATGTTCAGGATAGCATATTATAGATGCAGCTATACCAAATATTGCAGGCGCCGCTATTTCGACATGAGTATGTTCTTCAGTTATATCAGAGAAATCTACAGCTATATAAGCGTTTTCCTCCTCATCAGCATCGAGGTATTCAATTATACCATTAACTATAAGATCTTTCCACTCCCATCTATTTTTCTTAAGCTTATCTATATGGTCAGGTTTTAATTTAGAGTTACCTTTATCAACTATTATCAATGGTCTTCTAACACGACCAGAGTCACAATTAACATATATTTCAACTGAAAATTTTTCATCATAAAATGCTACATTAACCTCATCACTAAGCTCACCATTTCTTCTTGCTCGTCTGATTAAACTAACTAACTGCTCTCCTTTAGGATGTATGCCGATAAGCTCACCATTAAGAAATACCTTAGTGCCCTTTATACCCTCACTTCTTGCTTTCTGAATTGGAATTACGCCTGCATTTACTAGGAATTCATAAATAGGCTGAGGATCGGTACCAACAGAAATATAAGACATTAGCGACAAATGTTTAATAAGACCGCAGTTTGGCCCTTCAGGACTTTCATTTGGACATAGACGCCCCCATTGTGTAGCATGAAGATCACGTGCCTCAAAATGAGGTTGAGTTCTGCTTAATGGAGATACTACTCTTCTTAAGTGACTTAATGTTGAAACTATATTTGTCCTATCTAAAAGCTGGCTAACCCCAACCTTTCCACCAACCCAGTTACCAGTTGCAAGTGCATGTTTTAAACGTTCAGTTACTATGTCAGTTCTAATGAGGGTTTCAAGATTAATTTTCTTAACTCTACCACGCATTTTGTCAAGTTGATATTTTAAATCTTTACAAAGACTTCTAAATGCCACTCTAAAAACGCTTGCAAGCAAGTCACCTGCTAATCTCAGTCTTTTGTTAGCATAATGGTCTTTGTCGTCAGGTTTCCTGTAACCATTAGCAAGTTCTAGAAGTCTGCAGGCCATTTGCCCTAAGAAATACGCTTTTCTTATTCTATTAGCTGGACTTGGACCTAAATGAGGTAAAAAATGAGTGTCAAGAAGTTGTTTAGCTCTCTGAATTCTTACTTCACGAGGTTGCCCTACTGCTATACGTCCACCAATAAAGTCAAGAGCATCATCAATAGTTTGTATTGATGATGCTTGATTAAATGATGGATATAGTTCTTGTGCTAGTGTAGGGTCATCTGTAACTGCATCTAAAATTTCTTTATCTTTTTCAAGACCTAAGGCACGCATCATTATTACTAAGGGTATTTTGCCTGGGATTAGATGGGAAACTGATACTTGTATTGTTCCATTTTTTAAACGTTCAAGTGTAACAGGTGAACGGGTTGCACCCGTTGAACTGAATACCTTAGCAACATGAGTAACTGAGCTGCCTGAAGGACCGTAATCGACAAGAACTTTATTTACAGCTAAGTCCTCTTGAGTTACTATAACCCTTTCAGATCCATTTATTATAAAGTAGCCTCCAGGATCACTCGGATCTTCACCTCTTGCTATAAGTTCTTCCGGTGATAGTTTTGATAGTCTGCAAATTGACGATTTAACCATTACTGGAAAATCACCAATATATACTATTGAAGGCTCATACTCAATACCACCTTCAACTACTGACATTTCTAAATATAGTGGGGATGCATAAGTTAAGTTACGAAGTCTAGCTTCCATTGGATAAATATTTGTGACGGTACCATCAACTTCCCTAACTATGGGTTCTCCAATTGTTATTTTACCAAATTTTATAATTACATCACCAACACTACTTGAAATCATACCTATCTCATCAATGATTTTTTGAAGGCCATGTTCAATTAAAGCATTGTAACTATCAAGATGTTGTCTTACAAGTCCCTTTTCTTTAATGAAACACTCTATTAGAAGCCATCTATCATTATAGGATATGGAGTTGTTCACTTAAATCACCTTGAAGTAACGTATCTATAAGCTATGGTTACTCCTGCTGTTGGACTCCTTCTATATATTTTTAAAATATCTCCAGGTTTTGCACCAAGAGCTTTAACTACAGGGTCTGATACTTTAATTAAGGGAAGGTCTTCAGGCTTAGCATTTAATTCATGTAGAATCTTAATAGCCTCTTCCTTAGTTAGGATTTCATGTTTAGGTACTAGTACGTGACTAAATATATTAAGTTTTCGAGTAGACATTCATAATCCTCCATTACTAACACAGAGCAGAATATATAAGTTGACGAATTAATAGTTTCCCTAGATTTAAACTTAACGCATAATATAGGACAACGGCGCCTAATAAGTTACATAAAATTTTGCTATTTATTGTTTTTATGCTTAGTACTAGGAGCTTGGCTAGAGGTCTTGGAGTTTTTGAGGAGAATGCAGTTCTGTTGGATGTTAAGATTCTAGTATAGCTTTCTGTGAGTTTGTCTGAAACCAATTATTGGTGGTTAACTTATTGGTTTAGTTAAGTCTTAACAATATTTAAGAGTTTTCAGACAAGTTCGCTATGGAAGTATATGGGGAATATCATGATGTTTAAACAATTCTCATGAAGTATTAAAGCATTATGATGGAATTAATATTCTTCATTGATAATGTACTACAACTTCCTCTCAAAACTTAAACTACCACATTTAGAAGTATCTTTCAGTAAGAGAAGTATAGTAAAGTAGGATACTACTCAGTAGAGAACTAAAGTATCAATAACAACTACATGATAAGAGAAAAATTGAATACTAAACCTATTCATACCATCTACAACCACATAGAAAGTAAGCTTGAGTTGCTACGTCTCTTAGTAAGGCTTTGTTAACTTAAGCATGTTGATTATTCTATTTTGTTTTGTGTTTCTATGAATTCTTAGCTTTATCTTCTTATTAATCCATGTCTTGTTTAATAAGTA
>Ga0209394_1000902_pt1 | contig 19874 bp, 25 predicted proteins | sample JNZ201metaG_FD_184122 | JGI IMG/M metagenome (GOLD analysis project Ga0209394, IMG submission 184122) | Hot spring microbial communities from Jinze hot spring, China to study Microbial Dark Matter (Phase II) - JNZ 20120812A (SPAdes) (version 3) ... | reverse complement strand
TCAGCAACAGCAAGCCAACCACTATTAGAATGTAGGCCACCAGTTCCGGTCTCTCAATTTTCATTTATCAAAGCACCAACCATTTTTATGGCTCAATTCTTCTGCGAGGTTATATAAAAGCTATATGCAAACATGCGGAAACCATAAGCGTCAAAGCCTAAAACCGGGGGAGAGATGCGTGAAAGCAGCCGTTTACTATAGTCAAAGAGACATAAGGGTGGAGGAGGTTCCAACTCCGAAAATAGGGCGAGACGAAGTTCTGGTGGAGATGAGAGCATGCGGTATATGCGGCTCGGACCTAATGGACTGGTACTTGAAAAATCGGGCGCCGCTGGTTCTTGGACACGAGCCAACCGGCGTGATAGTTGAGAAGGGCGATGATGTTGAAGGCTTCGACATTGGCGACAGAGTCTTCGTCCACCATCACGTGGCATGCTTGAAATGCCACTACTGCCAGCGGGGAGACTTCACCCTTTGCGAGCAATTCCACAGGACAAATATTGTTCCGGGCGGGTTTGCGGAATACTTCAAGGTTCCAGCTCCAAACCTAAAACTGGACACGCTTAAGATTCCGGAAAATCTATCCTTCGAGGAGGCAACCCTCATAGAGCCGGTTGGATGCTGCATAAGAGCATTGAGGAAATGCGGAATCCAGAGCGGCGACACCGTGGCGATCATAGGCGCCGGGGCAACAGGCATAATTCACGTAGCCTTGTCGAAGATTTTCGGCGCCGAAAAGGTTATTGCATGCGATTTTGTTGAGCCTCGCCTTGAATATGCTGAAAGGTTCGGCGCGGACGTGGTGATCAACCCACAAAAAACAAGCCTAACCCGCGTGGTTATGGATGAAACCAGTGGCAGGGGCGTGGACTTGGCTGTTGTAACCGCGCCAAGCCTAGAAGCCTATAAGGCGGGTGTGGGCATACTCCGAAAGGGTGGAAAACTCTGCGTCTTTGCGCCTACGAGCCCCGGAGAATTTCTGGAGTTAAGCCCGAAAGAGCTCTTCTTCAATGAGTTGCAGATAATACCGTCTTATTCAACCTCGCATATCGAAACGAGGGAATCCCTAGAGTTGATTAAGACTGGAAAGTTGAGGGCTAGAGACTTGATTACACACCGCTTTCCCCTAGAAGAGGCTGCCAAAGCCTTTAAAACAGCCTTAGAGGATAAAAGAAGCCTAAAGGTTGTCGTGCTTGGTAAGGTGTAGCGGATGAAGGCTGCTATGCTTTATGGGATAAGGGACCTCCGAGTGGAGGATGTTGAGACGCCAAGGGTTGGAGCTGGCGAAGTTCTTGTTAGGGTTAGAGCCGCCACAACATGCGGCACAGACCTCAAAATTTTCCAGAGAGGCTACGTGGAGCGAGTGATAAAGCTTCCAACAGTTTTTGGCCATGAATGGGCTGGCGACGTGGTTGGAGTTGGCGAAGGCCTAGATTGGCCAAGAAAAGGCATGCGAGTTCGCGCCGGAAACAGTGCACCGTGCCTGCGGTGCTTCATGTGCCAGAAGGGCAAGTACAACCTCTGCGAGAACATGACTTGGCTTTGGGGCGCCTACGCCGAATACATAAAGGTTCCAGCCCACATGGTCCGCGTGAACATGCAGGAAATCCCATCGAATGTATCCTACGAGGAGGCAGCAATCACCGAGCCTCTGGCCTGCGTTCTCCACGGAATTGAGGAAGTTGGGGTTGGGCTGGGCGACTCGATAGCGATAATAGGCGCAGGCCCTATAGGGCTTCTTCATCTCTTGACAGCCAAGAAAGTGGGAGCTGAAAAAGTTATCATGGTGGATCTTGTGGAGGAAAGGTTGAACTTCGCTAAAAAACTCGGAGCTGATGAAACAGTAAACGCTGCAATGGAAAATGTGGAAGAGAGAATTAAACAATTAACCAATGGATATGGAGCGGACATAGTTATCGAAGCCATAGGCAGACCGAAAACGTGGGAACAAGCCATAAAACTTGTGCGGAAAGGTGGAAAGGTCCTAGAGTTCGGCGGCTGCCCGCCCGGAACAGAGGTACGGGTCAACACGGAGCTTCTACATTATGGAGAAGTCACGGTTATGGGAACTTTCCATGCAACGCCCTTGCATTTCAGGAAAGCTCTAAACCTTATAGCTTCAAGAACCATAAACGTGGCGCCCCTAATCACGCGGAAGATGCCCCTAGAGAGGATTAAGGAAGCTTTTGAAATCCTTACAACTTCAAAGAGTGAAATCAAGATAGCTATACAACCTTAAACATGGCTGGGCATAGGTTTTCACCAGAAAGGCTGTATGTAGTCTCTAACCCTAAATTTGACGCCCAGCCTTTTCGCAATCTCCTCTGCAGCTTGGATGTCAACTTCTGGAATCCGTACAACGGTCACCTCCACGTCCAAAAGTTTCTTGGCTTTTTCAATGAACTCCAAAATGCTTTCGAAGGCGTTCTCGAACTTCGGCCTGCAAACTTGGTTGTATGTTTCCTTGTTGTGGGCGTTTAGGCTTACACTTACCTTGTCCACGCCAGCCATTTTCAACTCCTCGACGACGTTTCGCCCCCTGTTGATGAGTAAGCCTTGCCCGTTGGTGTCAACCCTTAACTTCACGATTTTTCCATAATGCCTTTTTACCCATTTGCTGACCTCTAACACGCAGTCCAGCCTTTCCATGGGCTCGCCGAACCCGCAGAAAACGATTTCCCGCCAATTCCTCTTGTTTATGACATTTTCAAGTTCGGCAATTACCTCGGCGTTGGATGGCTCTTTTTCAAGTTTTAGGTTGAAGCCTCCAACACCCCTCGAGAAGTTTTTTAGGCAAAAGTAGCAGTTGTTTGGGCATCGGTTAGTTATGTTTAGGTAGAGGTTTTCTCCAAGCCAGTATATCACGCTGGATTGTCCCTTGAAAGCCATCCGCCAACCAGCCAGATGTCAAGGTTCAAGTAAACATTGGGCAGCCTTGAAATTTAGCCTTTGGTTTATATGCCTTTACATGCTAGAATAAGCTTAAATGCTGAAAAGCTTCTAGGTTCTGTTATTTACGGGGGAAGCCGTTTGACGAAGTATATTTTCGTCACGGGCGGCGTTTTAAGCTCCGTAGGCAAGGGCATCGTAACATCCTCTATTGGAAAGATGCTTCAGGCTAGAGGCTTCAAGGTTACAGCTATAAAAATTGATCCGTATGTGAATGTTGATGCTGGAACAATGAACCCCTACATGCACGGCGAGGTTTATGTGACGGAGGATGGAGGGGAAACGGATCTTGACCTCGGCTGGTATGAACGTTTCCTCGACTTGAATTTGAAAAGGGAAAACAACATCACAACAGGGCTGGTTTACAAGGCTGTCATCGAGAAGGAGCGGCGTGGAGACTTTTTGGGGAGATGCGTCCAAATTGTTCCCCACATAACAAATGAGATTAAGAGCCGCATAAGGGGGGTGGCGGCAGACTCAGACGTTGACGTTGTCTTAACCGAGGTTGGCGGAACCGTCGGCGACATTGAAGGACTACCGTTTCTTGAGGCTATCAGGCAAATGCGCTTGGAAGAGGGATACGAGAACACTTTGTATGTGCATGTAGCCCTTGTCCCAATATTGGATGTCACAAAGGAAATGAAGACGAAGCCCCTTCAGCACAGCGTGAACGAGCTTCGCCGTATAGGCATTCAGCCAGACATAATCGTTGCCCGATGCTCGCAAATGATAGACTCGGAGGCATTGAGAAAAATAGCCCTATTCGGCACAATACCTGAAAACGCAGTTTTCTGCTCCTACAATGTTGAATCCATTTATCAGGTTCCGCTCATCCTCGACGAGCAGGGAATGGGCGACTTCATATGTAGAAGGCTTAAACTTCCGGAGCGCAGACCGGACTATGCTGACTGGAAAAAGTTTGTTGAAGCCATACTTAACCCGGAACATGAAGTCAAAATAGCGCTTGTCGGCAAGTACGCTGGCTTAGTGGACAGCTACGTAAGCATGAACGAGGCGCTGCGGCATGCTGGGGCAGCATGCAGAACAAGAGTTCACATTCACTATATTGAGGCTGAAACCTTCGAGAAAAACCCGGAAAAAATTGGAATGCTAGGGGTTTTTGATGGGATTTTCGTCCCCTATGGTTTTGGTTCAAGAGGGGCTGAAGGAAAAATTGCAGCCATAAAGTTTGCAAGAGAAAATAACATACCCTTTCTTGGAATATGCTTCGGCTTTCAGTTGGCTGTTGTAGAATACGCCCGCAACGTATGCGGTTTAGAGGGGGCGAACAGCACCGAAATCAACCCCAACACGCCACATCCAGTTATCGACCTAATGCCAGAGCAAAGGGGCATAGAACTAAAAGGAGCTACAATGCGGTTAGGTGCCCACAAGATAGTCATAAAACCGGGCACTCTGGCCCATAGGCTCTACGGAAGCGAAGAAATCCTCGAACGCCACCGCCATAGATTCGAGGTGAACATGGAATATGTGGAAAAACTTGAGAGGGAGGGCTTGGTGTTTTCGGGTAGAAGCCCCGACGGCAGAAGGATGGAAATCTTGGAGTTGCCAGGCCACTACTTCTTTTTTGCATCCCAGTTCCATGGCGAATTCAAAAGCCGACCTGGAAGGCCTGATCCGGAATACTATGGCTTTGTTAAGGCCTGTCTAGACCGCAAGCTTGGGAAGCCCAAGCCGGAATTTTAACATCACAAGCCTATCTCAGCGGCTATTTCCTTCAGTGCATTTAAGGCTATTTCAAAAAACTTCTCCCGTGGGATGCCTATTTCCTCGCATAGGAGAATTCGATCCCTCTCCGCGCCCCTTGCAAAATCCTTGTCCTTGAACTTTTTGGCCACTGTTTCCACCTTCACTTCTGCCAGTTTCTTTGATGGCATGACAAGGGCGCATGCCACCAGCAAGCCTGAAATGGCGTCGCTGGCGATCAACGCCTTTTCCATTCTGCTTTTCGGTTCAACACCCGTATGTTTGAAGTTGTGAGCCTTTATAGCCCTCAAAAGTTCTTCTGGTAGTGCCTCCTTAAGAATTTGCTCGGCTACTAGGCTATGTTTTTCCGGCGTAGCCTCGGTCTCCTCGTAGTCAATGTCGTGGATTAAGCCCACCAAACCCCACCTCTCCTCGTCCTCCCCGAAGTGTCTCGCTAAACCCCGCATTATGGCTTCGACGGCAAGCATGTGATAGAAAATATTCCTCTTCGAAACATGCCTCTTGACGAGGGCTAGGGCTTCTTCTCTAGTCAGCATGGGCGACGCCATAAGCCTTTTTCATTAGGGCTTAACCATTTAAGCCTTTTCGAATCGGATACGTTGAAGAGAGTGGAAACGGGTAAAACATATAACCCGGCCGGAGGACTTTCTGGGTCAATATAGGATGCAGTGGGCATGGTTTCCACTAAGCCTACGATAACATGGAAAACCGTGATCCTGCCATTAATAGGCATAATTGCCTTCCTCGTATACCTATACCTTTTCCAAGTGGACATACCGGAAATCATTGCAACCATTCAAGCTGCTGACGCCTTGATTTACTCTATAGCAGCCCTGCTGATTTTTGTTGACACCCTCCTTTATGCCATGGCATGGCGCACCCTTCTGACTCATTTGTCCGTGAAACTTTCAGTTTTGAGGTCTTACCTATACGTTTGGTATGGAACATTCATGGACCTGATTATTCCAGCCGAATCTATAAGCGGGGAGATTTCAAGAGCCTATCTGATTATGAGGGAACAGGGCAACGATGTAGGCGGTAAAGTGGTGGCCTCCCTAGTGGCTCACAGGCTTATAAGCATGAGTGTTGGCTTAACAACCCTCGTGGTCGGTGTTGGCCTCCTCCTAGCAGAGGCAGGCTTGGACAGTCTTGTTTTCAATTTAAGTCTATTCTTAGCCGGGATAACAGCGTTTTTCCTAGCCTTAATCCTACTGTTATGCGTCAAAAAGGAATGGACCCTGAAGGTGATCCATCAAATTCTAGGGTTTGCCGAACGTGTAAGCAGGGGACGATGGAAACTTGAAAAGTTTAAAGAGGACGTTGCCAAAGCTGCTGAGATGTTCCACGACTCTATGAAGGAGTTTAGGCATTCCCCAAGAATTATAGCGGCATCCACCCTCCTGTCCAGTCTCTCATGGCTTTTTTGTCTAGCCATTTCGTACATGGTTTTCTTGGCCATAAGGTTTCCAGCGGGTTTCCGCTTGTGGAGCATAATTCTCGTAACTCAGTCTATAGTGAATGCTGTGAGGTCCATTCCGGTGGGTGTCCCCTTCGAGGTTGGCTTGCCAGAAATAACCATGACTACGCTATACGCTGTTCTAGGGGTGCCCTTGCAGGTGAGTGCAACCGTAACGATATTGACGAGGCTTTTAACAGTGTGGCTGCGGTTTTTTGTCGGCTTTATCGTCCAGCAGTGGGTTGAAGTTCAAGCCGTGAAGGCTTCTCTGAAAAATGTTGAGGGGAAAGGCTAAATTTTCGCAGTAGGACACTTGAAGATTGGGGTTTATGCCAATAACAATAGAAGACGCTTCAATCAAACATTTGGATAGGCTTTACGAGATTGAAATGGAGTGCTTTAAGAAGGAGGCTTTCACAAGGCAGCAAATAGCCCGGCTGCTTCAAAACAGCAACTCCATAAGCCTAGTTGCGAAGGAAAATGGAAACATAATAGGGTTTATTATAGGCGCATTATCCATGGAAAACGGGAACCTCGTCGGACACATTTTAACCATAGATGTTGCTCCAAGCCACCGTCGAAAGGGGGTTGGGATAAGGCTTCTCCAAGAGATTGAAAAGATCTTTAAGAGTAGACAAGTGAAAATTTGCCGCCTTGAAGCCAGGGAAGACAACATAGCCGCCCTGAACCTATACCAAAAACTTGGGTACAAAAGGGTTGGCAAATTGAAATATTACTATGGGAATGCTCACGGGATTCTTCTCGAGAAAACCTTACTATAGGTCGAGAAGCCTAAGCCTTGTTTTCTCGTCGAAAAACCTTTTCAAGTTCACGTCTAAAGCCTCGATTATTGCGAGTTCCGCTGTGGCGCCAACGAGGGAACCTTGCATCAAATGGCCGCCGAAGGCTTCGCCCTTCTCGTTTGTGGCAACTATATGCGCATGGATCACCATCTCGCCCTTCTCGTCGAGGGCTATGTTTCCGATGCACGAGACTATTTCTAGGGGACCATCCAAGCGGATTACTTTGTACTCGCCCTCCCTATAGTAGCCCAGCGTCGCTCTTTCCAGGCTTCCGATAGCGAAAAGCAATCCAGCCCTAACTCCGCTTTTCTCGGCTCTTTCTTTGATCGCTTCAATCAAGTCTTCACCAGTACCTAGTCTATAGAAGATTATCCGCCCAACCCTGCCCTCAACCATTTTCAATCACCGGATTTAGTTTTAACTTTTGTTCATTGTATTTTAAGCTTCTGAAAGGATTGCAAAACGTAAACTCTAAATGCTGCCGGACATAAAATATAATTGTGGTTGGTTTGAAGAGGAAGAATGAAAAGCACAGGTTTGGAAAAGCTATAATAGTTCTTTTGAGGAACACCACATGGCGTTGTGGAAAACTTGAACGTTTGATAGTTGAGCATCTTCTCCGTAGGAAAAGTGTTGGGTTTAGGTCTGAAATCTCCCTGAATGAGATGCTGCAAAGCTTTAACGTGACGGGGAAGAAAAGGAACGAGTTTTTGGATGCGTTGAAGAGGTTGGAGAGAAGAAATATCGTGAGAATTCTGAGGTTATAGGTTAGCTGATTCCGCCATTACTTTTCTAGAAGTCCCTTTGCCTCTTCAATCCATTTCTTGGTGATTTTTGGCGAAATCTTGAGTTTGGAGGCTAATTCCTCCGCGGAGGCTTTTGCCAGATCCTCAAGATTTATTATGCCTAAGGCTTTGAGTTGCTCAGCCCTCTTAGCGCCTATACCCTTCACGTCTGTTAGGTCCAGCGTTTTTGTTGGAGCTGCTTCTATGGGCTTCTCCTGGGCCTTTATGGTGGTTGTTGGTGGAGTTGCAAGCATCGCGGTTGGAGATGTTTCAAGGGTTGTGGTTTTCGCTGTTTTTGGTCTTTGGGTGTACCCCATTCCCGCGAAGAAAAGCCCTAGAACAGCCGTTGTGATTATCCAGAGCTCCCGATATTCCACGCTGTGGAGACAGACTATTCCAGTTATTATAAAGAATATTATTGCAACCGTGTATAAGGCATAGTCTGATCGCATTCCACCTTCTCCCTAGCCACCTAGATTTTTGCGAAATTGCTTAAATAATTTTTGCAAAGTTGTAAAAAGATGGGTGTTCTAGGTTTTATAGGATTTGAGAAGCTCTTCTTCCGAGGGCGGCTGCCTTATTAATCCCGCCTTCATTAGAGCTTCTAGGCTTTCTCTGGCATTCTTGATTATTGCAACAGCCCTTTCGTAGAGTTCTTGCCTACTGAGTTTTATTCTGGCTACTCCTTGTTCAATGGATTTGAGGGCGCATGCCACGGCTTCCCGTGGGAAAACCTCCCACTCCTCCATTCGTGGCAGAATGTCATCTTCATGTATGCCCCTCTCCTCGGCGAATTTAGCCAATTCCTCTGCGGCTGCAATGCACATGTCATCCGTAACTGTTTTCGCCCTCACGTCTAGTACGCCCCTGAAGATTGCTGGAAAACCTAAGCTGTTGTTGACTTGGTTTGGGAAGTCGCTTCTTCCGGTGGCCACTATGCGGGCTCCAGCCTCTTTAGCCTCCCAAGGCCAGATTTCGGGTATTGGGTTTGCACAGGCAAAGACTATGGCGTTGTCAGCCATGGAGGCCACCCACCCCTTCTTTATTGTGCCCGGTCCGGGTTTAGATGCGGCGACAACGGCGTCCACGCCCTTGAAGGCTTTGGATATGTCGCCTGTTCTGCCCTCTGCGTTTGTTATTTGGGCTAGCTCGTATTTCCATGGGTCTGCCTCCTTTGAGAGGTCTTCCCTTCCAGCGTGGATTATGCCTTTAGTGTCAACCATTATGATGTTTCCGGGTTTTACCCCCCATCTTATTAGGACGTAGGCTGTTCGAATGTTGGCTGCTCCGGCGCCTATAAGGGTTATTAGGCTTTCCTTCGGGTTTTTGCCAACTATTTTGAAGGCGTTTATTAAGCCCGCCAATATGACGGTGGCTGTTCCCTGTTGGTCATCATGCCAAACAGGTATCTGCAGTCTTTTACGGGCCTCTTCCAAAACGTAGAAGCACTTCGGCTTTTCAATGTCCTCGAGGTTTATTCCGCCGAAGGATGGTTCTAGAAGCTCGCATGCCCTAACAATTTCGTCTGGATCCTTAGTTTTTAGGCATATTGGAAAGGCGTCAACGCCGCCGAGATACTTGAAGAGGAGGGCTTTCCCCTCCATAACGGGCATGGCGGCTTCTGGACCTATGTCGCCTAAACCTAGAACTCGGGTTCCATCTGAAACAACCGCCACATAGTTCCAACGGTTTGTTAACTCGAAAACTTTTTCCGGGTTTGCCTGTATTTCCCGGCATGGAGCTGCAACGCCGGGCGTGTACCATATGGCGAAGTCCTCATAGCTTCTTATTGCGCATTTTGGCATAACTTGAACCTTACCCTCATAGAACTTGTGCATGGGCGGGGCAAGTTGGGACGGTTTTTTCGCTTTGGCGAGAAGCTCTTCAACCGTTGGTTTTCTCTCCTCTTTTCCAGTTGAACACATACGATTTTACTCCTCCATTCACTTTGGAGATTTGTTGTCTCGCATACTAGAGCTTTAAGGGTTGCGGTGAGCAGCAGCAAAAGAGTTCAAACCACTCTTGTTTTAAATTCCGAGTTAAATTCTGAATAACAGACTTCAAAAATCAGTATTCGCCCTTCACAAGCCATTTTAAAGAGCCTTTTCGGCATTAACGAGTGAAAACAGCATGCAAACTCTGAAACCGAAAACCGCTTTAACGCCGTCCAAAAGGGTGTCAAAATGCCGAAAATCTACGGACTAAGCGCTCTGGTGATGGTTAGCTTAGTGCTGTTTTACGTTTTTCAGGGCTACTATCCAGACCTTATGTACTTCTTCTCCAACGCCTTTCCACCAGTGATCTCCGGCATAGCTGTGGTTGTCTCAGGTTTTTCATTGGAGAGGTATTGGCGCAAAGCCAAGGGCCCCTTCTCAAAAGTTTGGCTCCTCTTCACAGCGGGGCTTTTTCTTTGGTTTATGGGCGAAGCTGTCTGGGCTGGCTACACGCTGGTTTTGGGCGTTGAGGTCCCTTATCCTTCAGCCGCTGACGTCTTTTGGCTTGCCGGCTACATCCCCTTCTTCATCGCCCTATACCTTTACGTCAAGATTTTCGGCAGTGCATTGACAAGGAAAACCTTAGCTGCATCCATGGCTGCCACTGCTATCTTAACAGTCATCGTTACGGGTGTGCTGCTCGCCCCTCTATTAGGATCCGGGGAAGATTTGGCGATGTTGGTTTTCAACTTTGCATATCCTCTCTTTGACCTTGCACTGTTCGCCGTAGCCCATTTGGGTCTCATCATTTTCTGGAAGGGAAAACTTGGAAGAACTTGGCTTTTCATTAACGTAGCCATAGTCATGTATGTGTGTGCGGACATTCTTTTCAGCTATGCAACGGCGAAAGGCACATATTACTGTGGACACATGCTTGAGCTTCTATACCATTTCGGCTACATGCTCTTCGCTTTAGCGTTCTATCTCCACACAAAAGAGCTTTGAGGGCTTGCCATGAGCAAGGAGAAAAACGCGTTCGAGAAGGCGTTAACCGAGGCTGTTGACGAAGGCTTACTCATGCTTGGAGAGAGCGGAAGAGAGGTGGTTTACTTTCGCCTCCGCCACTCCTACGCCATGGACAAGGAGGACGTGCCAACTCATCCAGAAATCTTCATTAAATGTTTGCAGGGCATTTTCGGCGAGGGAGCAAAAGCCCTTGAAAAGGCAATAATAAAGATTTTGTATCGCAAGCTGGGATTGATTTACGTGGAAAAGAAAAACTTCGATTTCCTAGAATGTCTAAATGAGGCAAGGAGGCAATCGAATCTCCAGAATCATCAAGTGTCAGACAAGAGTGTATTTTAGTATCTTCTTTGACGGAATCCGCCTCTCCTTTCTCGCCCGCCGAAGTCTCTGCCGCCTCTCCCACGGAAAGGGCGTCTTTGCTGTTCGTAAACCTTTGAGGACAAGTTGTTTTGGGTGTTTACCTCGCATGCCAACGCTTCTTTTGCGATTTCCAGTGTGCCGTATCTGCCCACGTTTAGGCGCATACTCCCCTTAAATAGGGTTACGTAGCCGTTTCCTATGGTTATGGTTTCGCCTTCCCTGACTTTTTCTATGTTGTCGTCCCAGAGGGTTAGGTATATGCATCCTGTTTCATCTCCAATCAACGCGTCGCAGACTGTGTGGGGTGCACCATCCCTGCCGGAGGCTACGTTTCTAATCTCGCTTTTGGAAACAACCTTTGCCTTAACATTTACAGCCCTTGAGTTGGGCGTTAACTCGCCTATTTTCACGTCTACGGGTTTTCGGCTTCTGGAGAAACCTTCAATCGCCAAATTCCAATCAACACCTGTGCTGTTTGCCAACAGATATGTCGCCTATTCACTTAAGGCTTTTGGTTAAGTCTTGAGTTTTGGTCCTCTGCCCTCAGCCTCGTATGGAAGCCTCTGCACTCTGAAAACGACAAGTTTATCCTTAAACTCTGCAAGATAAGCCAAAACATAATTCTTGCCCTTCTCTGTTAGGGCGTAAACGGGGATAGATACGCCCAACTGTAATAGTGCTTTTTCACCTATTTCCTCTCGAATGATTTTCGAGGCGCTTGCACAGACGATGTCGGCTTTAGCTATGTGCTTCAAGTCTTCTCCGCCGACACAAGTGTTGCAAACAGAAAAAATGAGGACTTCCGCTTTTTCGCCTGCTTCGAGGTTTCTGATTTCACTTATGGCTCCGGCTTGAAAACCTGCAACGCTTACAGCGACACGCTTGAATCCCAGATTTAAAGCCTTCTTCACGCCTGCAACCTGGTCAATGACTGCTGTTTTCTCGTCCAGAACAAATCCGCCCTCACTTTTAATTCGCTCAATTATTTCCGGAATGGGCGAAGTCCTGATGATGCCCGTCAGGCGGGCGCCTATGGCTTGAACAAGACGTCCATTGGACGTCAAGACTGTTCCGGTGCCTTCGCAGACAACAATTGCACAGTCAACAAGTCCCTTTTCAAGCCAAATTCGCATCATTTCCGAGGCGCCATAAGCCACAACCGGCTCAGCATCGAAAACGCGGTTGGCGCAACAAAAGCCAAAACCAGCAATCTTCATCTCAACGCTTCTGCGAACCGCCTCGGCGTCTATCTGCTTTGTGCCGTATAAGGCTTCATGAAGCGGGCAATACTCGATCAGCGGCTTGCTTAAGACTTCCACGCCTTTCTCGGAGATGCGCACACGGGTGCCGCAGCAGAATATTTCATGCTCGCCCTTAACCCGCAACCCCTAGACCAGCCGAACAAGGCTAGGAGGAAGCTTTCTACTCCTTGTTTGTTGCCTCGTTGATTTGTTTCTCCATCATGTGCCCGCGACAGTAAACCAGCGCTTTCTTCACGCCTGGAACCTTTAGGGCTTCCCGTTTGATGTCCATGGCTAGCTTGAAGGCTATGGGACAGAAGGGGCTGGATGGAATAAACTCGATCTTGACGATTCCAGGCTCCTCTTCCTTGACGCTTTTTATCATGTGCATTTCAGCGAAGGTCAAGCCAGTTTCGGGGTCAACAACTTTGCCAACAGCTTCAAACACTTTACTTTCAAGCTCATTCAATTTTCAACACACTTCCAGTTTTCTAGGAATAAAGGACACGCATGATATAAAAGGTTATGGCTTTGCCATAGCCTGCCTCTTCAAGTACATTCGCCAACTTAAAGCCATGCTCTGCGGGTGAGAGGCCTTTGCCTCGTCAAGCCTTGGAACCGCCGTATTGTGTGGGGCCTTCAAAACTTTTTCCGGGCTTGTTTGGGCTTCACGGCAAATCTCGCAGACAGCCTCCACAAAGCGGTCAAGTTCCTCCTTCTCGAAGGTTTCCGTCGGCTCAATCATCAGGGCTTCCTCAACAATCAGAGGGAAGTATATGGTTGGCGCGTGAACGCCATAGTCGAGAAGCCTCTTCGCAATGTTTAGGGCTGAGACGCCCGTCTTAGCCTTTAACGGCTTAGCGCTGAAGACACACTCATGCTTTCTAGGCGTGTCCTCTCCGTACGGAAGCATCAAACCATCAACATCCTTAAGCTTGTGTAAAACATAGTTGGCGTTTAAAACTGAAACTTCAGCCGCTTCGCGGAGCCCCTCAAAGCCTAAACTTAAAATGTAGGCATAAGCCTTCAAGAGAACAGCCACATTCCCATAAAAGCTGCGGATTTTCCCAACACTATAGGGTCTGTCGTAGTCTAGGCGGTATTGCTTACCATCAAAAACAATTCGTGGCACCGGCAGAAACTTGGCAAGCTCCTCCTTAACGCCAACAGGGCCGGCTCCGGGACCCCCGCCGCCATGGGGTGTGCCGAAGGTTTTATGGATATTTATGTGAACTATGTCGAAGCCCATGTCTCCTGGCCTAACCTTACATAAGATGGGGTTAAGGTTCGCCCCATCATAGTATAGGAGCCCACCAGCCTCGTGGATTATTTCGGCGATTTCCTCAATGTTTTTCTCGAATATTCCAAGGGTGTTTGGATTTGTCAACATTAAACCGGCAGTTCTCTCTGAAACCGCTGCCTTCAGGGCTTCCACGTCAACGCATCCATCCCTGTCGGAGGGTATGACTACCACGTTGAAGCCGGCCATGGCGGCGCTTGCGGGATTAGTCCCATGGGCTGAATCGGGTATGAGCATGTCCCTTCTTTGATTTAGTTCGCCGTTGTGTTTGTGGTAAGCCCTTATCAACAAGGCGCCCAGAAACTCGCCGTGGGCGCCGGCTGCTGGTTGCAGGCAAACCTCCGCCATGCCCGTTATCTCCGCCAGCCAACGCTCAAGCCTATAGAGGATTTCGAGGATGCCCTGCACTGTGCGCTCGTCCTGGTAGGGGTGAAGCATTCCAAGCTTCGGCGAACTCGCCAGTTCCTCGTTGATTTTTGGATTGTATTTCATGGTGCAGCTTCCAAGGGGATATAGGCCGGAATCAACGCCATAATTCATTTCAGAAAGCCTCAAGTAATGCCGCACAACCTCCGGTTCTGAAAGCTCCGGAAGTTTCGGCGGATTTTTCCGCTTCATGTTCTCGGGAATAAGCTCATTTAGGTCGCCCACCGCCGTTTTAACCGTTTCTTCGGCTTCCGGCAGTAGGCAGCCTCTTCTTCCGGTCTTTCCAAGAGTGAATATTAACGGTTCGTCCCAAGAGGCTTGCCTAAACATGCCCTTTTCGCCTCCTAACCGAAACGATCTCCCCTAGGACCTCGGCTAGAAGCCTAATCTCCGCTTCTGTGTGGATTTCCGTCACGCAGTAGAGGGCTGTTTCCCCTAGCTCCGGAAACTCTTTCGAGATGTCTTTTCCGCCGTGAATTCCCCTTCCGAGGAGGGCCTCGTGAACCTCTTGAACCCCTAAGCCGGCACCCTCAAAGTTTACGGTGAATTCTTTGAAGTGAGCCGTCTTGAAAACAGGCACCTTTAAACCCTCGATCTTTGAAAGCAGCCGCATTGCATAGTTCGCCTTATACATTATGGTTTCGCCGAGCTCCCGCAAGCCGTTCGGTCCTAGCAAAGCCAGGTAGACGGCAGCTGCCACGGCGCATAAAGCCTCGTTGGAGCAAATGTTGGAGGTAGCCCTTTCCCTGCGAATATGCTGTTCACGGGTTTGCAAGGCCATACAATAGCCATGTCTGCTCCCGTCCACCGTTGTTGTTAAGCCTATTATGCGGCCCGGCATCTGCCTAATCATGTTTGGGTCGTCGCGACATGCAAATATGCCTAGGAGCGGCCCCCCATAGTTCATGGGGTTTCCAAGGGGCTGCCCCTCCCCGACAACTATATCTGCGCCGTACTCGCCGGGCGGCTTCAAGATTCCAAGGGACGTTGGATCCACACCCACTATGAATAGTGCGCCATGGGCGTGGGCTGTTTGGCTTATTTCCTCAACCTGCGTTTCAATAAAGCCTAAATAGGATGGATTTTCTATGTAGACGGCGGCGGTTTCCCTTGAAATCTTGTTTTCCAAGTCGTTTAGGCTGAGCTGTCCAGTTTCCCGGTTATACTCCACCTCCCTCACGCTTAAGCCGGCTGGTTCAGCGTAAACATGCAGTGTCGCCTTTCTCTCCGGATGAATTATTTTTGGGACTAGGATTTCACTGCGTTTTGTGATGCGCGCCGCCATGCGGGCTGCCTCGCCGAGGGCTGAAGCCCAATCATACATGGAGCAGTTAGCCACGTCCATGGCTGTCAACTCGCAAATCATGCTCTGATATTCGAAGAGGGCTTGAAGCATGCCCTGCGAAACCTCAGCCTGATAAGGCGTATAAGCCGTTAAAAACTCGCTTCGCCGCACAATTTCCCCCACAGCAGCGGGCACATAATGGGGCCAGCATCCAGCCCCCAAAAAAACAGGCATGTCAGCGCATGTCTTATTTTTTGAAAGCAAGTTTTCAATATGCCGCTTAACCTCAAATTCAGATAAGCCCTTTGGAAGGTTCAAAGGCTTTTTCAAAAAGTATTTTCCCGGTATGTCCAAGTAGAGTTCGTCTATGCTTTCTATGCCGATTTCCCGCATCATCATCCTCTTAATTTCCGGGTGAGAGTTTGGAATGTATGGGTGGCAACGTTTAGCCAAAGCCTTCACCTTGACGGATAGAATTAAAACCTAAAAGGGCTAAAGCCTCTTTAAGCTTTCCAGCATCCGCTACGCTTTTCAGCTTTCTACCAAAGCCCTTAAGGCAATTTCAACAGCCTTTCTCGAGTTTTCTCTGACCGCTTGCTGTCCGAAAGCTTGAAGCCAACCCTCCTCCGACAAAAGGTCGGAAATCACTTGAATGGATACAGCTTCAACGTTCCGATATTTTGCAACTGCGAAAACGGCGGAAGTCTCCATGTTAACCGCTAAAACTCCGGCATCCCTAAACCTGCGGAACTTTCCCAAAGTTTCTCTGTACACGCCGTCTGTAGACCATACAGTGCCCATGTGATACGCAATGCCAAGTCTCTGAAGTTGTTCAAGAATTTGTTCTCTCAACTCCTTCGATGATTCAACTTTAACATGTGGCGGAAAGTAGTGATAAGAAGTTCCCTCGTCTCGAATAGCATCCGTTACGACAACAATGTCTCCGGGCTTAAGAAAAGATTGCAGTCCACCGGACACCCCAACCTCCACAATTTTTCTTGCACCACACGCAATAACTTCTTCCAGCGTCATGGCGACTGCTGGCGCTCCAACCCAGAAACACCCTAAACCAACATCAACGTTGTTGAATTGTCCTATACAAAGGGGTTGGCGCTCACCGTAAATCCACCAGTCAACAGGCTTCCCGTCAATAAGGTTTTTAGCGTGTTCGTATGTTCGTGGCTGATACGTGAAAACGAGACGTTCCGGCACTTTAATGGCTTCTGCCGGAACATTTCTAGTTTTGGCTAGGTAGCGAATAAAATCGAGAGGTGTGAAAACTGGTTCGTCTTCATTCAAGAGTTGAAGCCCTCATATGTAGATTTAACTGATGATTACCTAAAGTTTATGTTCTCTTGAACAATCTATTGCCAGCTTGCACTTCACAAGCTCTTACTAAGAATAAACGCCATGGATGGATGATGGAGCAAAATAGAAGACATTAGTTTTAAATATCATGCTTTCCTCATTGTTTTTGGAGCTATGTCAATGAAGTATGACTATGAGGCTCTGCTTAAGAGGGCGCGTTCCCAACTGCCCGAAACCGTTGCGAAACGGGAGCGACTGGAAATTCCTAAACTTCAATATGTTGTTGTTGGAACACGCACCATAATCCACAACTTCAACGAGATAGCTGAGGTTTTGAACCGTGACCCCCAACACCTGCTGAAGTTTTTGACCGGGGAATTGGCAACGGCGGCGCTTATACAGGAGGGGAGAGTTATCTTTCAAGGCAAGTTTCCCAGGGAAACCCTTGAGAAGCTCCTGCAAAGGTATATGGACGCTTTTGTCACGTGTCCAGTATGCAAGCGTCCGGACACGAAGATTGTTAAGGAGAAGCGTCTATCCTTTCTTGTGTGCATGGCGTGCGGCGCCAAGTCCTCGGTTAGAACGCTGTGAGAGGCTGAAAGTTGAAGTGTTACATGAAAGTTAGGAAAATCGGCAACCACGTCTTGCTATCCATTTGCGACGCTGAAATTTTGGGGAAAACCTTCCGTGAGGGGAAAATAGTCTTTCAGGTGACGAAGGAATTTTATGGAGAGGAGGAGGTGGAGATTGAAGAAGCTATAGCCATGATTGAAAATTCAACCATCGTGAATCTTGTGGGCAAAAATGTTGTGGAAAAGGCCGTTGAGAAGGGCTATGTTCACCCGGAGGCAATCTTGAGGATTGAAGGAGTTCCCCACGCGCAAATCGTGAAACTGTAGGGTCTTATGCCGAGTATGGCTTTAAATGCTTTTAAGGGAGAGGCTTCATCTTTTAAGGGGATAGATTGAGGTGCCTATTTGGGTAAGAAGAAGGTTATAAGCGAAGAAGAATTGAGTGAGATGGTTTACCCTACGGAGAATGATGTTTTAGGCGTGGCTGTGAAGCTTCTCGGTTTTGACCGTGTCTTGGTTAAATGCCAAGATGGGCATGAACGTTTATGCCGTATTAGGGGTAAGATGAAGAGGCGTGTTTGGATAAGGGAGGGCGATGTTGTTCTCGTTTCGCCATGGGATTTCCAGTCTGACAAGCGGGGAGACATTATTTGGCGGTACACCCACGCCCAAGCAGAGTGGCTTCGCAAGAAGGGCTACCTGACCATTTAAAGTTTTGTGAGGAACAGTTTTGAGTTTTCGTGAACGCGTCGAGAAAAAACTTCACGAAGAGGAAAAGGAATACGAAGTTGAACAGTTGATGAAGGAGAAGCGAAGCGAGGAATACGAGGTTCTAGAGGAAGTTTTCGACCGCTCAACCCTCATGGTCATATATGATTTCATGAACAGCGGCGTGATAGACCGCATATACGGCGTGGTAAAAGCCGGCAAGGAAGCCCGCGTCTACTGGGGAAAAGACAAAACTGGAAGGGAATTAGCCATCAAAATCTACCTAACTGTTTCAGCGGAATTCCGCAAGGGGATGCTAAAATACATCGAGGGAGACCATAGGTTTAAGAACGTGAAACGGGACACCCGCTCATTGATTTTCGCATGGGCCCAGAAGGAGTTCAAGAATCTTGAGCAGGCTTTGGCGGCGAATGTTAGGGTGCCGAAGCCCATTGCGGTTAGGAACAATGTGCTTGTCATGGAGTTCATAGGGAAAAATGGTGTGAGCGCCCCGTCTATGAAGGAGCAGCCTCCATCTAATCCAGAGAGGATCTACAAAATCCTAATAACATACCTTGAAAGACTTTATCAGAAGGCGGAGCTTGTCCATGGAGACCTAAGCGAATATAACATCATGATCTGGAGGGGTTTACCCGTGCTTTTTGACATGTCGCAGGCTGTTCCGCTTTCCCATCCGCTGGCAGACTTTCTATTGAACAGGGATATCGCCAACCTAAACAGGTTTTTCAGCCGTTTAGGCGTTGATATCCTGCCAGCTGAGGAGGTTTACCGGAGGGTGACGGGTCGTGGCTCAGCCTAGCATGTTCGTGCGAATTCCCAAGGAGCGAATTGGCGTTTTAATCGGGCAAGGCGGCGAAACGAAAAGGGCCATTGAGAACGCCTTGTCCGTCAAGCTCCAAGTGGAAAGCGACACGGGCGGCGTGACGATAACCCTTTCGGAAAAGGCGGAGGACCCCTCGGTGCTTTTGAGAGCCAAGGACGTGGTGACAGCCATCGGGCGGGGCTTCTCGCCTGAACACGCCTTTAGGCTCATCCAAGATGAAGAAGCTATGCTAGACATAATCGACTTGAGGGCTATCTTTGGAAGATCCGAGTCCGACATAACCCGCGTCAAGGGGCGAATCATAGGAATGGATGGCAAAACAAGGCGGATAATAGAGGAGCTAACAGACACCCATGTGGCAGTTTACGGCCACACCGTGGGCATCATAGGCAAAATTGAAAATGTTCAGGTGGCAAGGGAAGCCATCCAAATGCTAATCGAGGGAAGCCAGCACTCCACGGTCTACCGGTTCCTCCACAGAAAACGCAGAGAACTCAAAGAAAGAATGCTGGAATTATGGGAGAAACCCGAATAAATTCGGAGAAACCCGAGTATGGCAATATAGCATCATAGCATTTATTTCCTCTTTCTGAAGTATGCAAGCCCTTCATGGGTAAACACATATTCAAACCCTGCTTCCAAAAGCTCCGTTATTTCCCCTTTGGTTCTGGCAGCCTTGACGTGGAACTCATCGTTGGCTTTGAAGGCTCCAAGCTTAATTTCGCGCCATATTCTGTGTTCTTTTGGCACATCGGCGGCTCTAATCCACTTGTTTGGCGAGATTTCGAATATAAATCGAAACCCGTGAAGAGCAAGGGAGACAAGGAGGGATTTACAACTAGACCGAATGTTTTATAATAAAAAAATGAAACTTCCTTTTTTCGTTGGGCTTGGGATAAAAATAAAGTATTATAGAGCCTCAGAGTTATTTTGCTTATGAGGGGTGGAGGGTTTATGGTGGATGTTGAAAGAAGGGTTACATATTTCGAATATTGCGGTGAGGTGAACACCGAGAAAGTTCTCTTTTTGGCTAAATTGTATTGTGAGAATTCAAATATTGATAAAATTGTGATAGCTTCTGAAACTGGCAAAAGTGCGGTAAGAGCCCTTGACATATTTAGGGGAACAAACGTTAAAATTATTGTTGTA
>Ga0209394_1000901_pt1 | contig 19906 bp, 19 predicted proteins | sample JNZ201metaG_FD_184122 | JGI IMG/M metagenome (GOLD analysis project Ga0209394, IMG submission 184122) | Hot spring microbial communities from Jinze hot spring, China to study Microbial Dark Matter (Phase II) - JNZ 20120812A (SPAdes) (version 3) ... | reverse complement strand
TACTGCCTTAATCTTCCTATCGATGTAATCCGTTATATCCACGTAAACGTTTGGTTTCCTCGTCCAGTAGAAAGCTATGAATGGGGTTATATGTGGTCTTAGCCCGGCTCTAACATCGCTCGGGTTAACATGTGGGAACATTGCAAAGAACGCGGCCTCGACGGCGAGTATTCCCGTTGCCACATGGTCTGGGTGGGCCTCATATGTTAGCCATGGATCATTGGTTAAGACTATGTGCGGCTGGATCTCCCTTATCACCGTTATAAGCCTATTTCTGGCATCCATAGTTGGCCTGAGGGATGAGTCCCCATAATTCATCCATATAAGCCTCTTCACACCTAGAATCTTAGCGGCCTCCTCCTGCTCAGAGACCCTTATGGACGTTATCTTCTCAGGGTAGGTCTCAGGGTCGAATGTTCCGATGCTCCCATCCGTCATTGTGACATATGTAATATCGCATCCCCCCTCAACTAGCCTTGCTATTAGGCCTCCAGCGGCCAGATCCGTATCGTCGGGATGGGGTTGTATGCATAGGACTCTCTGTGCAACCTCAAAGGCCCTATTTAGTCCGGTTGACTCAGCCCTAAGAATGGTCTTATAAGCTTCCTCATAATCCAAATCTTTGATATTCGCTTCCTCAAGGATCATGTGGGCACCTCGCAAGCCAAATAGTATGCACCACATAATATATCTGGTTTTTGGGTGGAAGCGCTGGGAGGTTTAGGATTGCAGCCAGTCCGGTATCCTCTGTCCCCTAACCAGATCCTCTAGGCTCTCCCTCTCCCTTACTATAGCATACTTTCCATCCTTAACTAGAACCTCTGCGCATCTAGGCCTAGAATTATATTGGGAGCTCATTGAGAAGCCATATGCTCCAGCGTTTAATATCGCTAGGAGATCACCCTCCTGAATCTCCGGCAGAACCCTATTCCTAGCCAATATATCTCCTGACTCGCAGAGTGGGCCGGCGACATCATAAACTTCCTTCTCCGGCTCATTAAGCCTATTTGCAACTATTATTGGATGGTATGAGCCATACATGGCTGGTCTAATAAGGGTGTTGAATCCAGCATCAACACCAATAAATTTCTTGAAGGGTGTAATCTTCACAGTGTTGACCCTTGTCAGCAATATGCCCGCATCGCACACTATGAAGCGGCCGGGCTCAATACAGAAAAGCGGCTCTCCGAGATGGTATTCACCAACCCTACTCTTGAATAGGCTGAGCATTCTTCCGGCGAAATCATCTATGCTTAGGGGTTTCTCATCCGGACTATATGGAACCCCTAAACCCCCACCGAAATCCATAAACTCAAATGTTATGCCGAGTTTATTGTGGATTTGGCCAGCTATCTTTAGGAGCTTCTCCGCGGCTAAGAGAAATGGCTCGGCATCTAATATTCCAGACCCAATATGCATATGTATGCCGAAGCGCTTCACTCCAGCATTCAGCGCGATTCTATAGGCTTCAACTATATCCGACTCCCATATGCCAAACTTCGAGTTTCTCCCAGCAGTGATGACATGTTCGTGGTGGCCGGCTCCAACCTCCGGATTAACCCTAAAAGACAATAGTTCTGGAACATGGATCTTTAGGAGTCTCCTCAACTGCGATATGGAGTCGATGTTGATTATTACCCCAGACTCAGCGAGAAACTTTAGCTCATCATCCCTAACACTCGTTCCAGTAAAAAGTATTCTGTCCGGTTGGAAACCAGCCTTTAGGGCTAGGAAGACCTCCCCAGGGCTTACAGCGTCTAGATATGCCCCCTCACTCTCCAGTATTTTCAGGACCGCTAGGTTCGTATTCGCCTTAGCAGAATAGTATATTCTAACCTTATCATAATACTTTAATAGTGCATCCTTAAGTCTCCGATAGTTCTCACGTATCCGATTCTCGATCAAAACATATAATGGCGTATCAAATTTATCCGCGAGCTCCGCTGCGGAAACACCGTCGATGTAGAGGAGGCCGCCTCTATTATCTAGGAATCTGTGGGGTAGGTTTGCTCCCGGCAAGGCTCTAGTCTCCTAGGTCTGGGACTTCCAGCCCCTAAATATAGCCCTTCGCTACCATGAGTTCGGCGCTTAATATTCCGGCTCCGGCGGCGCCCCTAATAGTGTTATGGCCTAGGCATAGATACTTTATTGTCATAATTGGGTCGGTGCGTATTCTTCCAACTACGACACTCATACCCCTGCCGGCATCCCTATCGAGCCTAGGCTGGGGCCTATCAACCTCATCCCTCACAATTATTGGCTTTTCCGGCGCCGTTGGGAGCTTAAGCCTCTGGGGTTCGCCAATGAAGTTTCTAAACGCCTCCTTAACCTCCTCAATCGTCGGCTTACTCTCCAAGTCAACATATACGGCTTCTAGGTGCCCATCCTTAACGTTAACCCTATTGCAGCTGGCGCTCACAGCTATGTTCGCTGGTCTAACCCTCTCACCGTCAAATTCTCCGAGAATCTTCTTGGTCTCCGTCTCAATCTTCTCCTCCTCCTTAGCAATATATGGGATAACATTGTCGATTATGTCGAGGGATGCGACGCCGGGATAACCGGCTCCGCTTAAAGCCTGCATGGTCGTCACGATGACTCTTCTCAAGCCGAACTTCATTAGCGGCTTTAGGGTCATAGCCAACTGTATGGTTGAGCAGTTGGGATCGGTGGATATGAAGCCGCTCCATCCGCGCCTGCGCCTCTGTATTGGTATTAGCTCGAGCTGCTCCGGGTTGACCTCCGGTATTAGGAGTGGAACATCCTCATCCATTCTGTGGGCTGCCGCCTTGCTGAGCACCGGATACTCGACGGCGAAGTTCTCCTCTATTGGGCCAGCTATATCCCCGGGTAGGGCTGAGAAGACAAGATCTACGTCGCCTGCATCCTTAACGGATTTTAGGTCGGTGTTTACAACGGTCATCTCACCTATCTCCTTTGGCATCTCGGTCTCCATGCGCCATATGCATGCATCCCTATACTTTTTGCCAGCTGAACGCTCGGATGCTGCAAGGACTGATATATCGAACCATGGGTGGTTCTCTAGGAGCTGGACAAATCTCTGCCCAACCGCTCCTGTTGCAGCCAATATTGCCACATTTTTACGCTTCAAGGGCATCCCTCACGGTGCTGGCAGCCTCTTTAACCTTACTCTCATCAACAAATATGTTTATCGTCGCCTTACTCGTCGTAATCTCAACGATATTTATGCCCCTAGAGGCTAGGGCATCGGCTATCTTAGCAACCCAGCCCGGTGAGTCAACGAAGACTGGATGGGATATCTCAACAAGCCCAATATTAGTTAGGCAACTTAATGCTTTAACAGTACTTAGGTTATGTAGTTTTCCCATCAAATCCTTCAGGTTTGGTGTTGAAACAAATATTGTAATCGAGCCCTTACCAGTACTAACACCGAAAATGCTATTTCCCGAGAGGGCGGCGAATATTTGACTTAGGCTCTCTGGATCTATGCTGCATACTAGGCTTATTGCCGCTAAGTTCCTCTCCTCCCTGATCTCAAAGGAGTTTGTGTTGAAGACTCCAATTATCTCGGTTCCATGAGATCTTAGGTCTCCGGATGCGAAGCTGACAACCCTCAGCCTCTGGTTTGGAAGCTTATATTTTAGGGCCTCAGCCTTAATTATTTTGGCGCCTCCATGGGCTAGGGCGAACATCTCATGTATATCTATCCTATCAAGAACTCGCGGGTTAGGTATCAGCTTTGGATCGGCCGATAATACACCCTCAGCTTCCTTAACAAGTATGACCTCCTCGGCTCTTAGGCAGTTAGCCAATATTAGGGCCGTTGTGTCACTCCCACCCCTGCCAAGAGTAGTTATATTCCCATTCTTATCCCTGCCGAGGAACCCGCAGACAACAACTATCTTCCCACTTGACAGTAGGGGCTCAATATATTTTTTGACGCGCGCACATGTCTCCTCCATATCTGGCTTGGCATCCTTAAAGTTTGAGTCCGTTATAATCGGCCACTCCTCATGGCTTGGCTCGAGGTAGACGGCGTCCGCGCCCAGCGCCCTTAGGGCTGAGCAGAATATCCTTGCGCTTATCCTCTCGCCCATGGACACTATGTCGGCGTAGTCCCGGTCGCTTACACCTCCAATCTCTGACATTATATTAATGAGGTTGTTTGTTGTCTCGCCCATGGCGGAGACTACGACAACGGTCTCTTTAAAGCCGGCCTTCAATACCATCTCAGCGGCCCTTCGAATCTTCATTCCAGTGGCTAGGTCTGCACCACCGAACTTTATGACAACTCTGCCAGCCATCGAGGCATTGTTCCCTCCTAGATTCCGCCCAGCACATCATCCATACTATAGATTCCAGGTTTCTCTTGCTTATAAACCCATTCAGCCGCATATAATGCTCCTTGGGCGAAGACGCTTCTGGAGAAGGCTGTGTGCTCTATGCGTATCATCTCATACGGGCCAGCTATGATGATCTCGTGGATCCCTGGAACCCCACCAGCCCTAACGGCTAGAATCTCAAGTTCATCCGGCTTCCTAGCACTAAGCCCCTCTCTCCCATAAACAATCTTTGTGTATCCTCTGGAATCGGAGATTATCTCACCCATCTTCTTAGCCGTTCCGCTTGGGGCATCCCTCTTCCCAGAGTGATGTATTTCGACTATGCTGAAGTCGTATTCGACTGGGAACATCCTCATCATGCGCAATAGCCTAAACAGTATATTGACACCTATCGCATAGTTCGGTGAGAATACCGCTGGAACCCTACTTGAGACGGCATCCCTAATCTTCCTCATCTGCTCATCAGTAAAGCCTGTTGTCCCCATAACTATCTTCTTACCTAAATCTGCTACAACTGGCAGATTGGCTACCTCAGCCTCAGGAGTTGTGAAGGAGACATATACGTCGGCATCCCTAACGGCCTCCGGGATCCTCGATGGATCAACGATCCTAACGTCTAGATTGCAGATTCCAGCCTCCCTAAGGGTCTTATCTATGTTAGGATCTTCCCTAGCTGCTACAGCCCCAACAATCTTAAAGTTCCTTGAGATTGCCTCCCTAATTATGGTGCTGCCCATCCTACCTGTTGCGCCGGCAACACATAGCTTAATATTGGTCGTATGCTAAGCCCTCCCAGAAGCTTTTATCATATAGGCGCTTACTTAGATCCACGTCGAAGAAGTCCTCTATGGGCTTAAGGATCTCCGGATTCCTCTCATAGACCAGTCTAGCAGCGTTCAGGACCACTTCTAGACCTCTCCTCGTCATTTTTCCAAGCGGGCGCCTGCATGGGCCGGATGGCATGCCTAGGACGCTCATAAGGGTCTTATATGGTAAGGGGTTTCTGGCCCTACACGCCACATTACCGTATGGTGTGGTCTCCTCCGTCCTAACTGTTACTATTGAGAAGAGGGGTTTTAGAGCCTCTAGGATCTTTTCAGCCTCACCGAGTCTGCCCTCTAGGATCGCCCTGGTCAAATTCTGTGTTGCTCTGGGTGCAACATTTGATGTAACTGAGATTACGCCGCTAGCCCTTATCTCCGGGTTAACCATCATCTCGTAGGTTTTATCATCGTCGCCAGATAATATGTCAAAGTCTTCGCCGCAGAGCTTCCTAGTCAGCTTCATATTCTCAATGTTCCCGGTTGCCTCCTTAACGGCCCTAACATTCTCAAACTGTGAGTGGAGTATTGCCAGATCCTGGGGCATGAGCTGGGTTCCGGTTCTACCCGGAATAACGTATGGTATTACCTGGACCTCTGGGAACATCCTAGCAACCGGCTCAATATATTCCCTTCTAATTTCTAGGGAGCTCGGCCCATTATAGTATGGGTCGACGAGTAGGACGCATCTAACTCCGAAATCATAAACCTCTCTAGTCATCTCAATCGTCTTCTCCGTGGAGTTGCTCCCAGTTCCGCCGATCGTTACACATTTGCCGCCTGCAAGCTCATATGTTTCCCTAATAACCATTAGGCTCTCATCATGCGTTAGGGTTGGGCTCTCGCCGGTTGTTCCAACAGCCAGTAATCCGCTCACACCCTCCTCAATCTGGAACTCGACGAGTCTCCTCAGCCCCTCAAAGTCAACTTCATAGTCCTTTTTCATCGGCGTTATTAGGGCCGTATAACAGCCCTCAAACCTACTTATCCTCATGCTAACCTCACCAAGGAGACTACTTAAGGATAGTCCCTGTCTAGTTATTTATGTTTTTCGTTTAATATTTACGAAAAACGCAAAATTTATCTTCATGAAATACAATAATACTTTCGTGGACGAAATAGACTTTAAAATTCTGAGTATCCTGAAAGAGAATTCTAGGACAAAATATGTGAGGATCGCTAGGCTGGTTGGCTTAAGTGAGGGCGCTGTTAGAAGGAGGATAAAGCAGCTCAGGGATGAGGGGGTGATAAGGAGATTCACTATTGAGACTAGCGTGGAGCTCGAGGGTATTGTGCTCATAGAGACGGAAGCTGCGAGGACTAGGGAGGTTAAGGAGAGAGTGAAGGAGATCGCCGATAGGGTTTTTGAGATATCCGGAGAATACGATATTGCCGCGCTCATCAGAGCATTCACAATCGAGGAGTTAAACAATAAAATTGATGAGATAAGGAAGCTGCCAAATGTCGTGAACACAAAAACACTGATAAAGCTTAAAGATTAGGATTATGTGAGCTGCTTGGGTGGATCTGAGCGGCCCTAAGAGCACGATACATTCTCTCATATGCGTTTGCGAAATCCTCATCCCTACCTAATAGATTCTGCGCGGCCCTATAGAATTCTACAAAGCCCTCCAAGCTCCTATCGCTAATGATCCTCTTAAGATCTTCAGCCCTAGACATGAACCTCTCCAAGTATCTAATTGTGTATTTATTATCCATCTGTATTGATGCGTAGATTGCGGGGTCCTCAGCCATGACACCCTCGCTTAAGAGCAGCTGGAGCGTGAACGTTGTTCCACCTAGATTCTTTAGGGCCCCTATATCCTCCTCCCCAACAATAGAAGCGAAAACAATGTTTATGAAATGTGTTAGGGATAGGATTAGCGCCATCGCGCGGTCATGGGCCTCCTCATCAACAATTATTAGCTCGGCCTCTGGAAAGATCTTCTTGGCGAGTTCCTCCTCAAATAAGCGGTCAGATACTGGTATGAGCGCTATCCGCTCACCCTCCATGTCCTGAGCACCAGGCCCAAAAAGTGGGTGGAGTGAGAGGACGCTTACTCCGCATCTAGCTGCCTCTCTCAGGGATGGAATAATTCCCCCCTTCACCGATGATATCTCAGCTATAATCTTGCCTCTCTCTAGTTCGGGCATTATCTCCGCTATGACACTCGGTATTACATTTATTGGTGTTGAGATGAGAATTATGTCGGCGGCTTTGGCTGCCTCAATATTGTTTTTGGCTAATTTTGCGCCTAGGATCCTGGCGACCTCCTCAGCCCTATCAACCCTCACATCAGATATCGTGACCCTATATCCGCGCCTAAGGAAGTATCTGGTGAACCATGAACCCATCCTCCCAGCCCCGCCAATAATCGCGGCATGCATCCTTCAACCCCTCCAAAAGACTATTTCCCGCGGATACTGGACTTTACAATCTCACGCTGCACGCGCTTAGACTCCTCAATTAATAGGTCCAGAAGCCTAAGTGAGAAGTTTACGTCTATACCGTGCCTCTCACTTAAATCTATGACCCTGCCCCTCAGATCCCGCTCAACATCTGGGTCCTCAACAGGCATTTTATTCCGGGCCTTTATCTCACCTATCCTCCTAGATATTGAGATCCTCTCCCCTGATAAGCGTATTATTTCGAGGGTTAATCTCGCCATCTCCTCTCTAAGGGCTCTGAGTTCCCTTAAATAATCCTCTTCCAAAAATTTCCCCTCATCTTTCCCTAGGCTTTTTAATGCAATCTCCTTATGGTCATGCTAACATTTAATAGTTATGCTGAGTCTATAGATATGGAGGTCGAAGCTCTTGATGCACCTAATAAATTTCAAGGGATTATCCGGGCAGCAGATCATGGAGATCGTTGATATGGGCATAGATGTGAAGCACAATCCAGAGAAGTATCGGGACTCGTTGAGGGGTAAGTCTCTGGCCATGATATTCCAGAAGACCTCAACTAGGACTAGGGTCTCCTTTGAGGTTGCCATGACCCAGCTTGGCGGCCACGCAATATACTTAGATTGGAGGGCAACAAACTTCACGCTGGCAGACATATATGACGAGACAAAATATCTTTCACGTAATGTTGACTGCATACTCGCCCGACTCCTAAGAAACTCCGATCTGCAGGTTATGGCTAGAGCCTCTAGGGTTCCGGTGATAAATGGATGCGACGAGAAGTATCATCCAACCCAAGTGATAGCCGACCTAATAACCATGAAGGAGAGGAAGGGGGCGCTTAGAGGAGTCAAGCTGGTTTACGTTGGCGTGCATAATAATGTGTGCAACTCCCTAATCGAGGCCTGCACGAAGGTCGGCATCCAGATAACAACTGTCACACCAATCTTTAACGAGCCCTCTAGGGATGATGATCTTCTTGAGGAGGCTAGGAGAACAGGTCTCTGGAGGACTACGCTGGACCTTAGGGAGGCGGTTAAGGATGCCGACTTCGTCTATACGGACACATGGGTTGACATGGAATTCTTCCTAGACCCAAAGTATGCTGAGGAGAGGGAGAGGCGCATGAGGATCATGATGCCTTACCAAATAAACAGGGAGAATCTGGCTGGGAGCAGCGCTTTAATAATGCATGATATGCCGATCCACCGCGGATATGAGATCAGTGAGGAGATGATTGAGGATCCCAGGTCAATAATATATGAGCAGAGCGAGAATAGGCTGTATTCGGCGAAGGCTATTCTACTGAAGCTGCTCGGCGAATAGCGCCCATAACTCTTAAATACCTCAGTTTAATCCAGAATATGTCTGATTCAGGTGTAAGGAAAATTGAGCGAGTTCCCAAAAGAGTGGTACAGTAAATATTTGCTCTTCGGCAAATGGAGCTTTGAAGGTATTGAAGTAAAGGACCCTGGGCTTAAGAGGTACATTTGTCTTAAGCCGGTTATTGTGCCGCATTCCATGGGAAGGCATGAGCACCATAGGTTTGCGAAGGCTGAGGTAAATATTGTTGAGAGGCTGGTTAATCAGCTAATGCGCCCCGGTAAAAACGCTGGTAAGAAGGCTAGGGCAATAAAGTTTGTTAAGAACGCCTTTGAAATAATCCACCTGCAGACTGGTAGAAACCCAATTGAGGTTCTCGTCAGAGCAATTGAGAACGCCGCGCCATGCGAGGACACGACGAGGATCATGTATGGTGGAATAGTCTACCATCAGGCGGTTGATGTTTCGCCGCAGAGGAGGGTTGACCTCGCATTGCGCTGGATAGCTGAGGGTGCTAGGCTGGCAGCATTCAGCAACCCAAAAACCTTTGAAGAATGTTTAGCCGAGGAGATAATCCTAGCGGCTAATAAGGATCTTAAGAGCTATGCCATACAGCGTAGGAATGAGCTTGAGAGAATAGCGTTACATGCCCGCTAGTGCCCAGAGATTCACTCTAAACCTACATAATAATTTAAATATTTTGGCGATTATTTTTTGAGAAATTAGCGTGTAGGCCAGAAGGGGCAGCTATGAGCCTACTAATAAAGAATGGCTTTGTCTATGATCCAATAAATGGTGTTGATGGGGAAGTTATGGATTTAGCTGTTGAGGGCGGGCGGATCGTTGAGGAGGTTAATGAGCGTGAGGCACATGTTATAGATGCATCCGGAATGATTGTTATGCCCGGAGGCATAGACATACACACCCACATAGCCGGCGCAGAGGTTAATTCCGGTAGGCTCTTAAGGCCTGAGGATCACGCGTATGATTTTGAGCCTAAGACGCCTATTACTAGGTCCGGTGTCGGCCGTTCCATCCCATCAACCTTCACGACGGGTTATCGCTATGCCCGAATGGGCTATACGTTTGTCTGTAATCCCTCGATGCCCCCATTAGAGGCTAGGCATACTCATGAGGAGCTTGAGGATACTCCAATAGTTGATAAGGCGACTTTTCCATTACTTGGCGACTGGTGGTTTGTCCTAGAATATCTTAGGGATGGGCTGATTAGGGAGTGCGCTGAGCACGTGGCATGGATGATTATGGCGACGAAGGGCTACGCCATAAAAATAGTTAACCCGGGTGGGCTGGAGGCTTGGGGCTTTGGTAGAAACGTTAGGGATCTAGACGATCAAGTTCCATACTTCAATATAACCCCTAGGGAGATTATACGCGGTCTCTGCATGGTTAACAGAATCCTTAATTTGCCGCATACAATCCACGTCCACACAAATAGGCTCGGTCAGCCCGGAAACTACATTACAACAATTAAGACCATGGATTGTGTGAGAGACCTCGCGGTCTCGGACAGGCCCATAATCCACATTACGCACTGCCAGTTCAGCGCCTTCAAGGGTGATAGCTGGGCTAATATGAGGTCTGGAGCCGAGGACATAGCCAAATATGTTAACAGCCACAGCCATGTTACGCTCGATATGGGGCAGGTCATCTTCACCGACACAACGACCATGACGGCTGATGGGCCATGGCAATATACCCTCTACGAGCTTAGCGGGAACAAGTGGGTTAATCATGATGTTGAGGTTGAGACTAGCTCAGGCATAGTCCCATTTAGATATAGGCGTAAAAGCTATGTTCATGCAACCATGTGGTCTATTGGGCTTGAGCTAGCCCTCCTAATAAATGATCCATGGAAGATTTATCTCACAACGGATCATCCTAATGGAGGACCATTCACATTCTACCCTAGAATAATCTCTTGGCTTATGAGCCGGAGGGCGAGGGAGAAAACCCTAGAGAAGATTAATAGGAAGGCTAGGGCTAGGTCCCTTCTACCAAGCATAGATAGAGAACTCACATTCTACGAGATAGCCATAGTTACAAGGGCTGGGCAAGCTAAAGCCCTAGGATTAAGGAGTAAGGGGCACCTCGGCGTTGGAGCCGACGCCGACATAGCCATCTACAACATAAACCCAAGAGAGATAGATCCCTCAAAGGATTATAGGGCTGTTAGGAGGGCCTTTTCTAAAGCCGCCTACACTATTAAGGGCGGCAGGATCGTGGCCAAGGATGGTGAGATTGTTGGGGCACCGGATGGAAGAACATTCTGGATAAACTTTGAGAATATGTCTGATTTGAATTGTGATCACCCCCGCCGGAAGAGTCTAGATGAGTTAAGGAGGAAATTCCGTGAGTATTGGACTGTTGAGTATGAAAATTATGTTATTCCGGAGAGTTATCTTAAGGTCTCTAAGCCGATAAATATTAGGGCGGAGGTGTAGGGAAATTATAGTCCATGTTACCCCAAGATACCGGTTTAGGGTCCCAGTATATGCTGAATGCATATCGCCAGATGTATTTGAGGGGAGGAGTCTAGAGGAAATATTAAAGCTTGAGGTTTGGGAGGGAAATAGAAGGCGGGCGCTAGACGACCTCTTCAAGATAGAGATTGAGGAGGGTAGGGGAGCAGAAGTAGGCGAGCCAATAATAAATCTTTCCGGCGACTTCAGTAAGGTTCGAGGTATAGGGACGAAAATGTCTAAGGGCAGAGTTATTGTGGAGGGCAACGTCGGCATGCATCTGGGTGAGGATATGAGGGGTGGAGAGATAATTGTTAATGGAAACGCCGATTCATGGGCTGGAGGCTCAATGAGGGGTGGAAGAATAGAGATAAGGGGTTCAGCCGGGGACTATATTGGCGCGCCATACCGAGGGAGCGGCGAGGGTATGAGCGGTGGACTGATAATTATATGCGGCGACGCTGGTAGGGAAGTTGGGTGCCTTATGAGGGGTGGAACAATCAAGGTTTACGGTTCAGTTAGGCATTTTCTCGGCGTGAACATGCTTGATGGGACAATACTTGTCCGCGGGGACTGCGCTGGAGAGGCTGGGGCTGGAATGAGGAATGGGAGAATAATTATTTGTGGGTGGATCCCCTCAATCATCCCAACATTCACAATTGACTCGATAAGGCCGAGCGTGGATGTTGATGGAGAGAGGATTACAGGACCATTCTACCGATTTATAGGTGACATAGCCGATAATGGTGAGGGAAAGCTCTTCGTATCTAAGGCCGCGAACCCCCACCTAAGCCACTACGAGAAATACCTCCAATAGGGCTGGTGGTGGGATCCTCTTGGCTAGAAGCAGAATCCTAAGCGTAAACAGGGAAGCCTCGAAGATAATTAGGAAGATATGCGAGAGCCCAGAAAAATATAATGTTCTTGTTGAGAGGGGGCCTCTAGGGGCGCAGATAATCGATGCCGGAGTAAACGCTGGGGGAGGCTACCTAGTAGGGAAACTGATAGCCGAGATATGCCTAGGCGGCCTAGGAGAAACATACCTATCAACAATAAATATTGGCGGATTAGAGATGCCATCAATAACTGTCTACACAGATCACCCGGCCATATCTACGCTGGGCTCCCAGATGGCTGGTTGGAGGATTAAGGCTGGCGATTACACGGCTATAGGCTCGGGTCCAGCTAGGGCCATAGCCCTAAAACCAAGGAGTATCTATGAGAGGATAGGGTATAGGGATGAGGCTTCTGAGGCGATTCTCGTCCTAGAGGCTTCTGAGAGACCGCCTGAAGACGCTGTTAGGGCCATAGCTGAGGCCTGCCATGTTAGCCCAGAAAGGGTCTCCATAATTATTACCCCAACATCATCTATAGCTGGCTTAACCCAGATCTCGGGTAGGGTTGTTGAGGCTGGAATGTATAAGCTTGTTGAGTTGGGGTTTGAGCCTAGAGCCGTGCTATATGCTTGGGGCTGCGCGCCTATACCGCCACCACACCCAGATACTGTTGAGTGTATGGGTAGATCTAATGATGCGATACTCTATGGTGGTGTGGCGCATTATATTGTGAGGCATGACGACGACAATTACTTAAAGAGCATAGCATGCGAAGCAGTCTCATCAGCATCAAAAGATTATGGCAAACCCTTCTCGGAGATCTTTAGGGAGGCGGGCCAAGACTTCTATAAAGTCGATCCAAAAATATTCGCCCCAGCATCAATAACAATAACAAACGAGAAGACTGGAAAAACATTCACCGCCGGGAAAATAAATGTGGAGGTCCTACTTAGATCCATGGGGTTAATTTAGAGCCGATCGGCCACCTAAAAAGTAATGCGTGTAGTAGGGGAGAGGCTATTCCGGAAGATAGGGAGGTATACTCCGAGATAAGCCTCCCCTCTATCGAAAAGACATAACATATGTTGCGGTGAGGGAAAAGATTTATATTTTGAGAGTGCAGCCTATATTGAGTGGTGTGAGGCTTTGGGGGATTGTCTTCATAAGAGGCGGTTGTGTTCACCATTAGCAGACTTATCCTCCTATTGTTAATGGGCTGCTTATCCCCCACACCCCAGCTATTTAGGTCCCTAGTTCTATACACCCTAATCAAAGTTGCAAAATTAGGATTTACCATGCCCGGTTTGGTGGTCTATTATGGAGAAGAAGATTAGCTTCCTAATTCCGAAGGGGCATCTGGCCGAAGGGGCTTTCCGAATACTTGAGAGGGCTGGATATATAGTGTCAGGTGGGGAGCGCACCTATAGGCCGACCATAAATGATCCAAAGATAGAGCTAAAGATTTTGAGGCCGCAGGAGATTCCAATATTCATCAGTGAGGGATTACACGATATAGGGATAACTGGGCTTGATTGGCTACGTGAGACTAGGGCGGACGTTGAGGTCCTACTCGACCTAGAGTATGCTAGGGTCAAACTTATTCTAGCCGTTCCCAAGGATTGGATGGGCATAAACAGCCTCTCCAGCCTCCTCGAGGAGTTTAACCGCGCTGGGAAGATCCTTAGAATATCAACTGAATACCTTAATCTTACGGCGGAGTTCATAATGGGCAATCCAGTATATAAGAGGCTTTATGGTGGAATGGAGCCCCTAATAGTGACGCCATGGTGGAGGAGGGGTGAAAATGATAGGGTGGCCATATACCTATCTTTTGGGGCTACAGAGGCTAAGCCGCCAGAGAATGCCGATGCAATAGTTGATGTAATGGAGACAGGTGAGTCCCTAGAGCAGAATAATCTGAAGCCAATAGAAACCGTGATGGAGTCCACGGCCATACTCATAGCGAACAGGGACTCATTAAGGGATCCGGATAAGCGCGAGAAAATATACGATGTCCTAACGCTGCTGAAAGGTGTTGTGGATGGGAGAAAGAAGCTACACATATTTGTGAATGTCCACAGGAATAATCTACAGATGCTCCTAGAGAGGCTCCCAGCACTAAAGAAGCCAACAGTTGCACCATTATCCGACGAGAACTGGTATTCAGTTAACACAGTTATAGATAGGGATCGGTTCCTAGAGATACTCCCAATCCTAAGGAGGCTTGCACAAGGCTTAGTCGTTTACGAGCCTAGGCAGGTTCTACCACTTGAGGAGATAAACTCGGAGAGAAAAATGGCGGTGGGAGACTAAGATATGCCGCTGAAGATTCTTAGGCTGGGTGAGGCCCGCGAGCTGGCCCTAGCGAGTAGGTGGCCTAGAAGGCGTGGGCTGGATCGGAGCCTACTCAATTATGCCGAGGAGATAATTGAGCGGGTTAAAAGGGAGGGGGATAAAGCCCTAATAGAGCTAACCGAGAGGTTTGATGGGGTTAGGCTGAGCAGGGAGCGACTTAAGGTTGGCAGAGAAGAGATTGAGGAAGCATATGAGATGGTAAGCGGAGACCAGATATCGGCCATAAAACTCGCTAGGGAGAGGATTGAGAGGTTCGAGAGGAACATACTGGAACACGCCCAATTCGAGTATGTAGATGCTTTGGGCATTAGAATACGTAGAGAATACCGCCCAATGGGAAGTGTTGGATGCTATGTTCCGGGAGGTATGGCAGCATATCCAAGCACGCTAGTGATGGCCACCGTCCCAGCGAAGGCTGCTGGTGTCGGCAGGGTCACCATCTGCACCCCGCCTAGAAGAGATGGCAGCGTAAATCCACTAACCCTCGTGGCTGCAGATGTATGCGGCGTGGACGAGATTTATAGGGTTGGGGGGATACAGGCCATAGCGGCCCTAGCGTATGGAACCGAGACCATAAAGCCCGTTGAAAAGATAGTGGGGCCGGGAAATAGATATGTTCTCGCAGCGAAGGTCGCCGTGTCCAGGGATGTTCCAATAGATCATCCGGCTGGCCCAAGCGAGATAATGATTTTAGCCAGCGAAGATGCTAACCCACACTATATTGCTCTTGACATGATATCGCAGGCAGAGCATGACCCAAACAGCATAGCCATACTCATCACAACATCCATTAGTGTTGCGGAGTCAACCTTGGATTACATAATGCGCCTAATAGGGCAGGTGACTAATGGTGATAGGGTTAGAGATGCTCTGGAGGAGAATGGGCTTATACTGATTGCGGAGAGCATGGATGAGGCAATTAATTTTGTCAATGATTTCGCTCCAGAACACCTTGAGATAATGGCTGAGGACCCCTACAGTATATCAAAGCGGATATACTCGGCTGGCCTAATATTGATCGGCGAGTATACGCCTGTCTCACTAAGCGACTATTGTATAGGAACAAACCACATCCTACCGACCAGCGGATTCAGCCATGTATACCAGTCCCTATCAGCCCTCGACTTCGTTAGATTCGTAAATATTGTCGAATGCACAAGAGATGCCCTCATAAAACTCTTGCCAGCAGCTAAGACCCTAGCTGAAAGCGAGGGGCTGCCGAACCATGCGCTAGCCATAGAGGGGAGGCTTAAAGGTTGAGGGAGAAGAGGGTTATTGAGGATTTAATCATGAGATCCCAGCGTGTAGAGAAGTATGATGTTGGCGAGACTTTTAGGAGCCTATCTGAGAAAACTGGTATAAAACCGTCGGAGATACTAAAGCTGAACTCAAACGAGAACTTCTTCATTCCACTAGACTTTGTAAGGGGTATTCTGAGGCAGGTTATTGAGGAGATCGACCCAAGAATCTATCCGAGGGATGAGTTTAGGGATCTAAGGCTTACGCTAAGCGCCAACCTCAATATTCCAGCGGAGAACATTATAATTGGTACTGGAAGCGATCAGCTCATAGACTTAGCTGCGAGACTATTCCTTAGGGAGGGCGATGAGGCCCTATCCATCTCGCCGACATTCGCAATTTATGAGCGGTGCGTGAAGATTCAGGGGGCTTCATATAGAGGTGTACCCTTAAAAAGCGACTTCTCACTCGATGTGGACACCATATTATCCTCGACAACGCCCAGAACAAAGATAATCTTTATATGCTCACCCAATAATCCAACAGCAAACCAGTTTAGGCGTGAGGACATAATCCGGCTGGCCGAAGAGTTCGATGGACTCATCGCCGTGGATGAGGCATACGCGGACTTCGCTGAGGCAACCCTAATCGATGCGGCTGTGGAGTTCGAGAACCTAATGGTCTTTAGGACATTCTCAAAGGTCTTCGGGTTGGCTGGGCTGAGGATAGGCTATGCGGCCGCTGGTGGAAGGCTAGCTAAGGCCATAAATGAAAGGTTCCAGATGCCATATCCAGTCTCCCTAACAGCTCTGAGGGCGGCCACAAAAATGATGGAGAAGATGGATTATGTGAGGGTTTTCACGTCTAGGCTTAAGTCCGAGAGATCTAGGCTCATAGACTCCCTAAACCATATAAATGGGGTTAAAGCATTCCCATCCGAAACGAACTTTGTGCTATTCCAAGTGAATAGGGATTCAAAAGCCGTTTATAGGGCGCTGCTGAGTAGGGGAATCATTATTAGGGAGATAGGGCGCATCCTAGACTTTGAGAATTGCCTAAGGGTCACCGTTGCACCAAGCCACATGATGGCCCGATTCATAGATGGTTTAAAGGGGGCCCTAGAGGATGCAGGGCAGCAGTAATGGCGATTGCGATTACATGGTGCTTAGGCTTAGATCTGGAAGAGCCTATATTAGGGCGGACAAGGTTGGCGCCTTAAAGGCTATAGACGCCTTCATATTCGATTGTGATGGGGTTCTAGTAGACATAAGAGAGTCGTATGATAGGGCTATATCTAAAACCGTCGCCAAAATCTTTGAGCACCTAACCGGACGCGGAATCCCCGAAGAACTCCTATCGGACGAGATAATATTCCTATTCAGGAGGAGCGGGGGATTCAACAATGACTGGGATATAGTTTATGGAGCACTAATGTTCCTACTATGTGAGATACCTGAGAGAACACTTAGGGAGCTCAGTGAGATAATGGATCAGCTCAAGCATATAAGGGGCGCCGCTGAGCGCCTATCAGCAATCGCTGAGAGGACGCGCACATATATGAAGGAGCCTGACGCAATCCTCCTAGACCTGAATAATGCGGTTGCAGAGTTAAGGGACTTCACGGCCCTACTAGATTCTACCGGCGCAGCCTCGGTTGATAGGGCCATATTAGGGTCTGGAAGGGCTCCGGGAGATCTCTATGGCATTTTAAGGGATTTCCTCCTAGGCTCTGGGAGGGTTGGCGAGAGCATTATTGCAACAGCCTTCGAGGAGATATTCTGCGGCCCATCTCTCTTTGAGGAGGCTTACGGCATTAAGCCGGGAATCTACTTTGGGCCTGGAATGATAGAGAATGAGAGGCTGATAGTTAGGCGGGAAACCCTAGAGCGCCTATCCTCGATGAGTGGGGGGAGGCTCGGCATAGCCTCCGGTAGCAGGCGTTTCTCAGCAAAGTATGTTTTGGGCGATATTTTATTGCTATTTAACCCTAAAGCCCAAATATTCCTAGATGATATCGAGGCAGCTGAGGCCGAGTGTGCCAAGATGGGCTTGAGAATTAGCCTCAAGAAGCCCAATCCCTACCCGCTCCTAGAGTCCGCTAAGGGTCTGGAGCCATTCAATTTGGCGCTTTACGTGGGCGACTCGATGGAGGATGCCATAATGGTTAAGGAAGCTCTGAGAAATAATTCTAGATTCCTATTTGCCGGAGTATACGAGTTTTCGGGAGCTAGAGATAAGATCCTAGAAGAGTTCCTCAAGTTTGGATGCGACCTTATCATCCCATCAGTTAACGATATCCCAGAAATTATGGAGGCATTAAGGGGGTGAGGGATTGAGGGAGTCGGAGTATTATAGGCGAACAAGTGAGACGGAGGTTAGGGTTAAGGTTAGGCTTGAGGGTTCGGGCATAGCGAATATTCACACGGGAATATTATTCCTAGACCATATGCTTAAGTCTCTCTCAGCACACAGCCTAATCGATATGTCGGTTGAGGCCTCCGGGGACCTAAGCCACCACATTATTGAGGATGTTGCCATATGCTTAGGCGAGGCCATTAGGAGGGCGCTTGGCGACATGTCGGGGATTAGGAGGTTTGGGTATGCCATCGTCCCCATGGACTGCTCCCTCGCATTCGCGGCCATAGACATATCGAATAGGCCATACCCAAAAATAGACTTGAAGCTTGAGGGTAAGCGCATAGAGGATATGCCCTGCGAAGACATATATCACTTCCTAGAGACATTAACAAACTCCCTCAGAGCAAACATACATGTTTGGGTGGAGTATGGATTAAACGACCACCACAAGGTTGAGGCAGCCTTTAAGGCCCTAGCACTATCGCTTAGGCAGGCGGTTTCAGCAGATCCTTCAAGAATTGGGGCGCCTAGCTCTAAGGGGGTATTATGATGCCAAAAGCCACGATAATAAACTATGGTGTCGGAAACCTCTTTAGCATAAAATGCTCCCTAGAGAGGGCCGGGTTTAAAGTAGGCTTCCACCCGGGAGAAAATGTTGATCTCAGAGATGCAGACGCAATAGTCCTTCCCGGCGTCGGAAACTTCGGGGCTGGAGCAAAGAATATTGAGGGGGTTAAGGTTAAGCTCCTAGAGGCAATCGGGGACGGCATACCGGTTTTAGGGGTCTGCCTAGGCATGCAGCTGCTCTTTGAAGGGAGTGAGGAAAGCCCTGAGGAGGGATTGGGCATATTAGGTGGCAGGGTTATTAGGCTCCCTAGAGGCGTTAAGATCCCACATATGGGATGGAATAGCCTAAGCATTGTTAAGCAGGTAAGCCTACTCGAGGACATAAGCGTTAAGGACCTATTCTACTTCGTCCACAGCTACCATGCGGCTCCAAAAGATAGGGATGTGATCGCAGCCGAGACGGAGTATGGTACGCGTTTCCCATCGGTTATAGTGCAAGGCAACATCTTCGGCGTCCAATTCCACCCTGAGAAATCCGGCAAGCCGGGCGAGAGGATTCTGAGAAACTTCATGAATGCCGTTAAGAGGTAGCGTCTCCTAGGAGGATTAGCGCTTGCTTGTGATACCGGCCATCGACCTAATGAATGGGAAGGTTGTTAGATTACTTAGAGGAGACCCTAAAAGTGCTAGGTCATATGCGCATATGGGGGATCCAGTAGACTTCGCAAGGATGTGGGAGGCTGAGGGTGCGCGGATGATCCACATCGTGGACTTAGATGCAGCCCTCGGTCTGGGCGAGAACATAAATGTGATAGGCGAGATAATCCGCTCAACTAAGGTCCAGATACAGGTTGGTGGGGGAATAAGGAGTGTTGAGCGGGCGGGTCAGCTGATTAATGCGGGTGCATCTAGGATAGTGCTGGGTTCACTAGCCTTTAGAAGCATGGAGAGCGTCAGGGCAATTCTAGAAATGTTTGGGGATGAGAGGGTGGTCGTCGCCCTAGACCACTTGAATGGCAGAGTTATGATTGATGGCTGGAGGGAGCCGACGAAAATGGTGCTTAGGGAAGCAGCCAAAACATTCTCTGAGATGGGCGTAAAATTCTTTCTGGTAACATCTATAGAGCGTGATGGTATGATGGCTGGTCCAGACATTAAGAGCCTATCCAGCATCCTAGACCTGAACATTAATATTATAG
>Ga0209394_1000899_pt1 | contig 19908 bp, 7 predicted proteins | sample JNZ201metaG_FD_184122 | JGI IMG/M metagenome (GOLD analysis project Ga0209394, IMG submission 184122) | Hot spring microbial communities from Jinze hot spring, China to study Microbial Dark Matter (Phase II) - JNZ 20120812A (SPAdes) (version 3) ... | reverse complement strand
CCCGAAAGGTATGTGCCGGCCCGCGGCACCAATACCCTAACTCTGACATCATTTATATACTTCAGACTCAATAGATATCTGAGGGAGACAAGAGTGATTTTGAATTTTAAGAAGAATTTGAGAAAAATTTATATCTTCGGATTCATTTTCAGAGAGTAGAGATTATCCCTTAGGTGCCCTTTAGTGGGTGAAGCAGAGTTTAGAAGTGGTTTAACGTGGCGAGTTCTTATTGCCATGATAGCATCAATTTTTCTATTTATCCCGGTAAATATATATTCCTACTTTATAACTGGTGTTATTCAGGGTTCGGTCGCAGTTTTTTTCATAACGATAATATTCTCAGTGTTGTCTAAGCTTACTAGGCAGGAACTTTCAAAACAGGAGATTCTGATTTTATATTATGCGGCGGCATGGGGTGGACTCGCTTTACCAATCTACTACAATATAATTTATAGATCATATTTCGTTAATTCACCTTTTGTTGAGCTATATTCTATTGGTGGAAAACCATTAGCTCAATTTATACCTTCATGGCTGGTTCCGCCTCCCGGATCACCTGCTCATAGTATTCGCACCCTCTTCCAGCCTGATTTCCTAGTGCCGCTGATAGTCTGGTTTATATGGAGCGTCCTAGTACTTGTTCTAAGCATCTCTTTATCTTTGATATCTGCTTACACATATGTGGAGAAACTTGAATATCCATTCCCATATGCGATGGTTGATACATCTATGGCAACTTTCCTAGCTGAAAGACCGCCGGAGTACTCAAACTATTTTCTTTTAGCTTTCGGTATAGGTCTTGGTTTTGGGGCGATTGCTTATTTACCACATTCTCTGGGAGGTGTTGTAATACCTATACCATTTTATGATCTTACTTGGGTCCTTGAGGAAATTATGCCTGGGGCTCTTTTTGGAATAACAACAGTGTTATCCTCTTATTTCGGCGCATTAATTATACCCTTCAACCACGCAATTTACATGCTATTTTCCTCAATCTTAGTATGGCTGGTTCTTAACTCGCTTTTTGTGACAACTTTTCCAAATATTGCTCCTGAATGGGCTAAAGAGTACTCTAAGGGTATGGGCTTAATTGCAGTATATAACCGCTCGTATCTGAGAGTTTGGTTTGCCCCCCAAATAGGCTTCATGATAGCCACAGCTATTTTCCTGATGATGTTTAAGGCTAGAAGACCCATTCTTATGGCGTTTAAAGAATTGTTTTTAGGTAGTAAGAGAGGTTCAAAGTTAAAAGTTATGATTGGTCTTCCATCTATGCGAACAGCTATACTCATATGGTTAGGAGCAGCGGTAATCTCGGTCTTATACTTCCATATTATGGTGCCTGAAGTCAATATTATCATTCCCATAATATATGTTTTCTTCTTTGGCCTCTTTTTATCCATCGCTTTAACAGCGTTCCAAGGTCAAGTGGGCTTCATACCTCCAGGTTTCCCAGGCTGGACTTGGCATACCCTAGTTTATCTTTCACCTTATCAAGGATATTCCGGCTTCATTTTTCAGCCAGCGCTTCTAGATGCTTATGCTCCCCCATCTTTCTCTCAGCAGGTTAGAGCAGCTTCAATTGTTAGGTTGAGACCTAGAGACTTGCTAATTATATGGATAGTGGGCTCGCTATCAGCTCAGCTTTGTGGATTAATCTCGTTAGATTTCTTTTGGAGAATAGCTCCAATTCCATCATCAGCTTATCCATTTACCGTCTATTCAGCCCTAACTACAGCATATACTGATGCAATGATAGTCTCCAGGCAACTTAATGTTTCACTAGAAACTATTGGTGTTCCAGCCTTAATTTTGTTCATAATACTAACAGTAGGGGACATTTTAAATGTGAAATTTGGTCTTCCCTTCTCATTTATTGGCGTAGTAATGGGGTTATATTTACCTATTCAATCAGTTCTGCCAATGTTTATCGGTTCTCTAGTGAGTCAATATATATGCCCCAAGATATTTGGTGAAAAATGGAGGAGAATAATGGGTTATGTTGTAGCTGGAGAGCTGTCCGGCGAGGGATTAATGCTCATGCTTAATGTTGTGCTCGCGTTAATATCTAAATCAGCATGGTTATGGCCGTGGTGATTTAACATGAAAAATGTGAATAAGAAATTGAAGACATTATCTTTCTCATTAATTATGACTCTGATATTCGTTTTGGCATCACAAGATATGCTTGCAAATAAATCACTTAACTACAACCCAAGTGCAGTCGCCTCCCCATCATTAGTGGATATATCCAAAATTAATTTCTCAAGAATACAATCAGATGTTAATTTCTTTTCTTCATTAGGAACAAGGGTTACAGGCTACGTTGGATGCGATGAAGCAGCAAATTATATAATAAAATCCTTTAACAATACGGGTCTTGAGGTTAAAATACATGAATATTATAGTGCGACCCCAATAGACTTAGGCTCTTACGTGACTGTCGATCAAGGCCCCTATGCAGGTTCAACATTTAAGGCCTACGCCCTCTGGCCTCATGCTGGGCTCTCAGTGAGTAGCGGGACGTTTTCCGGCAAATTACTTTACGCTGGGCAGGGAACTTTGAAAGAGATGAACGGCTTAGAAGTTAAGGACTCAATAGTTCTCTTAGACTTTAACTCTGGTAAGAATTGGGTGAACGCTGCAAAGCTTGGCGCCAAAGGGATAATTTTTATTGAACCACCGTCAACAACTAAATACGAGGCGCTTGATAAGGGTTCTCTTGCACCATTAAGTTTCCCGCGCCTTTACGTTGAGAGAGAGGTTGGAGAGAAACTGATTGAAGTTGCCAACAACGGCGGTAGCGTTACTATGTGCGTTAATATGCGCTGGGAGAATAAGAAGGCTAAGAATATTATTGGAATATTGGAGGGGGAGATTCTAAACGACGTACTTATGGTATCAGCCCACTATGATTCATGGAGTATCGTACCTGCCCTTGCACCGGATTCTGAAGATGCCATAGGAGTATCAGTTCTGCTAGAATTAGCTAGATACTTTAAGAGTATCAAGCCAAAACAGACAATGTGGTTTGTCGCTTACTCAGGACATTGGCTAGGTACGATTGGGGCTGTGGAATTTACTGAAGAAATTCTCTTAAACACCGATAAGAATGTTTGGCTACAGATAGGGATCGACATCTCAAGCGATATGCCCAGCTTGGATATCCTTTATCTAAGCTCGATTTATGGTTCTATGCAGCCGCAAACCGGATGGGGGACAATGACCTGGACTACAATTTACGCACTAACAACAGCATGGACCGTACGTTTTGGGTGGATTAGATCTCTATGCGAAACATTTTTAAATGTTCCAATAACGAGCATCAATGGCATCCATATACCATTAGCTGCACAAAAACTGGAAGATCTCGTAAAATATGGTCTTACTCCTGACTCGAGATTTGGCACACAAACCGACTTCTACATGCTAGATACAGAGCCATCTCTATCAGTAACGGCAATGGCAATAACGCTTAAAACGCAATATGCAAGAAGGGTTTTATCCTTTAGTCCACTTGATACTAATGTGAAGTGGGAAAACGTTTGGCCTCAAATTATAGTGGTCGCGTCAATAATAAACGGCTTCGCAAACTTGGACACAAGGGCAGGTTTGCCGCATACTTGGGATGCGACCCCGAAAAGATGGTACATGACGGCCCAGACAGTAGTGGGCTTTGTAGTCTTAAAAGGTAAAACCGTTGAATTTAGCAATATAACTGGGTGGTATGAACCATTACCTAACGTTCTAGTAAGACTCTGGATTTATGATCCACAAGGTTCGAACGCGTGGCCGTTTGCATACAGATATACATTTAGTGATGAAAAGGGGGAATTTACTTTTCATGGTCTTATCCCATACGTAAGCTGGCAGATTGACGCATTCCGCTTCAATGATAAGAATGAAATCGAGTATGTTGTTGACTATGGCTTCTATGGAACAGCGCAAGGAGTTGTGGGTGGCCTGCGGACGCAAGTTTTTCCCATAAGCACTAGTGTGAGCATGCTTATCCCATTATTTAAAGCCAAGCAGGTAACAATCTTTGACCTAGTAGATACTAGAACGATGCGGAATTTGGTAGTTCGCGACTTTAGAAATCCCAACCACTATTATTTTAATCAATATGTTTCTGCTTCATGGACGTGGGGTGGAAGGGTCATGGGGGTATTCGGTTTTGGGTTCGGGGTCTATCAAGCTGCATCGAAGTCAACTCCAGTGTTCATGTCCTCATATATCGGTGCGGATGGCATTGCAAACCTTTACGTGAAAAAGGGCGAAAAGATCGTGATAACATTTAGTCCTGCTGCGCGCGTTTGGCCAATCATAGTATTATCCAATAGCTCAAATGATAATCCGGAAGGAAATGGATACGTGGTCTCAGAAAACATAGTCATACCCTTTACCATATATTATTCTATGATTGACATGTATAGGATGATTAAGCACAGGTACGAAAACTTCCGTTCATATGGGGTTAGAGTGACCTATGCGGAGCAAATGCTGGAGAAGGGCGAATTTTACGTAAAAGCGGCTAACGAATCATTGTCAAAGCGGAATTATGAAGATGCGTATCATCAAGCTATCCTTGCTATACAATACCTTCATAATGCATATTCAAACGCTGTTATGCCGCTTTATAATGAGGCATCAATTTCTTTATCATTCTTTTCGTTCCTTATTATTCCCTTCGCGATATTATTTGAAAGAGTAGTTCTTCAATGGTCGTCATATAAAAGGTTCCTTGGAATCTTTATGCTAATGTTATTCTTCTTCTTTCTTTATTCCCTCGTTCACCCAGCGCTCACAGTAATGTCCAACTCCATTATGGCTATAATAGGTGTCGGTGTTCTCCTTCTTCTTATAGTAATATTGGCAATCTTTATTACTGATATAAGAGATCTTTTAGAGAAGATTAGAGTGAGCGTCTTAGGGGAGCATGTTTTTACTAAAGGTAGAGTAGATACTTTAATGCATACATTAACGTATTCTGTGGAGAATATGAGAAGGAGACCTCTACTAACAATATTAGCCTTGGTTTCCATAATGTGCTTCACGGCAGCATTAACCGCATTCACTTCTACATCATATGAATATGCAATCCTAAAAAGCCCCTATCAGTATTCGCCACCATATACAGGTTTACTAGTGAAAAACATGTATGGGATGCCGCCTGAATCATATGGTGGCGTTCTCGATATTTTAACATTACAGCATGTCAAATGGTTAGCTGGCGAGGAATATATAGTCTCTCCAAGAATTTGGATGTGCCCGCAGCCGCAATATCCTGAGACGTTACCTGTGATAGAGTTTATAAATGCTGAGGGAAAAAGATTTAGACTTTCACCTTTTGTTATAGTGGGGGTCACATCGGAAGAACTACGATTAATCTTAGGGAATCATATTGACGGCCTAGGGATTTTTACGGGGAAATATCAATGTATTTTGCCATCTGACATCGCGAGAACTCTAAATGTTAAAGTTGGTGACAGAATAACTGTGAAAGGGTTGGACGCGGAGTTATCCATTGTTGGGATAACAGATTTCGCTGAACTGGTAAGAGATTTTGATGGTAAGTATTTCTTGCCCATAGATCCAGGCTTTACCTACGACATGTCTCTACAGGCAACAATATATCCCGCCGGAATGGAACCATCCCCCGTTTCTCCGGCGCAGGTAATATATATTCCGTGGCAGCTTGCGCTTGAGCGTGGAGGCTTCATATCAAGCATAGCCCTAATACCGAAAACAGAAAAGGCGCAAGAAGAAATTGAAAACCTAGCGTCGTTAATAACGTCGACAACTAGTTTAACTGTTCATGTAGGCATTAGGGATTCAGCATATGGGCTAAGAAGAATCTTCACATATATGTTCCAAGGCTGGGATATCATGATAATAGCGTTAGTCGCTATAATTGTGCTCTCGGTTTTAAACTTTATGCTGGGGGGCTTCTTATCCAGGAAAAAGGATATACAAATCTACTCAGTGCTGGGATTATCCCCCAGCAGAGTTATGGCAATGTTCTTTATAGAATGCGTGACCCTAGGGTTTGGCGGAACCATAATTGGATATCTAGTAGGCTTTGCCCTAAACCAAACCCTTATAAAGATGGGTTTAATGCCTCCTAACTTCGTATTTAACTTCATATCGATTCCAGTAGTAATATCAATGAGCTTGATAATAGGTACTGTCATGGGAGCATCGATGTATCCTGCATTACTCGCCGCAAAAATAGTGACACCATCACTAGAGAGGAAGTGGAGGGCGCCTACAAGTCCTCATGGGGATATATGGGAGCTTCCGCTGCCACTTAAAGCTAGAGCATTCGAAGCATTGGGGATTCTGAAGTATCTTGAGGAATACTTCGTGGGAGCTGGAGCTGAAAAAAGCGGCTTCAGAATACTTAGTACCCCTCAAATAAATGCCGAAAATATGGAGATAACCTTTGACGTAATCCTAACACCTGTAGAAACAAACATAACGCAAACCGCAATAATAAAAGGCAGAGAGGAGAATGGCGAATTTAATTTCTTCCTTATACTTAAGCGAAAGACAGGACCGCCTGAGCTATGGGAGACTCGAAACCGCTCCTTTATAGACGATGTGAGAAAACAATGCTTGGTTTGGAAAGGGTTGGGTCCAGAGCAGAGAAACAAATATATAAAAGCGGCACAAAGCATAGAAAATTACAGTTAATACTTTAGTTTAGTTTCATTTCATAATGCAAGATATCTCATGTTGCTTATTTTATAGGTAGTTTGAATGTTAAATGCTATTAAATAATTAAATAAGCCTTTTTAGATACCATTGGAACAAGCCCTCGGCTTATAATAACAATCATTATGCTGATTCATAGCGCTTACTCTCCAAACTGAGAAATAACGTTAAGTATTTGTCTAGGCTCTGAAAATGGGCAAATCCTCTCTCTAACGTTCCTTTTTTCTCTAAAAAGGATGAAATCTATGTTTGAGATTAACCTGGTTTTAAAAGAAAAATCTTTAAATATTGCTTAGAAATTTATAGAATAAAGGGGAGAAAAAGTTTTCGGGAGGAAAAGATAGTGAGTAGTGTTGAAGTTGTGCCAAAGAAGGCTAGGATCTCTATCGGTGAGATTATCGCGCTGATAGTTATTGCTTGGATCTGCTTTGTTTGGGGCTTTCTTACAAGATCTCTATCACTTACCAAATATTGGGTTGTGACCGGCACCTTTATCCCATACATCTACCTGCTGCTTTTAGTAGGCTATTTGGGAAAGAAGGGCATAGTGATTAATAAAGAGTTCTTTGTTGCGTTAATGTACGTTTTAGCTCTCTTCACTGCAAAATGGTATTACTTTAGTGGAAGCAGCGAAGTTAACTTCTACAATAATATTGCTGGATCATTTAGCTCAGCAATGTGCGGTTGGCATTTCCCAACATGGGCGAGAGAATATATTTCCCATCTTATACCCGCGTGGCTTATTCCACAAGATGATTATGCTACATCACTCTATTATAATGGCGGCGGAGACCCGGTATGGTCTGTCTTTGTGGGTCCAATAGTGGCGTGGTCCCTTATTTTAATATCCATAGTGCTTATTAGTTGGCCTATGATATTCCAGATATTCGGCCCACATTGGTGGGAGGTTGAAAGGCTCCAGTTCCCAATGGCTATACCGGCAATATATACTATAAACGAGGTTTATCCAACCGCTGAAAGCGGGGAGAAAGGCGAATGGCTGAGGTTAACAAACCTCAAGATTACCAGAAACAAAATCTTCTGGATAGCCTTTGCGGTCGGCTTAATCCTTAACGCTCCATATATTGCCACGCAGCTATTCCCAGCAATACCATTAGGCGGGGTTATCGGCGGAGGATACGGAACATACCCGATTGAACTTTATTCCCTTGTCCAGGATGTACTGCCTAACGCTCAAATAAACACTTCTCTTGTAATATATAACGCCCTGCTCTACGCAATATTCCCGATTGACCTCTCATTAACAATAACAATAATCGGCCTGCTTATAGGCTTCGTATATAGACCCCTTGTGACAAGAGCGGGATTAATACCTCCAGGCGTTGACCCCGGAGCTACATGGCCATTTCCGCATAGCGAGTTTCGAATAGGGACATATCTTGGTTTAGCGGCCATAATACTGTGGACAACTAGAGGGAGATGGATTAAGGCTTTCAAATCTCTCAGTAAGGATTTTGAGGTTGAGGGGATATCGATGAGACTTGGAATGATTATGATGATAATTGGCACGATAATGTTTATTGGTATATGGACTGCTGCTGGCGGCAACCTCTTTATGATGATAATCTGGTTCATTCTCTTCACGTTGGTGAACATAGGTGGAGCATATTACTACGCTGCAGCCTTCTGGTATGCGGCTGACTGCCATGGATATCAGACTTGGCGTTACGGCTTCCCAATAGGGGCGGCTTTAGGCATATGGTCAGATACGCCGCCACAAATTAATCGGGCATTGGCAATTTATGGTTTCGCGTCATCAAGCATGGGAACATGCGTCGGCCCATACGAGAGCAATGGTTTATTCAGCCAGAGCCTAGCAACAGTAACATATGGGCTTGCTAAGGGCGTAGGCGCAGACATAAGAAAAGTCTTCACTTACATAATTATAGTCTTAATAGCTCTAATACCATTTGCTCTAGTGGTAAACACCTACATAAACTGTCATGTGGGGATAGCAAATACTGGCGAGACTGGAATGGATATAAACTGGTGGGGTGTTGTCGCCGGAGCAATTGATACTGGCAATAGAGGTCTCACATGGAGTGTGGGCTACCTTCCATTATGGCAGCAATGGATCGCGCTCATTATAGGGGCTGCCATAATAGTAGTTGTCGGGTGGCTGAGAACAGTGTTCCCATGGTTCTTCCTTCACCCATTAGGTGTACTTATAGGCTTCGACGGCAGCGGCGGCTGGAAAGGATGGCCAAACATGATAATTGGAATAACGCTAAGAGTTATCTTGGAAAGAACCCTGGGTCCGAAGAGAACAATGGAATATTTGGTGCCAATAATAGCTGGAATTGCGCTTGGACTGGGAGCCCTATACCTTCTTGTAGGGATATCAGTGATGACTACAACCTCCATACCAAACTTAATGGCACTATGGAAGTAGAGGAATGCCGGCAAAACAATCCAATTTATTTTTGTTTATTTTTAAGTTATTATTTTCCACAATTTAATTGCTCTAAAAAAGGTTCCCGCCTTCTTTTGATCTTATCCGCCAACACTTCTAATACAGCATTTCTCCTCCATGGGAGTGATCCCCGCTGCCTACTTGAATTGTGTTAAACATGGTGATCTTCACAACTTTCCCTCTTTTCCAATAGGTTTATGTTCAACTTTTACATCTTTAATGGTAAATCCTTCTCCTAAAATAATTGGAAAGATAACGAGGTTCTCAGCGGAGAATTTAAGTTAAAGTATTTGGAGGCACTATGGAAAAGATTAACGGGGGTGCGAATAACAGGAATCGAGATCTAGTCCAAAAAATATATAAGAGGGCTTCAATTTGCTTATTATGTCTAAGTATTGTGAGTGCACACTTATATGACGGCGGAGCGCTTTAAGTCTGGTTTAACTAAGAGAGCAACATTCTTTGTAACACTAGGTATCATAATCTTTGCGCCGATATCCATGTATTTATGGCTTCTTACTGGAGGAACTTTTGGTGGAATAGCAGCATTGTTCACTACGCTTCTCTTCACGGAATTAATACGTTACTCTTTTCAACCGCTTCAAAAACAAGAAATTCTTATGGTGTACTATGGTCTTTCAGCAATAGGCGCACTTAGCGCGGTACCTTATTTTTGGATAATTTATAGATCTTACTTTATTCACTCCCCATTTTCTTGGGCGGCAAGTATTAATGGAAAGCCTTTAGCCCTTTTAATTCCCGAATGGCTTACTCCTCCCTTTGGCTCCTCAGCTTATATGCAAAGATCCCTTCTTCATTGGGATTTTATTCCGTCAATAATGGTGTACACTATTAGGTTCGCATTAGCTTTAATTGCTGAACTCGCTTTAGGTATGTTAATGGCGCGTATATATGTTGAAATTGAAAGATATGAGTTTCCTTTTGCACGCGTCGACCTCGCCCTAGTAACATTTATTAGCGAGAAACAACCTGAAACAACCAAGATAACTTTACTTTCTATGATACCGGGAATTGTATGGGGTCTACTAACATACGTCGGCCCGATAATTCTTAATATACAATTCATTCCTTTCCCTTTTTATGACCTAACTTGGGTCACAAAAGATTTTCTTCCAGGGGCAGCTCTCGGTATATCCACACTACTAAGCTCATATATTGGTGGTTTCATGGTTCCATTTAGTGGCGCGGTATATATACTTATAGTTTCGCTCACAATATGGATTTTCTTAAATTCATTATTCACGACATCTTTCTCACACCTCTTTCCGGAGTGGAAAGAGGAGTTCTTTAAGGGTATGGGTCTCATTTCCATACAGAACCGATCACTGGTTAGAATATGGTTTGCTCCTCAAATAGGTTTTGGACTTGCTGCGGCAATATTCATGATCTATAAATCTCAAAGAGGTATTCTTGGCGCTCTTAAAGGTCTCTTTTCTAAAACGAGGGAAAGCGAATCTATTCTGGGCTTCCCATCGACTAAAACCCTATTAATCATGTTTTTAGGCTCGACATTTTCCTCAGTGATTTTACATCACTATTTATTGCCAGACATCCCATTTTTAGTTCCATTTTTCGCATCTGTCATCTATAGTTTTATGATATCTCTAGTATTAACGGCTGCGCAGGGGGAAATTGGTTTCGCTGTAGCTCCCTCTTATGTTTGGCAAAGCCTCGTATATTTGACACCTTACCAAGGATATGCTGGGTTTGTATTTGAGCCAGTGATGGCCGGTGGGGCTTCTCCTGGTCTTGCGCAACAGATAAAAGTGGCGTTGCAAGCAGAAACAAAGCCAATGGACTTAATAAAACTAATGGTGATATCTTCTATTCTTATGGCGGTGATGGGCTTTATTTCCCTAAATATATTCTGGAGTATAGCTCCAATTCCATCATCAGCTTATCCCGTTACTGTTATAAACTTTCCACAATATGCCCAAATAGATGTATTTACGGCTACAAGACAATTAAAGTTCACACCTTACCATATATTTATACCAATGGGCGGCATGTTAATTTTCGCGTTTGTATGCGATGCTCTTTCTAAGATTGGTTTACCGTTTTCTCCACTAGGATTATTTATGGGACCATATTACACACCTGTGGGATCAATTCCACTTTTCATTGGTGCCGCAATAAGTCGTTTCTTAATGCCTCGAATATTTGGTGGAAAAGATAATTGGGTTAGGGTTCGTGGATTTGTGGTTGCTGGCGAAATGCTTGGTGAAGGAATGCTAATCTTATTGTTAACGTCTGTTATGTTTATGAGTAAAGCAGCGTGGGTTTGGCCATGGTGAAAAACAATATGTTTGCAATTAAGGGAAAAAGATTTTTACTGAGTTTAATTCTCAGCACGTTACTCTTTGTGAGCCTCATAAAAATCTTTCCTATTTTTATATCAGCGTCAAATAATTCTGAGGAAGAAATCAAGTCAATAATAGAAGACGCTGTTAACGCCATAAATTACTCTATGATTAGGCGCCATATCGATTATTTTGCTCATCTTAAATCAAGAGTTACAGGTTATCCGGGATTTTATGAAGCATCAAATTATATTATCTCTAAATTCAAAGAATTTGGATTAACTGTGATCGTTCAAAAATATAATATAACTGTTCCCATAGATTCCGGGTCATGGATAAAAACAAAATATGGAGAAAACATAAGTGCTTATTCATTATGGCCTAATGGTCCGCAAGCGTGCGCTACAACACTAGAAGGAATTAAAGGGAAGATTCTCTATGTAGGTCGCGGCGATCTGAGCAATTTTAACGGCTTCGATGTTGAGGGAGCGATTATTCTCATGGACTTTAATTCTGAAGATAACTGGCTTAACGCGGTTAGGCTGGGAGCTAAGGCTATAGTGTTTATTGAGCCAGAACATACAAATTCGTTGGAAGCTCTTAAAAAAGCTATTCCGGTTCCAATTAATGTACCTAGACTTTTTGTTAAAAAAGAAGATGGTTATGTTCTAATGAAACTTGCCTCAAATAATGAGGAGGTCACAATCTATAGTGGAATGAAATGGAAGGAAGTTACTGTCTATAATATAGTGGGTTGCGTTAATGGATCTAAATATAGTAACGAGATAATAGTGATTTCATCCCACTATGATTCATGGAGCATTGTTCCAGCAATATCGCCTGGAGCTGAAGATTCGCTAGGAATATCTATATTGCTAGAAATTGCCAGATATTTTGGGAAAAATCCTCCATTAAGGTCGGTATGGCTTGTTGGTTTTTCGGGTTTCTATCAATGCATTGCGGGACCCACAGAATGGGCGGAACATGTATTCTTCTCTAAAGAGGTTCAGCTGGGGGAAAAAAGCATTTTATTACACATGGATTTAGATTTGTCTACAGATAGTGATAAAATTGATATCTTATATACTGGTCCTCCAGTTGGAAGTGGTACTGGAAGCGCTTATTGGTTCGGTGATATCACGGAGATAGCTAATAGATATGTTCCCGTTCAATCTTCTATACAAAAATATTTGTCTTATATTAATGCCCAGGAGTTTGTAAGGTATAATCTAGCCTCAATGCGATGGGGTACGCAACAAGCTATAGGTGGATCAATATGGTCTTATCAATTAGCTACTCAGCCTGCTGTTCGAGTGGGCTTAATAGGCTTTACAATGCGCACTCAGTATGCAAACCGCTGGACATTTTTCACACCTCTAAATGATGTGGACTCTATCAATTGGAACAATTTGAGGGCTCAGGTTAAAGTAATAGTGGCTACAATTGCCGGATTTGCGAACGAAAGAGATTGGCGAATACCATACCTAATACCTGGAAGAGTACTTTGGGGGTATGCAGGACTGAGAATAGCAGCTGGAGCCGTATTTGGCTTTGTAACACTAAATGGAACTGTAGCAGAGTACGACGTTAGAAAAGGATGGTATACGCCACTTGAAGGCGCATTAGTTAGAATATACTATGGGGGGTCACCTTCATCGGATCCAAACGCATATTTGACTTGGCCTTTCAATTCCCGCTATACATTTTCAAAGGAAAACGGTACCTTCACTTTTCATGGGTTAGCTCCTTATCTCACACATGGTCTTGATGCTTGGAAATTTGATGAAAATGATGGATCAATAATTTATGCTGTTGATGAAGGGATTTATGGGACAGCAAGCGGTTTAGCTGGTGGTATAACTACATCTGTCTATCCTATATCTCATCCCACCAGTGTACTAATTCCAGTTTTCAGATGCACTGAAGTAACTTTGTTTGATCTTTTTGATCCTCGACTGATGAGGCGTTCAGCCGTGCCATTCTCATCTTTTCCAAGCATTTTGGGGGTCTATGATCAAATAACTAAAGCATATCCCGTCTTTTATGGAAGATATTTTGCACCCTATTATGGTTTAGGGATGGTATTCGTTAAACCCGGAGCGGAAATTATTGTTGCTTTTACACCCCATAGCGTGGAATTACGTAAACCTCTGATTTTACTAACTAACAGTAGTGAAGAGAATACGGAGGGCTATGGATACACTATTACGAAACCCCTAGTAATATATAAGACTAGTTTAGAGGCATCTGAGGACTTATATTACCTTTCCATAGGACGATACAGAATACTAAGCAGTAGGAATATAAGGAACCGAGGCGTTGAGGAGCTCATCAATAGAGGTTACAGTTGCCTTATGAAGGCAAAAGATTATTTCGCCAATAGAACCTACGATAAAGGTTATGCCTATTCACTAGTTGCTCTGGCCCTATTAAGTAAGGCATATGAGAGTGGCGTAATGCCTCTATTCAACGACGTTTCTAACTTCGTCTTATTTTTCGTGTTCACATCTATTTTCTCCTCAGTTTTTCTTGAAAGGCTTATATTTCGTAGCGAGGGGTTGAGAAAGATAGCTGGCATAGCTGCTGTCATGTCGGTGGTTTTAATTTTGCTTGGTTTTGTAACGCCTGTCTTTGAGGTAATGCAAAATTTAGTTATGGCAATTTTTGGCGTTGGAATGCTACTAATGACGATGCTTATTGGAATTATAATTTTGAAGAGCGGCAGCAGCCTAATGGAGCGTACAGCTACTGAAATTATGGGAAGACATGTTGTGAGAAGAGATGAAACTTCTCTCTTAGTGCATCTACTTGGCGTATCCGTAGATAACATGAGACGAAGACCCCTCACAACTATATTAGTAATATTAACTCTGACAATTTTTGTCGCTTCCCAAACAGCTTTTACCTCAGCTTCCCAGATAATAGCTGTTCAAGAATCGTCCCTCTATAGTGAGAAACCGCTCTATGATGGAGTTTTACTAAAGCGTCAATATGGATTTCCACCGGAACATAGAGGGATAAATCTTGATATAGTGGCTGTCTCAGCATTAGAAGCTTTTGCCAACAATTCTTTCTATATATCTCCAAGAGTTTGGTTGTATCCTACAGCAATCTATCCATATGGAGTAAGCGTGGAAATAGTGAATCCTAAAGGTAAATCTACAATAATTAGCCCCGTTGTGCTCTTAGGGCTTTCAACGGAAGAAAGCAATCTTCTATTTGACGGGTGGGTTATAGAAGGAATCCCAAGATTAGATGTGCTTCATAGCTGTATTATATCGAAAAGTATGGCAAGCTTACTTAATGTTACTTTAGGGGATCGCATTTTTGTAAAAAGCATTTGCATGAATTTAACAGTAGTAGCTATAGTAGATGATGCGTTTGAAACGACAGATTTTGATGTTCAAACACCTATTCTTCCAGCTTCTCCCTATAGCTCTTCGCTCTTTGCAAGAGAAAGTGTAGGTATGAATGAAAATCTTCCTCCGCAATGGATGAGCATTAACAATGTTATAATAGTGCCGTGGAAACTAGCCTATAATTTAGGTGGATTTATTTCAAGTATAGTTCTTCTTCCAGCACATGAAATGAGCTTAGAAGAGCTTAGAGAGATAGGTAGGCAAATAGCTCTAAGCGTAGACCTAAGCGTCTATGTTCACCATAAAACAGTTACCATAGGTCTTTCAAGGGTAACATCCTATAGTATAGGAGGTTGGAACATTATGTGGATTCTGCTGGCGATAATAGTCATATCCACAGTAAACGTATTAATTGGGGGGTTACAGCAACGCCGAAAAGAGATTTATGTATACTCATCTTTAGGACTTTCACCGACAAATGCAGCTTTAATGTTTATTTCAGAATCTCTCGCGTATGCCGCGATAACCGTCACTATAGGATACCTTCTAGGATACTGTCTCAATACTATATTTATCATGGTTTTTCCCGAATCCTTTGCTTTTAATACTACTTCTATTTTCGTCATTATCTCTCTTGCAGCGATTTTCATTGCTTGTCTAAGCGCATCAATATATCCGTCGATAGTAGCAGCTAAAATAATAACACCATCTCTTGAACGCAAGTGGAGACCAGTTACGAAACCCGTAGGGGACGTATGGACCTTGCCTCTACCAATTAGGATAGTGGAGGAAGAAGAAGTTCTAGCGTTACTTGCTTTTCTTTCGGAATATTATGGGGGTGCTGGTGCCATTAAACCCAATTTCATGGTTCATTATGTATCACCAATACATAGGGAATCTTTATCTCTATCATTATCAGTCTCATTGTTGCCCACGGAGTTGGGTATAAATCAGAAAGTCACATTTAAAGGGATCCCTCAAAAGGATAAAAACTACGCTTTTCACGTCTCTATAGAGAGAGCATCAGGTAGCTATGACAGTTGGCTTTCTAGAAACTATTATTTCGTAGACGATTTAAGGAAGCAAATAATGCTCTGGAAAACACTTCCAATTCAAGAAAAAAGGAAATACTTTGAAATTGCTAAGTCATTGCATAATGTCCCCACATAGTTTCCTCCTAAATGGGCAATTCTGGAAAATAAATTTAAGGTTCAAATATATTTATTTAAATAAATATATTGGAGCAATGTGAAGGATCTTAAGGACTTAAAGTATACATTACTTTAATCAGGAGAGTAGCAAAGACATGGTCAGATTTTTCCAATTTCACTTTGTGCTTTTATGTATACTTCTGATATCTTTCGCCTTAAGCATTTCTGCGAATAATTACTTAAACTTTGAATTCTACGTTTATACACCTACTCCTTGCATAGAATGTTATACATACGTGGCTTTTCAAAATTTTGTTCAGAAGATGCAGTCGTATGGTAAAGTAATCACATACTATATTGAGCATGACGATAACATGCTTTACTATGAATGGATTATGAATATAGTTAACTCTTTTATCTCTAGGAAGTATTACTACGCTCCGCTCGTCGGGATCTTCAGGGACAGTAAATTGACAGCAATAATTTTAGGAGTGATGTCTGAGGAAATTTTTGAACAAATATTAGCTGAGGTTTCTTCGGTGGTCTACGTGTATATACAGGGAGAAACTCATTCTGTTGGAACGATACCTGACAAAGAAATAATAGAGCTGCTTTCAAGCCTATTCAAAAAAGAAAACCTTAAGACGAAAAATACTACTACACCTTCTTTGATATTTGTGTCCTTGGCTCTTTTAGCCATAAATGACATGCTAAGTCTATGTGGATTTTATGTTCTTGCCTTCCTTTCTCTTTCCCTTTCCTTCTTTGAAATTAAGAAAGAAAAAATGTTTAGAAATGGAATCTTCTTTTCCACCGGGATTTTTATAGGGCTCTTTTTACAAAGTATTACTCTATTTGGAATTAATTTATTATGGTTGAAATGTTGTATGACATTTTTAATCCTAATTATCGGTATACTGGAGAGCCTAAAATTTTTTGACAATTCCCCTACTAGAATTCTAGTTAATTTTCTACAAAAGCGTAATCGTGAAGATTTTGCAACATTTATAATTGGTTTCATCGTATCGGTTTTGGTTTTCCCATTCTCCTCACTTACTAATTCAGCAATACTAAGTTTACTTCTGAAAGGGTCATTTGAAAGGATGGCGACGTATTTGGTCTATAGCATAATATTTTCGCTTCAACCTTTAACGGTGACGATGTTAACAAGCACACTATCGCACGCGTTTTCAAACATTAAAATTCTGAATCAAGGAAAAAAGAAGTGGAGTAATCTTTTCATAGGGGTAACATCAATAATTTTATGCCTTTTAACGCTTCTAAGACGATGAAATGAGAGACAATACTTATAAAGTTACTTTAGCAATTCTGACGATAAATGAAAAATCAAATCATTACTTGAAGATTCTTACCATAAACCTTATAAATTTTTGGCTTTCTTTAATTAATAGGGAGGAGCTTCTAATGGCAGAAGAGAAAGTGGTTGAGCGAGCGCTACCTTCCATCGGAAGATTGATTCTATGGTTGCTTATTGGTTTCGTTGTTCTCTTCATCTCATATCTAACTAGAACTCTTTCTACAGGCAAGTGGTGGCTTGTTAACGGATGGTTCGTAACACCGCTTTATATCTTCATAATACTTGAGGCGCTAAGAAGGATAAGTCCAAGATTTAGATTAAATGCCACGGAATGCGCCCTCCTAATAATTACTATGTTCCTTTTCGGCGGAAAAACATGGATTGCTAATCATACTGGTGAATGCAACATTTTCGATGTGGTTTCATCATGGTCTTTTGGAGCTTACACGTTCGTAGCCATGAACACTCCAGCCACAAAACCAATTTATGAAGAACTAAATCTCCCAACATGGTTTATGCCAAGAGATGAACGAGCTCTGCAGATCGTTTGGAATGGTTTAAAGATGTTTCCAGGAGAATCTATAAATTGGAGCGTATGGATTGGCCCAATAGTGTCTTGGTCTCTGGTGTACATTTCATTCTTCATACTCGATATGCTTACGACATTTCTATTCGTTGGACCCCAATGGGTCGACACAGAAAAACTAGTTTTCCCAATGACCGTTTCCTCAATATTCCTGGTGAATACTTATACTGAAAGAGACGAAAAAGGGCGTTCGCTGCTGTTCAACTTTGCAAATGTTAAAACAAGAATATTTTGGATATGCGCATTAGTAGGTTTCTTAATTACGTTACCGATCTATATAGCCATGCTATTTGCGCCCTGGTGGCCGATAACTGGGTGGGGTCTCGGCATTTACTGGCTCGATTTAAGACCCTTCACAGAACCGATACTTCCCGGAGCATTCTTCTACGGTGCAATATACTTTGGTATAATCTTCTGGCTAATACTGGTTCCATACGATGTACTGGTAAGTTTAATATTGGGTTGGCTGATATTCTCGGTAATATATCCAGTTACAGCATTTAAACTCGGCTGGATCCCCTACACCCCATATGCAAGCTACTGGAGCGTGGGAAGTCAGCCAATATTTCCATGGACTGTTATGCTTTTTCATGGCTTCCCATTAGGCTTAGGATTATGGTATATCTGGACTATGAGAGATCGCATTAAAAAAGCTTTGAGCGCTATTACAAAGGGTTCCTATATGGAGCATGGAATCCCAATGAAGCTAGGCGTCACACTCTGGATCATAATGGTCATCATCTTTATTGGAATATGGTCAGCTATTGGAGTGAACCCATTAATGGTGATAATCTTCATCATTATGTGGGCTATCTTTAATATATCGACTGCTAGAATATACTCCGAATTCGGACCATGGGGATGTGAATGGTCGTTAGGCGTTTGGACCTTCACATGGCCTATCGGCGCCTCCATTGGACTTTGGGCTTGGGAAGCTCCGCAGAGAAATACAGCTCTGGCTGCATTCAATATATTGGTGCCCGGCCCGTGGGGTTGGACTTCTGGACATACAAACTGCGGGCCAGCTTTACCTTTCTGGGCGCAAGTCTATAAATTCGCTCATGACTCCAGAGCCAATCTCTGGGATGTTGTAAAATATCTTATGACCTTCATAATAATTGGAATTCCAGCGTTCTTAATATTTGACACGTGGTTGGTTAATCATATGGGTCTCATCCACTTGGAAGAATATGCTGCAAACACGTGGCATACTGGCTGGACAAAAACTTTGGATGCAGGAATTAGAACATTAGGGGGTCCTGAGGGTTTACCGTTTAATGTTGCGATTCCATGGGCTCTAGCAGGCGCCATAATATCGATAGTGCTTGCCTTTATGCGGTCTAAATTCCCATGGTTCTGGCTTCATCCACTGATGTTTGCTATATCTCCTTGGGCAATGAATAATATGCTCTGGAGCGTAATAATAGCGCTAGCGTTAAAGTTTGCGCTCTTCAGAACCTTCGGTCCTAAACGCACAGTAGAATATATAATTCCAATAATCGCAGGACTGCTTCTTGGACAATCTTTCTTCTATCTTGTCGCTGGAGTTCAAGCCATAACTCAAGCCGCTATTCCGAATATTCAAGCAAATTGGGGTTAGAATACCTCTTTCTTCTCCTTCTCTATTTTTTAATTTTAAAGATGTTTTCCTAAACTTGAGGCGACGTCGTCATAGTAAAACATTGAATAATCTTTATAAGGACATAATTACCTCTCTATTTTCTGGGGTCTTTATGAAATTACGTATTAGCTGGAAAACTTATTGGGATAAGGTTTATGGCTGCTGGCTGGGCAAGAATGCTGGCGGAACCCTTGGTGGACCTTTGGAGGCTCTTTATGGGCGGGATGAGATGTTTAATGTTTGGTGGTACCCTAAGCTCGTTGAGGGTGGTATACCGAACGATGACTTGGAGATCCAGCTCGTTTGGCTTCAGGCTCTTAGAGACCGCGGCATAAATTTAACGGCGCGAGACTTAGCTGAATACTGGCTTGACTGCATACTCTATAACCCAGACGAATATGGGC
>Ga0209394_1000898_pt1 | contig 19910 bp, 19 predicted proteins | sample JNZ201metaG_FD_184122 | JGI IMG/M metagenome (GOLD analysis project Ga0209394, IMG submission 184122) | Hot spring microbial communities from Jinze hot spring, China to study Microbial Dark Matter (Phase II) - JNZ 20120812A (SPAdes) (version 3) ... | reverse complement strand
TATTGATTTTGATAGGAGGGATGTTAGGATTGTTATGGTTGATGATACTATTGTAAGTAGGTTTTAAGAGTAAGGTTATTTATGTTGCATTCGAGCCATTATTGAGAAGGATTCTATATGTATGGGTTTGTGATGTTGCAACATACTTACATCACTAACATTAGAAAATTAGAGCTATTTACGGTTCTTAGTTGTATTAAGTGATGGGGTTCATTATTATAAGAATCATGTAAAATATTAATTAAAACATTATATGGTTTAGAGGTTAGGAATCTAATGGAGAGAATAATACAGTATATTAAGGATAGAATTAAGCTATTCGATAACCTACATAACATGAAGGATAAATGTGATGATAAGCATGCATTAATGCTTATGAAGTCAATAGCATACATACTAAACAAGCATGGATAAGGAAAATAAAAGCTAAGGAATTCATAGAAAACATAATACCAAAAATGGAGGTAATAAACATGCTTAAGTTAACAAAGCCGTCACAGCTTACATAATCTTTATAAATGTCTCTACTATAACGTATTGTAATGTTTGATGTATGTATTATCGGAGCAGGGCCAGCAGGATTATCAGCCGCTATTTATTGCTCAAGGCTTAGATTAAAAACCATAGTTTTAGAAAAAGGAGTTATAGGTGGCAAAATGACTGAAATACCAAAATTAGAGAACTACCCTGGCTTTCCTAATGGTATTAAAGGAATAGAATTAGCAGAGCTCTTTTATAGACAAGCTCTAAAGTTTGGGGCTAAAATAGTGTACCCTGTTGAAGTGGTATCGGTATCGATAATGGATAACCTCAAAACCATTTCAACTAGAAATGGGGAAACATATATTGCAAAAGCTCTGATAATCGCTACTGGATTAGAAAAAGCTCGTATTAATGTTCCTGGTGAAGAGAGGCTTTTTGGTCATGGAGTCTCCTACTGTGCTGTATGTGATGCCTTATTGTACAAAAATACGGTTGTTGCTCTAATTGGTAATACTGAAAGAACAGCTGAGGAGGCTTTATATTTAACCAGTACTGCCAAAAAAGTTTATTGGATTCCTGATAGCGAGCACCTCACTGTACCTAAACATTTAATTGAGCATGTTTTATCATCAGGAAAGGTTGAGATTATTTTTAATGGTAAGTTAATTTCAATTGAAGGAAAAAATAACGTAGAAGCTGTTAAAGTCATGACTAAAAATGAAATAAAAATAATAAATGTGAATGCTGTGTTTGTAGCAAAGAATGGTATTCCATCAACAGCATTATTCGAAAAAATAGGGCTAAAAATTAATGAGCAAAAATTCATAGTTACTGATAGTAACCAAAAAACAAATATTCTAGGTATATTTGCAGCTGGAGATTGTACTGGTAGAGGTTTCCAAGTTGCTACTGCAGTAGGTGATGGTGTTGTTGCAGCTTTATCAGCTTATAAATACATAAAACATAACATGTAAAATTCTATGAAAGATTAATTGAACATCCTATTAAGCTGCTAAATATCAGCTATAAAGACATATAATTATATATTTTGATTTAATAAGGTTTTTAATCCCAATGTTAATATCACAGCTGATACTATTCCTTCCAGAACTATTCCTTCCTTATCATTCCATGAGATTATTATTACATCATCGTCTTCAGGATTAAACTTAACCATTAATAATCTATATATGTTTGGTGATAATTGCTTTAGACTTTCATATGTAGGTGGTATGCGTAAATCATTGCTTTTACATACAATTGTAGTAGCTCCTCTAGCACCATGTTTTATTGCCTCATCTCTCTGCTCCACTCCACTTTTTATGTTATTTGCAACTTTCCTTATACAAACTCCTATAATACACTTCCCTTGCACTAAAGACTTCATTTCCTCTGCATTTAATTTGTTTATTCTATTTATTTTGAGGTCATTTAGCGTCTCATTAAGAATTTTTTCCCCTAGTGGTGTTAATATTGCTCCTCTTTTACTCATCATCACATAATTACTATTCTGTAGTCTTTTAAGAAGCCCCCTCATAACTCCTTGAGGAACATTAGTAAGCTCTGATAGAAGATACCTCCCTATGGGTTTATACCAACTAATCATTATGGTTGCTGAAATAAGCTTCATTAAATTTATCTTAGGCAATGGTCCAGAAGGTCCTTTTCTCCACTCCTTAACTAAATTCTCTAGCTCAATCAATCCCATATTAACTAATTTCTATAGCGTTCTTAAATTTATTTCTAATAATGTTTTGTATCCGTTAACTTAGATTTTTATTTAGCATATTCTTACTCTATATTGATAAGCCAGCAGCTATAATTCTTTAGAGATTAAAGCACCATTGTATTCGTACTACAAATATAATATTTTTTATGAAATTTTTATACTTTGCCTCTATATAAATTGTCTAGAAACTCTATTGTTTAAGGTGGTGTTTAAATTCCTTTAAGGGTTCTAGCAGTCCTAAAAATCTTAAAGAAACTGTAAATTCAACATAGTGGTAAATTAAACTGCATGAAACATAGACATATAGAGTTTTCACTAATTACTATAGTTTTTATTATTAAAATTTATTATTAAAAGCCTTAAGACATGATTTACAACGACGTCTACGATAATCACTTCTCATATTAACCTCATTTAATAGCATTATATAAGCTGCAATGAGAATATATAAACTGCCTTGTGGACTTAAGCAATCAATTACGTGTACTTTTCATATCTAAGGTTTACAGAACCTATAAAACGGATCTGACAGCTTAATAAGTTGTATAGGTTCTATTGTTTATTTTTCATGTTGGTGTTAGGGTTTTATTAGATGTTAATCTGGTATAGTATTCATGTAGATGTTAGTTTGATGGATTTCTAAAGTATTATTTAGGTTTATAGGATGTTGTTGTAAGAGTGAATAAGCTTACCTATAGAACCATCAACAAACTTAAGAAGCCAACACATAAGTCTCAGTCAGAAGAGTATGAGAACTGCATAAACCAATGAGTAAAGAATAATAAAACAACAAATACTTTGAGTAAACTATACTTCACCGAGTAAAAGAAGATTAGGTATCTTCTCTTAAATTATTTTGAGCTTCATGAAGCTTTAGTATTAAAATTCAACGGTAATCCAAAGACATAAATAGATAGACTTATGGAGCCACTAGTATTGAAGAGTACGTATTTAGAGAGGGAAAAATGCTTCCACACATACTTACTCCCTCCAACTTATACTCCCCAATATCCTAGAGAAAACACTTAAAATTACTTAATTTACAATAGAAAATTATATAGCTGATTAGGCTTATTTACTGGTTATATTAATTAACTTACCAGGGTTTCTCTTAAAATCAGTTCTTACCCTTCAATAATAAGATTACTATATAATTAGAGATAAGGATACATTATGTACTAGAACATTTCAGTACATAGACCTATAGAAAATTTTAGTAGACATAAGAAGAATTTAAATACGTTTTATAACATCTTATATCATGCTAGAGCTTAACATAATTAGATATGTATCTTCATTCCTTTCTATAGCTTTCATCATAAAGGCCATAGTAATTATTGTTGTTTCTTTAGTAATAATTATAGTTTTATCTCATATAATCTATTACCTATATAGCTTTAAATTGAAGCCTAATTTAGAAAACAATTCTATGCTTATTACAGAAAATCATCCGTTTGTCTCCATACATCTACCAGTAAGATCAGAGCCTATTGATCTAATTAAGCAATTTATAGAAAATATTAAAAAGTTAAACTATCCTACTTCAGCATTTGAATTGCTAATACTTAGCGATGATGATGAAATTTATGTACAAAATGTTAGAAAACTAGTAAAAGAATATGTAGAAAACGGATTAAACATTAAAGTTCTATCTAGAAGCTCATATAGTGGATTTAAGGCAGGGGCTCTAAATCGCCTTTTGTGTGAAAGTAAAGGCGAGTATATAGTTGTATTTGATGTTGATTCAAAGCCTCCATCCAACTTCCTAACTAAAACAATTAATTATCTAGAATTTAACAAGGAATTTGCTGCATTAATAGTAAGATGGAAGCCATACAATACTCTAAGTACACCGATCTCAGAAGCTCAGGCACTATCCCTGAATTTCCTAAGTAAAGTATTATTCGATGGTAGAGAAGCTTTGGGCAGCCCAATTTTTTTAACAGGTAATGGATGTGTCATTCGGAAAAAAGTGTTAGAAAATATTGGTGGCTGGCCAGAGGGTACACTTATTGAAGATATTGATTTATCCATTAAATTATTGATTAACGGTAATAAGATAAAATATTTATATGATGTTGAATTACCTATTGAAGTTCCTGAAACATATCATGCTCTTAAAAAGCAGCAAAAACGATGGGTTTACGGTGCAACTCAAGTTTTTATGAATAATTTTTGGAATATAATTAAATCAAATATTCCATTGAGATGGAAATTTGAGATTATTTTTCATGTAATTCAATATCATGCTCTTTTACTTAATATTATTTTAATTATCCTTTCATTATCTTCTTTAGTGTTAGATTTTGATGTATTATCTATGAATATGTATTATCTAGTATCTTTAATACCTTTTATTTCTATATATGCTTTAGTTTATTATCATTCAACACGTGATGTAATAGCTTATTCGAAAAGGAGGAGAATAATAGATATAGGTAGGAATGCAGCAGTTACTGGAGCTCTTGCATTAGTAGTATTTATATCATCATTGAAAGCCCTTTTAAAGATAAAAGAAGTATGGCACGTTACACCTAAAGGTAAATTCTCAAATAAATTTAAAGATGTTGAGAAATCAGAAGTTATATTAAGTACTGTATGTTATCTATCCTCAATAGTAATGCTTCTTAAGGGATATATTCTATCAGCAACATGTTTATTACTATTTGGTTTACCTTATATTTATGTTCTAATCAGGACTATAGGTAATAAATGGTAGTTTTATCTTGAAATCATGTTAATTTTAGCTCTAAAATTCTAGAATATATTTTTAGTTCCTCTCTTATCTTTGTATTTATCAATATAGTAATCAATTTTCCTGATAATTTCATCTTTATACTCTCTATATACTATAGCACTTGCAGCATAAGTATGTCCATCTGCAATACCATGTCCATTAACAACTACGCTTAGGATATTTATAGCCGATGGTACTATTCCATCATCGATTTTGCTCTTTAATGGTTCTGGTGCTCTAATTGATATTTTAACATACTTTTCCTTTATCTCTCCAAATCCTGGTATTTCCGAAGACATATTGATAAAACCTACGATGAACTTATTAGGATTTATAATTTTTTTCTGATATGATAAATATGAACAGAAAGTTCCAATGGTTTTTGTTCCCATGCCACTGAATATATCATTTGCATCAAACCATTGTGTATACTTACTTTGCTTAATACCTTCACTATAAAGTTTAGAAAGCATTTTTTTATTAGCATTCTTTCTTTTACTTTCTAGTTCTTTAACTACTTTACTTATTTCTTCAGTCTCGCCATTAAGGCATAACTTAATCCCAAGCTCAGGTCCCCCTCTATAGTAGCCAGCCGAACCAAGTATTTGTAACTTTGAGAATAAATCATCAATAAACATGTTTATTTTGGGAACATATAACTTTTCATTTTTCCGTAATATTATTTTATTTCTTAATGCTTCACTAAGAACATCACTATTTATTCCTCTAATACCTTCAGGTATCTCTATACTTCCAGTTATTGCAAGATATGAAAGATCAATATTTTCATCACTAATTACTTTAGCAAATAAAAAGCTACATGTAGAACCTGAAAAATCGCTTTCACCTTTAAAGCCAAAATTTTCAAGATTTAAATCTATAACCATAGGATCAATAGACGGTTTGGGATCATGGTGATCTAAAATAATGGTTAAGTTTCTTCCATTATTATATTGTGAAATCATATCACAATGGGGTGATCCAATATCACAGTAAAATATATGTGTTCTCCTTTTACTACTATGTATTTCCCTAACCACTTCTGGAAGTAGCTTTTCAAGACAGATTCTATTTACATTTAACCCCATTCTATTTAAAGTTGTAGAAATTATAGCTCCTGCTGATATTCCATCAGCATCATCATGATATATTACTAAGGCATTTTCTACTCTAATAGAATTAATGAGTTTTACAGTTTCGGTTGCTTTTTTAATAAACTCTTTCATTATATTTTATTATAAACATAAACTAGTATTTATATTTTACAAATTAATGCTTATGAACTTAGTATACTTATCATTATTTATTTTGAATTGCTTCTATGGTTTTTAGTGTTTATTTCTTATGAGTTTACCCTTCACCAAGCAACTTCCAGTCACTGATCATTACTACAAATAAAATCAAGGTTCGCAATGCGATGCTATATCTGAAAACATTTATATAATTGAGTTGGGGGTTCAATAATAATTGTAAACTGTATATTGGTTATAGAAATGAGTAGAAAAATTTCCCAAACATTAATATTAAGAGATAATAAATGGAAGGTGGAAGTATTAGATGAACTTATAAATAAAGGATATTTTTTAAGTAGAGGAGAAGCATATAGACTTGGGGTATCAATAATACTGCTTTCATACGGATATCTGAAACATAATGAAGTTAGAGCTTTATGTCAACAAATATTAGGCAATATGCTTAAAGATATTATTGAAACATTGGATAATAAAAACATTAACGAACTTATCATAAAGCTAAACTCTATACATAATAGAATTAAGATTATGTATAAAATTGCAGATTTGAATCCTATTATTCATGAAATTGAAATACTTAAGATTAGTAGTGAAATACTTAAAATTACTGAAGACTTAAAAGCACTTCAGAAATTAGAAGAATTCAATACTATGTTAACCAGCATTAGAGAAAAACTTCTTGAAATTGTTAAAAAGTATAATCTTTAAGTTAAACAACATGCCGAAATTGCTTAATATTTACTAAGTCTATTGTCCTTAGTAACTTTATACTCACAGCCTATTTAAGATCATGTGGTAAATTAAGGCTATGTAAAGAGAGGAAAATTCTAGAAATACCCAATAAAGGCTAAAATACATGTAAACAGTAACTTTAAATTCTATACGAAATTTTCAATCTAATGAGGAATACATATGCACTTCTAGGAAAGATACATGTCGGCGAAAACTATCCTGTTAGAATTATGGGAATTATTAATGTAAGCCCGGAGTCATTCTATAAAAAATCAGTAAAAATCAGCAAAGAAGAAGTAATTTCTACAGTAGAAATTATGGTTAACTCTGGTGCCGATATAATAGATATTGGTGCAAGATCCTCAGCACCATACATAAACACATATATACCACTAGATGAGGAAATGAATCGAGCTATAAGAGCTATTAAAATAATAAAAGACAGTTTTGATGTTCCGATATCAATCGATACTACAAGCTCAAAGGTTGCTGAAGCTGCTTTAAAAAATGATGTTGAAATTGTAAACGATGTCTCTGGTTTAAAAGCAGATTTAGAAATGGCTAAGGTAATTGCAGATTATAATGCTTCCTTAGTAATTGTTGCAAGAATGAATAACATTAACCCCTTAAAATCAAATATTATCAATTGCACTGTACAAATACTAAGAGAAAGCTTAAATATAGCATATGATGCTGGAATACAGCCTAAGAAAATAGTTATCGATCCAGGCATAGGATTTCCCTCATCATTACAGGTTTTTACAGAAAGAAAAATTAAAGAAGCTGATATAAATGAGATTAATAGATATATTAGATGTAGTAATCCTCCATGGTATATAAGAGATATAGCTTTAATATCCGGGCTTTACAGACTTAAAACACTTAATCACCCAATTCTTATTAGTGTATCACGAAAATCATTCTTATGGCCAATAACAGGTAGAGAAATGGTGGAGGATAGACTTTATGGGTCAATAGCAGCAACGGCAATAGCTATCATAAATGGAGCAAACGTGATCAGAACACATGATGTTTCAGAAACAAGAGATGCTGTTAAAGTAGCAGAATGGGTACGAGCTGCTGCAAGGAAACTTAAGCTAGTAAAGTATTCTAGTTACTAACATAATTAGATTAAAATTAGCTAACTTAGTAAAGATTTTGAGATCGTATGAATTATCTTGTAACTTAAATCATCAACTATTATATTATTCAGTTTTTGAAATAATATCGTTTATTTTTGTCTTTAAATATTTTTTACTTAAATTCAGCGCATTTTTACCTTTTTGAGTTATGTTATAAACTCTATTTTTTCCATCACTACTTATAGAATTAATATATCCCTTCATTTCCATATCCTTAAGTATTGTATAGAAAGTACTGAGCTTTATCCTTATATTTAATGTTTTAGTTATTCTTTTTAGTATATGGTATCCTCCTAGTAGTTCCCCAGAACTTAATGTCTGAAGTATGAGTACTCTAGTTAATGCATTAGCTATAAATTTGCTAATAATATCATCTAGCCCCATTACTAACACTAATGCTACATAGCAAAAATATAATATAAATCTAACTTTTACCTGTAATTATGATACAACGCATGCGATCCATCCACAATCTAAGCATTTAATGCATTTCTCCTCATATACAAACCTTTTTGAATTGCATTCCGGACACTTTTCTACTCCTTTTTCAATGCTATGCTGGTTCTCAAAATTCTCTGGCTTTACGGTTTGTATGAAAATCGATACGTTAAGCTTGGGCATTATTCCAAGCTTGGACATTATTTTTAAAGTTTCGTTTTTAATACTTCTAACATATCCTCCCTTTCTTTGCGATGGTGTTACAAGAACTTGCATTCCCTTTGATCCATCCCTATATATTGTTAATCCCTTTAAGTTTAATTTATAAGCTAGATGAAATGCTTTTTCAACATCTTCTATTGAAACCCAGCTTGGCATATTAATTGTTTTACTAACAGCTGCACATATCCATTTACTGATTTCAGCCTGAGCTCTAATATGATCCCACCATGGAATATCGTAAGCTACGAGAAATATCTCTCTCATATTTTCAGGTATTTCTGATATTTCTTGTAAAGATCCACCATTATCTGCTATCTTTTTAAGTATTGATTCATCATATAATCCTCTTTCTCTAAGTTGTCTTTCAAATTCCACATCGACATAGAAGAATTGGCCTGCTGTTACTCTTTTCTCATATACTAATGCGTACTGAGGCTCAATTCCTGAAGATGTATCTACAAGCATTGATATCGATCCTGTTGGAGCTATAGTTGTTAATTCAGCATTCCTAATACCATTAGCCATTATTTCTTTTTGAATTTCATCCCAGTTAAGCGTCCAAAGTTCTCTATGATAATAACCTTCAATAGGCATATCTCCCTTAACATAGTTTGAAACATTAAATAACGGGAATTCTCCTCTTCTTTTAGCCATTTCTATAGAGGCCTTCATCGCATAATATGTTAGGTATTCAGCAAACTTCCTCATTAGGGCAAATCCCTCCTCACTATTATACGGTATCCCTAAAGCAAATAAAGTATCTGCAAGCCCCATTAATCCAAGACCTATTTTCCTAGTTTTCTTAGTGTTTTCCTCTATTTCTCTTAGTGGAAACTTATTAACATCGATAATGTTATCTAGAAATCTTTGAGCAATCATTATTGTTTCACTATAATCATCCCAATCAAAAACTATACCTGAATCACTAACTTTTATGAATGCATAAAGATTTACTGAGCCTAAATTACATGATTCGTACGGATACAGAGGTTCCTCACCGCAGGGATTTGTTGATTTAATTTCCCCCAGAAAGCTTATCATAATATTTCTTCTATTAATATTATCCATAAAAAGCACTCCAGGATCTCCTGTCCTCCAAGCCATTTCAGCAATCATATGAAATAGTGTTTTTGGATCTATTTCTCTCCATACTTTACCATCCCTCGGATTCCTTAAGGGATATGGTTTACCACTATCGTAATAGCTCCAAAAGTCTGGTGTTATCATTACAGATAGATTAAAATTTTCTAAATTTCCCTCTTTGGATTTTGCAAGAATAAATTTCTCTATGTCTGGATGCCATATTTCAAGTATTCCCATGTTTGCTCCCCTTCTTTTTCCGCCCTGTTTAACTACTTCCGTTACTGTATCTATTATTTTCATAAATGATACAGGACCGCTTGCTACTCCCTTTGTTGAGGAAACGATATCTCCTTCAGCTCTAAGCTTTGAGTAGTTGATACCTACTCCCCCACCACTTTTAAATATTATTGCTGCATCAGTTGCAGCCTTCATTATTGATTCCATATCATCATCAATATTAAGTACGAAACATGCTGAAAGTTGTCCAAGTCTTGTTCCGGCATTAAATAATGTTGGCGAATTTGGTAAAAACTTTTTTTCAGTCATTAGCCTATAGTATTTTATGAAGTCATTGTAATGATCATCGAGTTCTCCCTGAGCAATCTTGTTTAATAATGTACTCCAAGAAATCTTCATTTTTCCTTGATTATTTAATTCATCGTAAAGTTTTTTCATACATTCCAAATGCCATTCATTCCAATATATTTTAAAACCCTTTTCATTCTTACCCAAACCAAGCTTTCCTAACCATTTAGTTGGGTTAAATTCCTCATATGGATGTATTATTTGCCCTCCGTGCTTACTGAATATTTTTTCATCGTAAATTATATCTGGTATAACAACTAATGCAGCTACTCTTTCAAACAATTGTTTAGGCCCCTCTATAATTCTTCCCTCTTCATCCTTCAGTAGATATCTAGAAGCCATTAGTCTTATAGCATTAATTGAAAAGCTTTTATCAACCTCATCAACATAGTTCTTATTAAGTATTGTCATTTTCTCCTTTCTTATTCTTTCCCTCTCCTTCCTGTATAGAATGTATGCTTTTGCCACTTCATATAAGTCATATTTAACAAGAACAAGCTCAACGATATCTTGAATGTCTTCTACATGAGGAGCTTGCTCTGTTTCACCAAACTTTTCATCAACTATTCTGAGGACAGCTTGAACAACTCTTCTTAAAAGTTTTTCATCATACTTACCTGTTGCTAACATTGCTTTTCTAATAGCTACCTCAATTCTTTGAGAATCAAAATCTACAATTCTCCCATCTCTTTTAATGATCTTCTTAACATTAATATTCAATTAGAACGCCTCAGTATATCTTCCCCTACATATTAAAGAATTATTCGTATACTATCTTGATAAGCTTGTCTACTTTTTAATCAATATACTATTACATTAGTCTACTCTAGTCTAATAGCTTTAGATACATTCTCTAAATCATTATTTAGTGGTAGTTAAGTACCTACTTGACTATTAGAGTGTTTCCCTCATAAAACCAATGATGTCAGCCTTAGAAATTAAACCAGCTATTTCTCCCCTTTCTGAAACAAGTATTATAGGGTAAAACTTAAGTAGTTGAACTGCAACTACTAGTGGAGTATCTTCTGGTAGAATTGGTGGAGGTGCCTCCATAATTTTTGAAACTTTAACTTCAGACATTTTCATTCCTCCAGCTACTCCATTTAAAATGGTTGATTCTGTCACCATACCAACTAGTTTATCTCCATCAAATACTGGAACCTGTGATATTGCATGCTTTAACATTTTTTCAGCAACTTCTTTAACAGTTTCATTTACATCAGCATGAATAATGTTCCTAACCATTATATCCCCAACTTTTACATCCTTCTTAAAACTAAGTTTAGCTAAAGCATCTATGACCTGCTTATACTTTGAATATGTTGGATCTATTTTGCCGGATTCAAGCTTAGCAATAAACGATTGACTTACACCTGCAAGTTTTGCTAGTTCTCTTTGGGTTATTCCAAGTTTTCTTCTTATTTCTCCTACTCTACATGGATCAATGAACATACTCATCAACTTCTATTTTCAGAACTATTAATAAATATTTTTATGAAAACAAAATTCCTTTAGGAATCATGTATAAATATCACAATACATTGAGGCTTAAATTCTATATGGAATAAAACTTTCAGAAATGCTTAAATACTGCTAAAAATATGGATTTCTGCAAGGTGTTTATATGAGCCAAACGATTATAATATAAAGTATGAAAATAATGGGCATGAGTTAAATACATTATCTGTTAAGGTTAGAGCTCCATCAAGTATAGCTAATATAGGTCCAGGATTTGACATATTTGCGCTTGCCATTGATTTATGCTATGATGAAGTTGAAGTTTCAATAAACAAGTATTCAAATAATATTAAACTAAAAGTTTTTGGCTATAAAGTTCCCGAAAACCCTAATGAAAATACTGCTGGAATAGTTGCAAAGGAGTTTCTTGAAAGATTTAATATTAAGTCTGGTCTGAACATAAACATATTGAAAGGTATTAAGCCAGGTTTAGGTCTTGGAAGTAGTGCAGCAACAGCATCTGCAACAGCTCTTGCATTAAGTAGACTTTTTAACATAGATTTATCGGTAGAAGATATGGTATTACTGGCTTCAAAGGGTGAGATAGCTTCAGCAGGCACATCGCATCTTGATAATGTTTCTGCAGCATTGCTTGGTGGGTTTACTATTACATGTTTCGATAGCAATGGTAATGTTAAAGTTTTTAATATACCTCCTCCTAGTGATTTAAGAGTTGTTATAGCTATACCTCATGTAGATATAAGACCGATGAAAACATCATATGCTAGAAATGTTATTCCAAAACATGTTGAATTAAGTAAGCTAATATTAAATACCAGTAGAATTGCAGGTATTATAATTGGAATTCTTAAGGGGGATTCTGATCTTCTAAGTAGTTTCATATGCGATGAGATTGTTGAGCCCGCAAGATCGAAAATCTACACATACTATCCATATATAAGATCAGCTCTTAATAAACTCGGTGTTAAAGGAGTTATGATTTGTGGAGCCGGACCAAGCATAGCTGCAATTCCCCCTAAAAGCATGAATATCGATAATATTATAGAAACTATAAAGTCTGAATTTAGATCTCTGGGTTTAAATACTGATGTCTATGTAGCAAAACCTGCAAATGGTTGTAAAGTAATTAGTTAAAGGTGTTCATATTGAAGATCGTAATGAAGTTTGGAGGCTCCTCCATTGATGACTCTAGGAAAATGCTTAAAGCAGCTAAAATAGTTGCTGATAAAGTTAAATCTAATGATAGCGTTATAGTAGTTGTATCAGCTCTTGCAGGAGTAACAGATAATCTAATCTCTGCAGCTCAACTATCCATAAAGGATATGGATAGTGCTAGAAAAATTATAGACAATATTATGTTAAAACATTTAAATATCTTGAACGGGATTTCAAACCAAGCTTTAAAAAGATTACTGGAAGATAAGGTAAGATTAAGTATACATGAATTAAACAATATACTAATTGGATTAGTAAATATGACAAATGTATCCATGGATATTCTTGATAATATTATATCTTTTGGAGAAAGGCTTTCAGCTCCAATATTTTCAAATTATCTAGTGGAGCTTGGTATTAGCTCTAAAGCACTTAATGGATGGGAGGCTGGAATAATAACTGATGAAAACTATGGTAATGCCCATCCTATTCCTTCTGTTAATAAATTAATAAGGGAAAAGGTAGAGCCAATAATAAGTTCAGGTATAGTTCCAGTAATCACTGGCTTTATAGGATTAAGCACAAATGGTAAAATAACAACTCTTGGAAGAGGCGGGTCAGACTACACAGCATCGCTAGTAGCTTCATCTTTGATGGTTGATGAATTATGGTTATGGACAGATGTTGATGGCTTAATGACAGCTGATCCTAAGATAGTTTTAAAAGCAAAACCTATTAAATATCTATCTTACGATGAAGCTATCGAGCTATGTTTCTTTGGAGCTAAAAAACTCCATTATAGAACACTTGAACCAGTAATAGATTTAGGGATTCCTATAAGAATTAAAAATATTCTAAATCCAGATTCTGAAGGTACACTTATAGTTAAAAGTAAGTCCTCTCCTCCAGCTAGGGCCATATGTGTCTTGAAAGGTTCAACTGTAATTACAATTAGAAATATTGTTTTTCATCACAAGCCTTTAAGCATTACAGCATCAACATTGAATGAAAAAAATATTAAGTATGAAGATACCAGTATGATAGCTGTAGTTGGTATTAACTTTCTGCAGTATCCAGAAATACTACAGAAAGTAACTAAATTGTTGAAAAGTCAAGAAGTAGATATTCAAGCCATATTTTCGTTAGGTAACAGTACAGTATTAGCAGTTAGTAATGGATTTGAAGAGAGAGCCGCTAATCTAGTTCATGATATAATTATTGGTGATAATTAAATGTCAAAGCTTAAAGCTGCAGTTATAGGTGCAACAGGACTTGTAGGTCAAAACTTAGTTAAAATATTAAGCAAACATCCATGGTTTAACATAGTGTCCTTATTTGCATCCAAAAAATCCGCAGGTAGAAGGTATTGTGAGGCTGTTAAATGGTATATGGATCATTCATTACCTGATGATATAGGTGAAATCAAGGTGGAATACATAGGGAATGTTGAAGGCAGTTACGATGTAGACATCTTTTTTTCAGCCGTACCTTCAGATATAGCAGCACACATTGAACCTGAACTTGCTAGAAGAGGATATGCAATAATAAGTGATTCTAGTATTTATCGAATGGATAATGATGTTCCTATGATAATCCCCGAAGTAAATCCTGATCATTTAAGGCTTATTAATGAGCAGAGAAAAAGTAGAAATTGGAGTGGTTTCATAGTTAAAACATCGAATTGTACTGCTGCAATTCTATCATTATCTCTTAAACCAATACTTAACCTAACGAAGATAGAAAGAATTATAATTTCAACAATGCAGTCTATATCAGGAGCAGGATACTTAGGACTGCCATCAATGGCTATTTTAGGAAACATCATACCTTATATAGAGAATGAAGAAGAAAAAATTGAGTGTGAATCATTGAAAATTTTAGGATCATTTTATAATGGTAGAATACTCCCTGCTCAATTTAAAATCTCTGCAAGCTGTAATAGGGTTCCAGTATATGAGGGACATATGATAAATGTTTTTCTTGAGATGAATAATGAAATAGATGCCATTGATGTGATTAAAGCTATGGAGACGTTTATAGGACTACCGCAGAAACTAAATCTCCCAACAGCTCCTCAAAGACCAATAATTGTGAGGAAAGAGCCTGATAGACCACAGCCAATACTTGATAAGGAAGCATCAAACGGTATGGCAATTGTTGTTGGAAGGATAAGAAACGATAATATCGGCAAACAATATTTAAAGTATGTTGTACTTGGAAATAACATGATTAGAGGCGCTGCTGGAACAGCTGTTCTTATAGCTGAAACTCTTAAAGCATATAATTTCTCTATAGAGTATTTTTAACAATTGTAGACTTCAATATGGTAGATATCATTCATGTAGGCTTAATTTGCTGCATACTTTAGTTCAAGACATTTATGTTACATAATAGTTGAATGCTTATAGCAAAATATATTTAAATAGCTACTATTAAGTAATTGCATGCCTAAGAGTATGAATGTTATTCTAAAGAAGCTTTTAAAGGAGAAGGAACTGGAGCAATTGGATGTCTACACATATCCAGATAAAGACGTTATTAGGATTAAAAGATTAAGTGATCAGAAAATATTCTTGGTAGAAATACATGGCGGTAGAAGAAACTTTAAGCCGGAAGATATTTTAAACATTGTTATGTCAAGTATTAAGAAGAAATAGTATTAAACAACTTTAAACTATGACTATTAGTTAGGAACATGTTGATGGATTTAGCAAGTATTCTTGCAACCTTTACGGGTTCTGGTATCTTTCCACTTATAGTAAACCTATTTAATATTTGTCTACAGGTAGGTTTTCCCATACCTAGATATCTTACAAACACTTCATAACCTGTTTTTAGCTTAATCTTCTCTCTCTCCCCATTCCTCCTATATATCTCAATACGTTTATCATAATCTTGCGGAAAAATATTTCTGAAATGATCATTTAAGCCTAACGATTCTCTATACGTTAATGATACTAACGGTATTTTTAGTTCACTATATATTCTATTTAAATCCATGATATTATACCAGCTAATTATACATCCATTAATAAATAACACACTAATATCCCTCCTATTAAGCTTTCTATACAGATTTAGTACAGCATCAGTAGCATCTAATCCACCTATAGTTACGTATGAAAATGAAAATCCATCTACTAGGAAATCTCCTCTCATAACGACTCCAGCTAAAACTGACTTGCTACTAGTATCTCGTGTAAAGCTTTCAGCAATACCAAGCGCCCTAATTCCTTTCTTGAATGTATGCAGCATCATAAAGTAATTCTTAAACCCGAATAAAAACATTAGTATTTTAAATCTGTAATGATGTAAATACAAATTTGTATTGTAGAAAATATTTAGTATTTCCTCTAATTCCCTTAAAGATCATTTAATAATTAAACATTGAATTGCTACATATTTGAGTATTGATTAAGAAGATGCTTACATATAAGTTTATGATACTGCAAATATATTTACATCTTTAACATTTCTAGAAGAACTAAGGCTACTTATAATCCTGAGATAATTATATTAAGTGATAGACCCACTACTACAAGGCATCTGTAAAATATAATTAAGCACAATATAGTTGAGATTTAGAGTTAATCTGAGTCCATTATTTCTCTCGCTTATGTAGTTATTAGCTGTTAAATTTATGGTAGGAATAAACATCTTGTTTAATTTCATTATTTTTATGATAAAATAAGACCAGAATAAAAGGTGATCAGGAATACTTAAGTTCACAAGAAACTATAAGTGTAAAATTTTTAAACATCTTTTAAGTAAAAGAAAATCACAGATAAAATGTATAAGCTAAGTATATTATAGCTCAAAACTGTAAGTTGGCTTAATAAAAATGGCGGTATCATGTAAAAATGCTCATCGGCTTCCTGTTCAGCTCATTCCTCATGAATCAGATGGTTATCACCAGCTCATAGCCTCCCAATCATATTTTTTAGAGTACACTTTATATAGTATATTTAAAGTTAAATATTAGGGGTAATTTTGAAAGTTAAGGGTGCTATAAAAATCGGTAAGATAGTTCTTAAAACTTTAACAAATCATCTTGTTGCTGAAGCATATGAAATTCCAAGAATATACGAGTTAGTATATAATAAAAATGGAGAAGAGATAGGTATGGTTATCGATATTCTTGGAAATGTTAATACTCCATTTTTAACTATAAAACCAAGTGATAGGTATAAATATAAAGTTAATAAACTTGTAGGAGAAGATATATTTGCTATTAGATTTAAAGGCAAACCTAAGCAGTATAATCGAAGCCCATAATTAGTTCATTATTACACAGTATATGAGCTTACCATAAAACTTTGCATTTATCTTTAAAATTTAAGTATGTTCTTAATGAAATGTAGATAGGAGTATATTGAATTTATTGGTGTTGATTGTTAAACTTAAGGTACGTTTTACGGATCTAACAACTTAGCATATATAGCTTTCATCTTAAGTTATCAAATCTGTTCTATTAGACGCTGTCTAATAGAGATTAGCATATACTAGCTATGGAGACATCTAGTAAATAGCTAAGCTCATTTAAAATATGACTGAGAAAACTACTAAAAGAATCAATCACATTTAATGGTCAACTATAAACATTAAGCAATTCACTATCTACAATTATCTGAAAAGAAATTAGGTTATTCAGTTCAATGTTTTAAAAGTCTTCATAAGTGAGGAAAAATGATTAAAATGATGTATGATAAGGCTAAAATTGTTTAAGAATATACTAATAAGCAAAGTATATATCCCATGTAGATAGAATCTATACATGGATACTTTATCTCTACAGGGTGAACTAGTACTTAGAAAACTTATTGATGCCATGAGAAAAAAGTACATTGATGAAAGAGATAGTTATAGGAAAAACTATGAAAATGAAGGATATGAAGTTATATTCGTACATGAGTTATGCGAATGTTCACGTAAAAGGCGGTATTCAAAACTATTTCCAGAAATTAGCATGTCAAAACTATTAAAACCTAATATAATTAGAGGAGAGCTAATTCATTTAGCTCTCGAAAATGTTTCAAATATGAAAGCCAATGTGAGAAATGAAAAGAAAGTTAGAATTAATAGTAAGAATTTTTTAATTGTTGGCTCAGTAGATTTATATGATGAAAATTGTAAAAGGATTATAGAAGTAAAAAACGTTAGAAGTGTTGTCAACACACCATTTGAACATCACATATTACAGGCACGTATATACTTATGGCTTCTAGATGCAAGAGACGCTGAATTATGGTACTTTGCAAGTGATGGAGTAAAGTTTTATTATATAAATAACTCATGTACTGATGATGAAATACGTGAAATAATTAGAAATCCATCAACTCCAAGATGGCCACAATGGGAATGCAACATGTGTGAATATAATCAATTATGTGAGTTAAAAATGCAAGGAATTAAATAGAAACATAATTTAAATTATAAATAATTATATTTTCCTAATCTTAAAATTGTACTTATACAACTAAACTTTTAATCTATTCTTATGTTATAAGCTTTATATTTTTTTGGAAGTCTAACTTCAAGTATTCCGTTTTTGAATCTTGCTCTTGCAGCCTCAGGATCTACCAATGATGGAAGTCTAACTGCTTTATGATATGATTGAAATTCGGTTTCATGATATATAGCTTTTAACTTATCAAATTTAATCTTTCTATACATTAATGCCTCAATAGTTAGCATGTTTTCCGTAGCGTGTAGTTTTACATCTTCCTTTCTAACGCATGGAAGATCAAACGTAACTATAACCTCGCTAGGAGTTTCTTTAATTTCTGTTAGTGGTTCTAAGCATCTCTTTTCAAAATTCAACATAGGCTTTTCAAACTGTTCTTCAAATTCATTAAATATTTCCTCGAATTTTGAGCGCAGTTCATCAATGTATTCAAATATTGACCTTCGACGTCGCTCCATTTAAGTCACCTACCTATACATTAACGGCACTTCATATTCAGCAGTTTTCTGCATTTGCCTCATTATGTTCTGGGTTCTTCTCATAAGCTCTCTAGTTTTAATTCTAATTTCTTCAGCTTCTTGAATTAATGAATCAACATTAATCTGTAAGCCTAATGCTTTACTAAATATTTTAAGTACAGCAGCTGCTGCACCAGGATCTGGATACTGCTGAAAACATTGTGCTAGCAATATTAGATTAGAAAGGGACTTCAGCAACCCCTCTTTAAGTATTAGAGCATACGGTCCTACTATGAATCCTTCCTCTAGAGGTTCAAGATTTAGCTTAGAAGCTATACCTCTTGCTACATCGTTAGACGATACTACAAATACCTTTGGCTCATCGATTTCAAGTCTATTAGGTGTAGCTATTCCTGCAAGAGATACTATAAGGCTAGCATTTTTCTTTTTTGCCCATTCAATAATGGACCTTGCTATAGGTCTAATAAGTTCAGGAGGTATTGGAATTTCAGATAGTATAGCTATTAATTTATCTTTAGCATATAGTCTTAGAGGGTTTTTTACTTCACCTTTATGCAAAACTATTACGGGAGGAAGAGTATCTGAATCAATGTAACCTACTTCATCCATATCCAAGTGTTGAATAATATGGGCAGTTGATAAAGCACCAACAAGACCGACATCTGGAAATCCACACACAATAACAGGACTATCTATATTAATTTTCTTTAATTCAATAATTTGAACATCAGTCATACATTTTCAATAAGAATAGCTAGTATAAATATATTACTATAAATTCTAGGTTATTGCAAACTTAATCTTTGGAAGAAGCAAATGTATTATCGAAAATTATTGATATAAAATTGCTACTTGTACTGGGTAACCTAATGAATTTCCTGTTTAAATATTGAACTTTAGTATAATTTTCTAATTCATGACATATAATG
>Ga0209394_1000893_pt1 | contig 19992 bp, 22 predicted proteins | sample JNZ201metaG_FD_184122 | JGI IMG/M metagenome (GOLD analysis project Ga0209394, IMG submission 184122) | Hot spring microbial communities from Jinze hot spring, China to study Microbial Dark Matter (Phase II) - JNZ 20120812A (SPAdes) (version 3) ... | reverse complement strand
TCCTGGGGTCTCTATAATAAGCTTATCCCCTGCCCTAACTTGAAAGACTCCCTTACCTGGTAATTCTTTTAGTTCACCCTCTTTTAAGAGATAATGTTTCCCTCTTTTTCCTGGAAGGCCTCCCTTTAATCCGTAGGGAGGCCTAAGGTGTCTCTCAGCAAAAATGCTGACAACCAGGTCTTCAGTAAAGAGGTATTCCCGAATAATGCCATCCCCTCCTCTAAAGGCTCCATCTCCACCTGACCCCCTTCTTATAGCATATCTCTCAATCCTTACAGGATAGACCTGTTCCAAAGCCTCAATAGGGGTGTTCATGGTATTAGTCATATGACAGTGCACAGCAGAGAGCCCTTCCTTACCAGGACGAGCCCCCATACCTCCACCAATTGTCTCATAATAAGCAAATTTTTCATTCCCAAAGGCTACATTGTTCATGGATCCACAGGAGGCTGCAGGTATAAGCTCTGGAAGAGCAAAAGAAAGGGCCCCTAAAAGCACATCTACTACCCTCTGAGAGGTCTCCACATTACCCCCTGAAACTGGGGCAGGATACTTAGCGGATACTACAGTCCCTTCCTTAGTTATCACCTCTATCCTTCTTAACATCCCCTGATTTATAGGGAAATCACCTAAGCTCTGAAGGAGAGAAGTAAAGACATAATAAACAGCTGAAACTGTCACAGCCTTAGGGGCATTGACAGGACCTCTGACCTGAGGAGAGCTCTCTGAAAAATCTGCCTTAATTCCTGTATCCTCTATAGTAAGTTCCACCCTGATCGGTATATCCACACTATCAAAGCCATCGTCATCAAGATAATCGGTAAAGGTAAAGATGCCCTTTTGCATCCTTTCCAGCAATCTCAGAAAGGCCCTCTCCGTATAATTCTTTAGCTCCTGAGCAGCTTCCCTCAAGGTTTCTCGCCCATATTTTCTCAAAAGTTCCTGCATGCGTGCCTCGCCCCTCTCTAAGGCAGAAATTTGGGCTATAAAATCTCCCCTTCTCTCTAAAGGATTTCGCATCTGCTGAATAAGCCTGTTCAAATAATCTTCTCTAAGTCTTCCCTCCTTAGCAAGATAGCTTGGCTTAATAAGCACCCCCTCTTCATCAATATGCTGAGCTAATCCCATGCTCCCTGGGTATTTACCACCTACATCGGCATGATGGGCCCGAATGATCAGGAAATAAAGTAGAGTGCTACCTACAAAGAGGGGCTTAATCAAAGTAATGTCAGGCAAATGGGTTCCTCCTGCATAGGGGTCATTTGTTATGACAATATCACCTTTTCTAAACTCAAAGTGAGGCAAGATAGACCTTATAGTTTCAGGCATAGCTCCTAAGTGCACAGGGATATGGGATGCCTGGGCAAGAAGCTCTCCTTCGGCATCAAAAAGGGCACAGGAAAAATCAGCTCTTTCCCGTATATTTGGCGAAAAGGCCGAGCGCCGAAGCACAACTCCCATCTCCTCAGCAACCCCAGAAAAAAGCTTGTTAAAGATCTCAAGCTCAAGACCTATTTTAAGCATAACCATCTTTCCTAACCAAAAGATGATATCCAGAAAGCACTTCCAAATTAAAATCACTCTCTAAATAAAAGGTTGTATAGGCATCCACAACTAAGGCTGGACCTTTAAGCGTATCTGCTGGGCTCAAACTGTCCCAGGGAATAACCTTAGCTATTCTTTCACCCTCATCCGTAAAAAGCTTTGTCTCAAAGGAAGGAAAAAGAAAATATTCTCTCTCCAGCCTAAAACCATCAAATTTAGTCCTTTCTTTAGCCCTTAACCTAAGGGTGACCACCTCAAGAGGGTGATCCTTTAGAAAGAAGCCAAATAGCCTTTCATGTTCCCTTTCAAAAACCTCTTTTAAAGGTTCTTCCCAAGGTATAGTCAGTTCATAGCCCTGGCCAGCATAACGCAAGTCCACATAATATTCCCATTCCATCTCTTCTATACTGCCTCGATTTTGTAAGAGATAGATTTCTGCCTTCTTTTTCAAGCTCTTTAGTGCCCCTTTCCATAACTCTCTTTCCTCAAGGGGCAGGATTAGTGTTTGCGAAAACTCCTTAGTGAAGGTGGAAAAGTAGAGCCCAAAGGCAGAAAAAACTGGGGCAAGCTTGGGCACAATAATCCTTGAGATCCCAAGCTCTCTGGCTAAGGCGCAGGCATGTAAGCCCCCTGCCCCTCCAAAAACAAGAAGGGTAAACTCCCTGGGGTCATAACCTTTTTCCAAACTCACCTTGGTAATCGCTTTGGTCATATGGATATTGGCAATCCTTATTATGGCCAAGGCAGTCTCTCGAAGGTCTCTCCCTAATCTCTCTGCCAAGCCTTTTAGGGCTTTAAAAGCTTTCTCAGGATAGAGTTTCTTTTTTCCCCCACAAAAATAATCTGGAAGCAATCTACCTAAAACTAAATTGGCATCAGTAACCGTAGGTAGCATGCCCTTACCGTAACAGGCAGGTCCTGGATCAGCTCCAGCACTTTGGGGACCCACTTTGAGGATACCCCCCTCATCAATGTAAGCAATAGAGCCCCCACCAGCTCCTACAGTGTGGACATCAAGCACGGGAATCCTCACAGGAAAGCCATCTAATTCATATTCCCTCGTGTAAGGCAAGGCTCTATCAATGAGAGATACATCTGTTGAAGTTCCTCCCATATCAAAGGTGATAATTCTCCTCTCACCAAGTTGCTCAGCTAATAAGAAGGCCCCTTGAACTCCACCTGCTGGCCCTGAGAGGATGGTGTGAATAGAAAATTTTGCTGCCTCCTCGAGGGTCATGTATCCTCCGCTTGACTGCTGCATAAATATGGTAGTACCCTTTAGCTCCTTTCTCAAGGTGGAGAGATACCTCTGCATTATGGGATTTAGATAGGCATTTATAGCCGTGGTAGTAGTTCTCTCAAACTCTCTAAATTCTGGCAGGATCTCAAAAGAAGTAGTCAAAGAAAGCCCAGGAATTTCTAAAAGTTGCTCTTTAAGTAAGTTTTCATGCACAGGATTACGATAACTGTGAAGAAAAGAGATGGCACAAGAAGAAAGCCCCTTTTTAATGAGCCAGGCCTTGGCCCTAAGTATCTCTTCTTTATTCAAAGGTTTTATAATCTCCCCCTTTGCACTAACCCTCTCTTTTAGGCCCAAGATATTTTCTGGCTTAATAAATGGCCTGGGTTTTTCCACGAAGAAATCATATAATTTAGGTCGGGCCTGCCTGCCAATAAATATAAGGTCCTCAAACCCCCTTGTGGTAAAGAGGGCAAAATCTACTCCCTTCCGTTCAAGGAAGGCATTCGTTGCTACCGTTGAGCCATGAATGAGTATTTGTGGAGAAGGAACCTTTAAGACCTCTCTAAGTCCCTCAAGTATAGCCTTTGCGGGATTTTCTGGATGAGAGGATACCTTGAAGAAACGAAGGACTTCGCCCTCTTTGTAAACAAAATCAGTAAAGGTCCCTCCTGTGTCTACAGCCACCTTCATGGTGTTAAAATTAACCTTAAAAATTTTCTTTACAAGTTTTTACACTTTTTTCTTGACTTTTAGATAACAATTCTATAAACTCTATATAAGAAAAGAAAATTTCACCTAAAGGGGGTATTTATGGGGTTTTCCTTACTCTTTATTTTAGTCATAATTCTTCTCTTTTTACAGGCCTCAATCAAGGTAATAAATGAATACGAAAGGGCTGTGGTGTTAAGACTGGGAAAATTTCATAAGGTAAAAGGTCCAGGCCTTATCCTTCTCATCCCAGTTATAGATAAAATGAGAAAGATTGATTTAAGGACGGTGACCTTGGATGTGCCTCCCCAAGAAGTAATTACCAGAGATAATGTATCCATAAGGGTGAGTGCGGTGGTTTACTTTAGGGTTGTGGATCCAGACAAGGCCTTTCTACAGGTTGAAGATTATTACTATGCCACAAGTCAGCTTTCCCAGACTACTTTGAGAAGTATTTGCGGACAGGCTGAGCTTGATGAGATCCTTGCAGAGAGGGAAAAATTAAATATGAAACTTCAAGAGATTCTTGATGCGGAAACAGAGCCCTGGGGGGTTAAGGTTTCTAAAGTAGAGATAAAGGAAATTGATTTACCAGAAGAAATGAAGAGGGCCATGGCTAAACAGGCTGAAGCCGAGAGAGAGAGGCGGGCTAAGATTATTAGTGCCGATGGGGAATATCAGGCCTCAAAAACCCTTCTTGAGGCTGCAAAAATAATGGCAGAAAACCCCATTACCCTACAACTTCGCTATCTTCAGACTCTAACAGAGATAGCCACAGAAAAGAACTCTACCATTCTCTTTCCTTTGCCTATAGAACTCATGAAGGCCCTAACCCCAAAAAGCGATGCAGAAGCTTCATAACTCAAGAATTTTTTCACAAGTCCTGGCAAGAAATAATTTTAAAAATAATATAAGGAGGTGTAGTTATGGATAAAGAATTAGTAAAGACCTTTGCAGAAAAGCATGAAGATATCAGGGCTTTATACGAAAAACATCAGGAATTAGAAAGGGAGTTAGAAGAATTGGCCAAGAGGCCCTATCTAACCACAGAAGAAGAAATAAGAGAGAAACAAATAAAACTGGAAAAATTACACCTCAAGGAGAGAATCTTTGAATTAATTAAAAAATATCAAAAGGAGGGTAACTGAGTTGGGTGAGATAATGACTGGTGCCAAAATGATAGTTGAAGCTCTTAAGAGAGAGGGGGTTGAGGTCATCTTTGGGTATCCTGGCGGGGCTGTGATTGATATCTATGATGAGCTATACAAAACAAAGGGCCTTCATCATGTCTTAGTTAGACATGAACAGGGTGCAGCCCACGCTGCAGATGGTTATGCCCGTTCAACTGGTAAAGTTGGGGTTGCTTTAGTAACTTCTGGACCAGGGGCTACAAACACGGTTACGGGTATAGCTACAGCCTACATGGATTCTATCCCTGTGGTGATACTCACTGGGCAAGTTCCCACAAAACTTATTGGAAATGACGCTTTTCAAGAGGTTGATACAACTGGTATTACCAGACCAATCACTAAACACAACTTTTTAGTGAAAAGAGTGGAAGACTTACCCCGTATTCTTAAAGCAGCCTTTCATATTGCCCGCACAGGAAGGCCTGGTCCAGTTTTAGTCGACCTTCCCAAGGATGTGCAACAAGCCAAAGGAGAATTTAACTATCCTGAAGAGATACATCTTAGAAGCTACAATCCAACATATGAACCTCACATAAAACAAATTGAAAGGGCCTATCAACTTCTGGAAAAGGCAGAAAGACCAGTTTTTCTAATTGGAGGTGGAGTTATTGCTTCTTCAGCTGCTGATGAGGTTAGAGAACTTGCAGAAAAACTTAACCTCCCTGTGACCATGACCCTTATGGGGCTTGGAGGCTTCCCAGGGGATCACGAGCAATCCCTTGGGATGCTTGGAATGCATGGCACCTATTATGCTAATATGGCTGTGGCTAATTGTGATGTGCTCCTTGCTGTCGGAGCTCGTTTTGATGACAGAGTCACAGGTAGGGTTGATGCCTTTGCCCCTTCAGCCAAAATAATCCATATTGATATAGATCCCACTTCCATTCAGAAGAATGTCAAGGTGGATGTGCCCATTGTGGGAGACTGTAAAATTTCCCTACAAAGGCTACTCCAGGTGGTTAAAGAGGCTGGTAAACCAAAAAAATACTTCAAGGAGAGATTTAAAGACTGGTGGGAACAGATTGATATTTGGAGGCGGAGATATCCTTTATCTTATCGAGAAGATCCAAATGTTATCAAGCCTCAGTTTGTCATAGAAAAATTATACGAGCTCACTAAGGGCGAAGCTATTATTTGCACCGAAGTGGGACAAAACCAAATGTGGACAGCTCAATTTTATAAGTTTAAATATCCTCGCACCTTGATTACTTCAGGTGGTCTTGGCACTATGGGTTTTGGCTTTCCCGCAGCTATCGGTGCTCAGATGGGGAATCCAGGTAAATTAGTCATAGATATTGCTGGAGATGGCTCTATCCAGATGAACATTCAAGAACTTGCTACAGCCATGGATCAACGCTTACCCATTAAAATTATTATTCTTAACAATGGTTATTTAGGCATGGTAAGACAGTGGCAGGAGCTCTTCTATGAAAAGAGGTATTCTGCAGTGAAATTTGCTACCATTCCAGACTTTGTTAAAATTGCTGAGGCTTACGGGGCTGTAGGCCTAAGAATAACTAAGCCTCAAGAGGTAGAACCCACTCTCAAAAAAATCCTCTCCCTTGATAAATTGGTTATACTGGATGTTATTATTGCTCCAGAAGAAGGAGTATTCCCTATGGTGCCAGCTGGCAAAGCCACTACTGAAATGATTTTGGTTTAAAGGGAGGCAAGGGAAATGTCTGAGAGAAAATGCACACTTTCTGTTTTAGTAGAGAACACGCCAGGAGCCTTAGCACGTATTGCTGGGCTTTTTAGTGGCAGAGGCTTTAATATTGATAGCCTCTGTGTAGCTGAAACCTTAGACCCTACTCTTTCTCACTTAACCTTGGTTACCCGAGGTGATGACCAGATCATTGAGCAAGTTATCAAACAGCTTAGACGCCTCATTGATGTCTATAAGGTTGTAGATGTAACTGAAGAGGATGACTATGTAGAGAGGGAAATGGCCCTTATAAAGGTCAGGGCTGAGAAAGAAAATAGAGAAGAGATCTTTAGGATCTGCGAAATCTTCAGATTGAAGATTGTAGATGTAACCCCAAGAACATATATAATTGAGGTCACTGGTGATAGAAACAAACTTGAAGCTGTCATAGAGTTGCTCCAGCCTATGGGTATAAAGGAAATCGTTAGAACTGGAACCATTGCTATGAAGAGAGAAAAAAAGAACCTCTGAGAATAACTAACTTCACCTTTCTTAAGTCAAAAGGAGGATCTCAATCATGCTCAAACTCGATTTAAGTAGAGAGTCTTTAACTATAGAGGAGATTCGATATTTTGAAGAGGCTTTTAAGAGATGTGCTCGAAGAATTATTTTAGCTACAACTCTTGCTGGGTCAGGCCATCCAGGAGGCTCGCTTTCTTCTCTTTCCATGTTACTGGTAGTTTATGCCTTAGCGAAAGTTGATCCTAAGAACCCTAAGGCTGAAGATAGGGATAGAGTAGTGGTAAGTCATGGACATATAAGTCCTGGAGTATATAGTGTCCTCTCGGAATATGGCTTTTTTGACGAAAAGGCCTTTCTTTTAGAGTTTAGGAGAGCAGGTTCTGCCTTTGCTGGCCATATTGAACAGGCAGTGCCTGGGGTAGAATGGAATACAGGCAATCTTGGTCAAGGCCTATCTGCTGCTTGTGGCATGGCTAAGGCTCTGAAATTAAAAGGTCTTCCCCGCTGGGTTTTTTGTCTGATGGGGGATGGAGAGCAGCAGAAAGGCCAGGTTATTGAGGCCAGACGCTGGGCTGTTAAATTCGGCTTAAATAATCTTATTACCCTCATTGACTATAATAAGTTACAAATAGGGGGAAATATTGCCGAAGTAATGCCTCAGAGGATAAAAGAGGAAATCCTGGCTACTTCCTGGAACCTAATAGAGATCGATGGACACAATTTTCAAGAAATTTATTCAGCCTTACGCAAGGCCTTAAGGGGAGAAGTCCCTGATCCTACAAAACCTACGGCTATCCTTGCCCATACAGTAATGGGTAAAGGGATCTCCTTTATGGAAAATGATCCAAAATGGCATGGTTCAGCCCTTCCTGAGGACTTAGCTAAAAGGGCCTTAGAGGAGCTTGGATTTGATCCTAAGGAGCTTGATCTTCTTAAGGAGGAAAGAAGTAGACATGTGGTCTCTTTTCCTCACCAACCCCATGACCCTGAACCTGTAGAGATAGAATCCTCAGAGCCAGCACTTTATGGAAGTGAGACAAAAACTGATTGTCGCTCTGCCTATGGTAAGGCCTTATTAAACTTGGCTAAGAAAAATAATCTTCCTCATCAAAGACCAAAAATACTTGGCCTCACCTGTGATTTGGAACCTTCAGTAAAGATGACAGACTTTAAAAAATACTCTCCAGAAGCTTTCTTTGAATCTGGAATTCAAGAACATCACACAGCCTCTGTAGCTGGAGCTTTATCTAAAGAAGGCTTTTTAGTCTTTTTCTCTACCTTTGGGGTCTTTGGCTTAGATGAGGTCTATAATCAGTTAAGACTTAATACCCTTAATAAAACTGCTCTTAAGGTAGTTTGCACCCATCTTGGAGCAGATGTAGGGGAAGATGGGCCTACCCATCAATGTATTGATTATATAGGTCTGTTATATAACTTGCATGACTTTGAAATATACTTTCCAGCTGATCCTAATCAAACAGATCATATTATTAGAACAATAGCCTTAAGGCCAGGTAATATATTTGTAGGTATGGGCAGATCTAAAGTGCCCGTTATTACCAAAGAAGATGGGTCTCCCTACTTTGGAAAAGAATATGTCTTTGTGCCTGGAAAGGCAGATTGGATCCGTTTCGGAGAAATGGGGGCTCTCCTTTCTTATGGCAACACCATAGGTGAGGCTATGAAGGCTTGGGAATTGCTTAAGGAAAAGGGAATTAGAGTTAGTCTTCTGAACATAGCTTCCATCAAACCATTACCTGAAGAGGATCTCCTAAAGGTGAGTGAGCTTAAAAATCTCGTAGTGATAGAAGACCATTATGCAGATACAGGGCTTGGTGCCAAGATTGCCTCTTTTTATGCGCTAAAGGGTATAAGAGTTAAACTTAGACTACTTGGCCACAAAAGACCATGCTCCTCTGGTAAGCCCTCTGATTTATTTAAGGCCTCAGGCCTTGATGCCTCTTCCATAGTTCAAGCTATGGAAAATTTGCTTAATGAGTGAAATTATAGAAAAAAAACAACCCTTTCTTGAACATCTCCTTGAGCTTCGTTCGTGTCTTATCAGAGCCTTTTTTGGTTGGTTAGTAGCCTCAATAGTAGTCTACCTATATACCGATACCATCTTAGAATTTCTTATCAATCCTTTAAGACCTTATCTAACTGGGGAGCCTAAAGTATATTTCAAAACCCTTCCAGAGGTCTTTTCCAATCAAATAAAGTTAGCAGTAATTCTTGGTTTCATTTTAGGTAGCCCCTATATCATCTATCAGTTATGGAAATTTATAGCCCCAGGACTATATCCCCATGAAAAAAGGTGGTTAAAATCAGCCCTTATCCTTAGTTCTTTCTCCTTTCTTGCTGGTGCCTTAACGGCCTTTTACCTTTTCCTACCCTTCATTCTTAAATTTCTCTATTCCTTTGGCGAGCAATTCCTTACCTTTAAGCCCTATTTAAAGGAATACATTAACTTTCTCTTGAAAATTTTATTACTCTTTGGTCTCTTTTTTCAAATCCCTTCGGTAATACTTCTAATTTATAAATTAGAGCTTGTCTCTCTTCAACAACTAAAAAATTTTAGGCCCTATGCCATAGTTCTCTCCTTTGTTATAGCCAGCATAGCTACAGCGGGATTTGATCCCCTTAACCAGATACTTCTTGCCTTACCCTTGACAGCTCTCTACGAGATTAGTATAATATTAATTAAGATCAGCAATCTGAGGAGGTAATTTTATGCCCTTAGGACTTGGCGGTCAAGAATTATTCATAATTCTCTTTTTGGCTCTCTTAATCTTCGGTGCCAAAAAATTGCCAGAAGTAGGCGCAGGGCTAGGTAAAGGAATTAGATCGTTCAAAGAATCCCTAAGAGAAGCTGATGTGAGCGAAGAGATCAAGAAATTAGAAGACACTAAAAAAGAACCTAACCCTGAAAAACAGCTAACTGAGATGAAGAAATCCTAAGATGTGATTTATCCACGTATTGATCATGTCCTACTAATCACCTTTTTAAGGTTTAATGATTCTTTTATTCACTCCTAATAGGCGTAAGCCTTAGCCTTCATGAAAGGAGGAAGCATACCACATAGGGCGTAAGATAGCACACCAAACAGATGCTCCTCCCGATCTTAAAGTAATTTTCCCATCTTATCCACACCATTTAAGTTTTTCCACTTTACCTTTTTGAGAATTATAATAAATGTAATATTAGAAGTCACAAATGAAAATTTAAGTTTTTTAAGATTAAAAATTAACTGCAAAAAGAGGCAAAAGCTTTGCACAATGCATAATTATGTTTGCTCTCAACTCTTGACAAGAAATGAAGACGTTGCAGGGGGAGAACATAAAAATAAAAATATCAGGGAGGTTTTGATATGTCGAAAATTGTTAAAAATTTGGACAAATCTCTCGTTTTGAGACTTAAGGTATACCTTATTTTGGGTGCTTGTCTTTTTTTTAGGCTTTGTAGGTTTAGGCATGTTTTTGATACCTAAGTTTTATTTTACAAAAAACTTAGCAACACTTAGCAAAAGTATAAAAAGTGGACTTTTGAATGCGCTTAAATTACAAAGAAGGTCAGATTTATATTTAGGACTTTTATTAGCTAACGATCCTCAAATAAAGGCAATTTACTTAGAAGTTAAAAGAGAAGTAAAAGATTTAGGAAAGTTACGGAAGAAAATAGAAGCATATATGAAAAATATGGTAAAGAATTAAGACGCTTGGTAGAACAAAAAATAGAAGGCATAGAAAAAGAAATAAAGCATAAACCAAAAATACATTTTACTCTACCTAATGCTCGTTCTTTTCTTAGAACATGGAGAAAGCCTGGAGAAGACGTTAAACTTGATGATTTGTCTAAATTTCGCTTAACATTAGTAGCATCTGAAAGGGAAAAAAGAATTATATCGGGTTCTATTGAAGGTGGAAGAGATGGATTAATGTATCGAACTATCATTTCTATGATGCATGAAGGCGAATATTTGGGTGCAATAGATTCGGGAGAAAGACTTGAATTATTTGTAAAAACATTTGCTGAACTAAACAAAAATGTATTAGGATACATCATATTAGCTGACAAGAAATATGCAAACATAATGGAGCAAGCTTTAAAGGAAGGAAAAATTAAAGTAATTCCAGAAGGTGTTTTATATGCCAAAGAAAGCAATTGCTGAGATAGCTCAGAGGGCACAGGAGAGCACCTCTATCGTAAAAAATACAATACAAAAAGTTAATTTATCCAAGGAAAATGTTGAGGTTTTAAATAAGGCTTGTAACGAAATAGAAGAGGTTGTAACTTTCATAACGACTATAGCAGAACAAACTAATCTTCTTGCCCTAAATGCTTCAATTGAAGCAGCTCATGCTGGAAAAGCAGGCAAAGGTTTTGCTGTAGTAGCAAATGAAGTCAAAGAGTTAGCTAAACGAACTTAAGAAGCTGCCAAAGAAGTGATAAAGAGAATTACTCTACTTCATAATAGTAGTAACTTAGTTAAACAAAATGTTGACGATGTAGTAGAATTCATTAAAGCAGTAGAAGATGCTTCAGCTTCAATTGAAGCAGCTGTAGAAGAACAATCCGCTATTGTAAATTCTATTTCAAACTTTGTGTTATCATTAAACGACAAAGTAATGCTTTCAGAAACTCATACACAAGAGATCATTAAAGAAGCAGATAAGTTAGCTACCTTAATTGAAACTTTATAAAACATTAGTCAACAGGTGAATGATGTAGCAAAGGAAATCAAAGAAGAAATGAATAAATTTAAAGTATAAAGACTAAACAAAACTAAGCAAAAATTACATCAATATGCTATGAAAAGAAGTATTTAAAATGTAAACTTTCTCTTTTGCGTTTACCTGCAATACTTCTCTCCTAAGGGGCTCGCTTATCCAATTCATCCGTCCTTTAACCCTCCTCTTCTACTGAAATATCTCACTTAACTCTCATTTAAGGCTCCACTTTCTTCTCTCTACGATACATCTAAATACTATACAGAACATTTCAAAGCGTCCTTGTCAAATTGGGTTGCTGTATTTATAAGTTCACAATTCCACAGGAAGACCTTAAAAAGTTTGACACACCAGATGTGAAGAGTTGAAATCAACTATTAGTTATTAAAGTATGAAACCAGGATAATGTTGTAATTAACATATAAACTTTTAAAGTTATGAATTAATAAGTAAAATGCAGGGGGCTAAGCCCCCATGGGGTTTATTCTTCAGGCTTCTCCATACCAGCTTCTAATCCCATACCTACGCCTGGTAGTCCATACATGACTGTGCTACCTGTAGAGAAGTATTCAAGCTTTCCTTCCTTAACCAACTCATTTGCTGCATTCTTGATATCACGAGGATTTGCCTCAGGTATCTCTCTCTGTAGGTCTTTTAAATAGATCTTGCTTTTCCCACCACCAGCTGCTTTTTTCTGCATAACTTCCATAATTTTTTGCTTAAGAGCTTCTTTGTCCATATTCAACACCTCTCATGTTAGTAATCATAGTCTGTCATTGTCTCAACATGGCTGGTAAACTTAAAATGCACAGAGGTTCTATAGGTGTCATAGGCCAACCTGTAATCATCAATGAGGTGCCAGGTGAAAGGTATTTCTGTTAATTCAAAGAATCTCTCCCAGCCAATTCTTTCAATCCAATCGCCAACCCTTTCGTATTTATTGGCATGCTGCGAATAGGTTTCAAGTATTTTCTTAATCCATTTAACAGCAGTGGGCCAACGGGGTGGTTCATTGGGAATATAAGGAATAACTACTTTTGAAAACTTAGGAGGAGAAATTCTGTTTGATACTTTGCCTCCAACCACCAAAGCAAGACCATCACCCTGACCATCCGCAATAGGCATGGCAGGACACATGGTATAGCAATTTCCACAGAACATACATCTATCAACGTTCACCCTTACAGTTTTTCTCTTCTCACCACCAATCTCCACCGTGGCAGGCTTAATAGCTCCAAGTGGACAGGCTGCAATAACTAAGGGGATTTCACATACCTTTTCTAACCTCTCATCTTCTACAAGAGGTGGTTTCCTATGAATTCCCACCACGGCAATGTCAGAACAGTGAACAGCCCCACACATATTCAAACAGCAGGCCAGAGCAAGCCTAACCTGTGCTGGAAGCTTATGAGAGCTAAAATATTCAAAAAGTTCATCCATAATGGCCTTAACTACGCCTGAAGCATCAGTTGCAGGGGTATGGCAATGAATCCATCCTTGGGTGTGCACAATGTTAGTAACAGAAGCACCAGTTCCACCAACAGGGAATTTGTAAGAACCTCCTGGCATTTTCCTACTCTTTAGGTCTTCTAAAAGGGCCCTCAACTTTTCCTCATCAGTTACATGAAATTCCACATTGTTACGAGTTGTCCAGCGCACATATCCATCACAATACTTGTCTGCAATCTCGCAGATCTCACGCACATAGTCAGTAGTCTCAAGCCTCGGGGTTCCACAACGAACCACATAGACAACTTCTCCAGTTTCAGATTTGTATTTCAAAACACCAGGCTGGATAATTTCGTGAGATTTCCATTTTCCATAGTTTCTCTGAATGACTGGGGGTAAAAATTGCCAATAATGTGGAGGCCCTATATCTGTGATCCTATTTTCCATCGGCTTTTGAGGGTTGTAAAGCTTTTCCGCTAAGGTTGGATCATAGGGCTGACTATAAATCGGATCTGGCCTTTCTGGTCTTTCACTCATAGTCCCCTCCTCCTGTAATATTAAATTTTTACCTTATCATTTCTAATTAAGCAGGGTGGCGCTTTCTAAATTCAGCCACATCCCTTGTCCATCCACCTTCCACCTCTTCTTCCTTCCAGAAAATATATGGATTAGAACGAGGCTCCTTCACATGCTGTGGTAAAGGCTTGAGGCCAAGGACCTCCACAATAAATCTATTGAGACCAATTCTCTGGATGGTTTCACCAAGCCTTTCCCTGTTCTTGCCATTTTCCATCCAATAATCCCAAACTTTATAGAGAAGATTTTTCAAATTGTCATATGGCGGTTCCAGTTTCATAAAGGGCACAATCACTGTTGAGAGCTGAGCCCCCTCTAAGATTGGTGCCTTAGCTCCCATAAGTATTACTGCTCCTCGATCATCACCAGGCCATAAAGCTTCAGGCATGACATTTATACAGTGCATACATCTATTACATTCTTTATTGTTAATATAAAGTTTCTTTTGCCCTTCATCCCAGAACATACACTTAGTAGGGCAGAGATCAATCACTTCTTTTTTAATATCAAAGGGACCCCAATCTCTATCGCTATGAGCACCAGCATTAGGTTTGAGCTCGCCACCCACATAAGCCCTGACTGCCTCTTGATCAATCTTTATATCATCTCTCCAGATTCCAATGATAGAAAAGTCTGCACGGGCTATAGCTGCCACACAGTCATTGGGACAACCAGAAACCTTTATCTTAAATTTGTACGGAAAGGCAGGACGATGAAGCTCATCCTGAAAAGCCATGGTCAACTCATACACTATATCCTGTGTATCTATACAAGACCACTCACACCTCGACATTCCCATACAACATTCAGGAGTTCTTAAATTAGAACCAGATCCCCCAAGATCCATCTTCAATTGATGGGTAAGATCATAAAAAATATATTCCAGTTGTTCAGTAACTGTGCCAAGCAAAATCAAATCTCCCGTAGAACCATGTAAATTCATTATACCACTTCCGCGATGATCCCACATATCACAAAGTTTCCTCAGAGCAGAACTATGATACCACTTAGCAGCAGGCTGATTTACACGCACAGTATGAAAAGCCCAGATAGATGGAAACTTTTCCTGTTGGTCCGAATACCTTCCTATAACCCCTCCACCATAACCAAAAACTCCCACTATTCCACCATGCTTCCAATGGGTCTCCTTGTTCTTATAAGAAAGCTCCATCTGACCTAAAATGTCAAATCCAGCCTGTTTCTTATGCCTTTCCGCATAAGTATAAATATCGTCAACAAAACTGGGCCATGGACCAGACTTCAACTCATCCATCAATGGTGTCTCGTGCTTTTTAACCTCTCCCATAGCAACCTCCCTACAGTTTTTTGTATTGCATTAGTATATTAAAACAATTTTAAATTGTCAAGAGCTTTTATTGCTCATTATAGCAAATGATTCCAATTATTGTGTATTTTTTTACTTTATTAACTATTTTTTTTCCTTCATTATTAAACTCACATCTTGAAATAGGACATTTAAAGCCTAAAATTTTATTATGGACTTCAATTTCTTTTTAGAGGCCTCTTTAGCAGGTTTGGGTAAATGGCTCCGCTTCATGGGCTATTCCACAGAACTTGCTCAGGGAAAAATAGACCAAAAAACCATTCAAAGCAAAACTGATAAATTTTTCCTCATAACCAGTCCTGAGACAGCTAAGCTTCTTGATAAAGCTGGCCTACCCTACCTTCTCCTCCCTAAGGGTCCTCTTTCGTCACAAATTTTCTTTTTAAAGCATAAACTAAATTTAAAACTCACCCTTACACTTGATATCTGCACTCTCTGTGGAAGTAAGCTTATCCCTGTGAAAAAAGAAGACTTCAAAGAACGGATACCGCCTAAAGTTTGGGAGGCCTACCAGGAATTCAATTACTGTCCTCATTGTGATAAACTCTACTGGGAAGGCGATCACGTCAAAAGGTTAAAGAAAAAATTTAAAGAGCTTCTTAAGGGCGTGTCTCAAGCTTCTTCAAAAGGGCATCAATAACCTTTTCAGCATCTGCAATTAAGGAAAGATGGGCCAGCTTAACCAGGGGAGCCTCTTTGTCCGTATTTACGGCAATAATAAATTCAGAATTTTCCATTCCCACGGTGTGTTGAATAGCCCCTGAAATACCAAAGCCTATGTATAGCTTGGGTCTTACTGAAATACCACTTACCCCAATCATTCTCTCTTCTTCCACCCAACCTGCATGACAGAGAGGCCTTGTAGCCCCTACCTCGCCTTCCAAAAGCTGAGCAAGGCGAATAAGTTTTTCAAAGTTTTCTTTCTTCTTTAGCCCCAGACCTCCTGCAAGAACTACCTTGGCTACACTCAAACGATTTATCTCTTTTTTTGCAGGGGTAAATTGACGAATCTTAAGCTTACTCTCCCAGCTAAAATCAGAGCTCATTTCCCAGAGCTTAAAAATTGGGGCCCTTTCCCCTTCTTTTATGCTAAAGGCTCCCAAGGCAAGGGTAGCCATAACAGGTAGAGTAGTAGAATAAAGCTTGGCCATGATGTTCTCCCCATAGGTTGGCCTAAGCATATAGAGCTCCCCATCCTCTATCTCCAAGGCATTTACATGGGCACAAAGGCCAACTCCAAGCTTTCCCGCAACTCTTGGAGCTAAGGCAAGTCCCTGCAGAGTTGCTGGAAAGAAAACACCAAAAGGCCTAAGGCCCTTAACAACCTCCACTACTACCCTCTCATAGAGATCATCTTTGAATTCTCCCAAACTTTCGTGGGCTACCACTAAAACCTCGTCACAAATGGCCTTTAATAACTCAGTATTGTTTTGAACCTCTTCATAGGTAGGGGCAAGCACAAGTAAAGCAAGTTTTTTCCCTAATTGATTAGCTATCTCTCTTAGAGGTGATAAAATCTCCAGACTTGCAGGATGAAGCCTCCCTTGGTAATATTCACCGTAGGCTAACATGTAGTCTCCCATAATCTTCCCCTCAGATACTTAAGATTTGATGAAACCTCTTTCTTTTAGTAATTCTATCAAGCGTCCTGCCAATTCCTCGGGATCTCCTTCCCAGATCTCTCCTTTAGCCTCTCTTACCCTTTCAAAAAGGCCGGCAACCTGAGTGGGAGATCCCTTTAGACCCAAGTGTTCTTCACTCAAACCCAAATCTGAGGCGGTGAATACCTTAGGAGAAAGCTCCCTTGACTCAAGGATCCTCTTAAAAGAGGGAGGTCTCAAATAGTCCATCTTAGTGGTCACACTCACTATAAGGGGTGGAGAGACCTCTAATTCCTCCTCTCCATAATCTGTACCTCTGATTAAAAGCACCTTATCCTCTTCAAAGGCGATTTCACGCACATTTATAACCGAAGGGATGCCAAGAAGGGCTGCAGTTTCAGGAGGGACTTGGGCTGTTTCGCCATCAATGGATTTAAGGCCCATAAGCACTAAACTAAAGGGAGAAAGCCTTTCAAGGGCTTTGGCCAAAACGCGACTTGTGGCTAAAGTGTCCGCTCCAGCAAAGGCCCTATCAGAGAGTAAAATCATCTCATCGGCACCAAGTGCATAGGCCTCCTTAAGTAAAGGAACCACATTAGGTGGCCCCATGGAGAGAACCACTACTGGGACTCCATATCTATTCTTTAACCGCATAGCCATCTCTAAGGCTGGCCGATCATGAGGATTAAGCATAAGTTCTGCTCCCTCTCTTCTAAGGGTGTGAGTCACTGGATCAACTTTTACCGTGCCAGGCCTTGGGACCCCTTTAATACAAACAACAATTTTCTCCATAAGGCCTCCTACCCCACGCCAAGGGCTATTTATAGTGCTTAACCAGTTCTCTCGCTATGACATTTCTCTGTATCTCATTTGTGCCTTCGTAAATTTGAAGGCATTTTGCGTCTCTAAAATATTTTTGTACAGGGTAGTCCCTCATATAGCCATAGCCCCCCATCATTTGGATAGCTCGTTCGCAGATCCACATAGCCTGATCTGTAGCAAAACACTTGGCCATAGCAGAAGCCCCTGAAAAGTCCTTAGCTCCACTATCAATGTAGCTTGCCACCTGATACACAAGGGCCCTTCCCGCCTCTAATCTCATGGCCATTTCAGCGAAGGTATGACTTACTGCCTGAAAATTATAAACAGGCTGGCCAAACTGGACCCTTTTTTTGGCATGGCTCAAGCTAACCTCCATAGCTGCTTGGGCAATCCCCAAGGCCTGAGCCCCTGCCCCACAGCGGGCATAATCAAGGGTGCGCAGGGCCACCATAAAGCCCATACCTTCCTTAGAAATAAGCCTTTCTCTTGGGATGCGACAATCATTAAATATAAGGTCTGTGGTAACTGAAGCCCTAAGCCCAAGCTTTTTCTCTTTCTTCCCTACAGCAAAGCCAGGGTCTCCCTTCTCTACGATGAAGGCACTTGCCCCTCTTGCCCCTTTTGAAGGATCTGTTAGAGCTATGACGATGTATATATCTGCAATGCCTCCGTTAGTGATCCACTGTTTAACCCCATTTAGGACATAAAAATCCCCTTCCTTTTTAGCAGTTGTCTTGATAGCAAAGGCATCGCTTCCTGCCTGAGGTTCTGTTAAGGCAAAGGCACAGAGTTTCTTTCCCTTGGCTACCTCGGGAAGATATTTTCTTTTCTGTTCCTCGTTCCCAAAGAGGATTATGGGATAGGCCCCAAGAAAGGAGGCAGCATAGGTAGTAGAAATCCCAGCACAAAAATAGGAAAGCCACTCTACGGCAAGGCACATGGCCCTAACACCCATCCCAAGCCCCTCATACTCCTTGGGCACAATTAGCCCAAAGAGATCGGCATCAGCAAGGGCCCTAATAGGTAAGGGATCATAAATCTCTCTCTCATCCCAGTAAAGGGCCTTATCCCTAATGTATTCTTCTCCAATTCTTTTTATGAGCTCTATGAGGATTCTTTCCTCCTCCGTAAGATTGTAGCTAAGCATGCCTCTTTTCCTCCATATCTAAGGAGTTTTAGGTCTCTATCAAGATACTATTAGAACTTTTGCCCCCTTTATCTTGCGATTCTTGATATCTAAAAGGGCTTGAAGGGCCTCTTCAAAGGGATAAAACTCAATATCTGGTTTTATATTTAGCCTTTGGGCAAGATAGAGAAATTCCCGTATATCCTCTCTCGTTATGTTGGCTACGGTTTTTATCTCCCTTTCCATCCACAGGTCCCTCTGATAGGAGAGAGCAAGGAGGCTATCTTTATCTCCCTCTTCTTTGCTGATGGCGTTGATGATGAGCCGTCCACCAGGCTTTAAAAATCTTAGAGCAAAGAAGGGAGGTTTCCAAGCTGGGGTAGTATCAATAAGGGCATCTAAGCTCATTTCCCTACCCTCTTCCAAATCCCCCACAAAGTCCGCCCCAAGGCTTTGGGCTAATTCCTTAGCCTTTGGGGAACGGGTGAAAACAAAGATCTTTATTTGAGGATAGAGGGCCTTTGCCATCTTTAAGACAAGGTGATTTGAGGCCCCAAAGCCTAAGAGGCCAAGAGTTGCGCCTTCACTAACTTTGGCAAGCTTTAAGGCCCTAAAACCAATGCTTCCTGCACAAAAAAAGGGAGCAAGAAATTTATCTTCCATACCCTGAGGAAGAGGAAAGGCAAAGTCTTCTTTTATTAGGAAATATTCTGCATAGCCACCATGGGCATCCTTCCCAGTCCCTTTAAAGGAAGGGCAAAGATTTTCAAGGCCCCTTGAGCAAAATTCACACCTTCCACAGGAAGACCAAATCCAGCCTGCACCAACTCTGTCTCCCACTTTAAACCCTTTTACTCCCTCTCCGATCTCAACCACCTCTCCTACAATTTGATGCCCTGGAATAATAGGCAAAAAGGTAGGCTCAACCCTCCCCTCCACTTCATCAAGATCGGTATGACAGACCCCGCAGGCCTTAACTTTTATAAGGATTTCACCTACGGAGGGAACAGGGTCAGGAAGAGTAGCTAATTTGAAATTCTCAGGACAAAGAGGTCCAGTCTTTTCAACAACCCAGGCCCTCATAATAAACATTTTAACACAAAAAAAATATTTCTCACTAATTTAGCTTTTAGATTTATGCACCACAGGCTCTAACTTATAAGGCTAAATTTGCCCCTGATGGGGTTTCAAATACAAAAAGATAAAACAGCCGCTTGGAAAAGAACCACTTTTTTTGTGAGCTTAATTCTTGCACAGAAGAATTCACCTCCTTATAATGATACACCCTCTAACACCCCTGAGGGTGTTCTATAAAAGTCAGCCACCCCCAAAAGTTTATCAGAAAGAGGGGACAAAGCTCCCCTACAAAAAAGAATAAACCGATAAGTATACTCAAAGTAGTAAAACAAACTCCAACAAACCATTGCATATGATTAAAACGCTTCTCCAAGGCCTCAAAGCGTGTGTTCATTTCCTTCTGCAGGGCCTCAAA
>Ga0209394_1000891_pt1 | contig 20034 bp, 16 predicted proteins | sample JNZ201metaG_FD_184122 | JGI IMG/M metagenome (GOLD analysis project Ga0209394, IMG submission 184122) | Hot spring microbial communities from Jinze hot spring, China to study Microbial Dark Matter (Phase II) - JNZ 20120812A (SPAdes) (version 3) ... | reverse complement strand
TAATAAAATAAGCTAAAAAACCCAACGCAAAATAATCAAACCATATCATTAATTTACTCCATATACCAAAAAGTTTCTGTTCTTGTATCTTTTAAAATTATACCCAATTTTTTTAATTTTTCTCTAATTTTATCAGCTTCTTCAAAATTTTTTTCTTTTCTTGCTTTTTCCCTTTGAGCTACTAAGGTTTCTATTTCTTCTAAAGATTTTCCTATATTTTTAAGTTTTCTTTTTCTTTCAGTAAGCCAAAACTCAAAAGGGTCAGTTTCTCCAATTCCTAAAATTTCTCCACAAAGTTCTTTTATATCTTTTTCTATTTTTTCAAGTAAAATTGTTTCTTCTGTAGTTAAGAAAGGATGCTTTGTAATAAAATTATAAATCTCGCTTTCTAAATTAAACAAATATCCAAGAGCTAATGCAGTATTTAAATCTTCTAAAAGGGCAAAAATGAATTTTTCTTTAAAGTCCTGCCATATTTTCTCAAGCGATCTTGCTTTTTCAGAAAGAAGACCCTCTCTAGAAGGTTGGATTTTTTTAATCCAATATAAAGTTTCATAAAGATGGTAAATTGCTTTTTCCATATTTTTTATATTGGTTTCTGAATAATCTAAAGGGCTTCTATAGTGAGTAGAGATAAGAAATGCCCTTATAACTTCTGGATGAAATTTTTCTAAAAGATATTCCATAGTTACATAATTTCCCAGACTTTTAGACATTTTTTCTCCATTTACTGTAATAAGTCCATGATGAATAAAATACCTTGCGAAAGGTTTATTATTTGCACATTCACTTTGAGCAATTTCATTTTCATGATGAGGAAAAATGAGATCAAGACCTCCTCCATGGATGTCTATGGTTTCTCCCAAGTATTTTATAGCCATAGCAGAACATTCTATATGCCATCCTGGACGACCTTTCCCCCAGGGACTTTCCCAGAAAGGTTCTCCTGGTTTGGAACTTTTCCAAAGTGCAAAATCTAAAGGATTTTTTTTCTTTTCTGAAACTTCAATTCTTACTCCTGCAAGAAGTTCATCCAGTTTTCTTCCCGATAATTTACCATAGGAATAAAATTTTTTAACTTCAAAATATACATCTCCATTGCTTTGATAAGCAAATCCCTTATCTATGAGTTTTTTAATAAGATCAATTATTTCTGGAATATGATCTGATGCTCTAGGTTCAAAGGTGGGCTTCAAGATCTTTAAAGTCTGTGTTATCTGTTCATATTCTTTTATATATTTTTCTGTTAAATCCCTCCAAAAAATACCCTCTTTATTGGAACGATTTATTATTTTATCATCAATATCAGTAATATTTCTTACATAAATTACTTCATATCCTAAGTATTTAAGAAATCTGTAAAATACATCAAAAATTACAGCAGATCGAGCATGGCCTAAATGAGAAGAATCATATGCAGTGATTCCACATACATACATAGTAACTTTAGGAGGATTTGAAGGAACAAATTCTTCTATTCTTTTGGTTAGAGAATTGTAAATCTTAAAAACTTTACTTTTAATCATTTTTTATTTTTTCATTAAAAAGTTTTTCAAAAATATTAAATGAAATTTTTCTCAAATTGCATTCCCATTCAAAAACAGGAATATGATTTAATTCATATTCAAGAAGGCTTAAATCTTGAGGAAGAAATCCTATAAATTTAATTTGGGTGTTTTTGATCATTTCTGCTATCAAGGTATTTAGCCTTTCCTCTTCATTTTTAGGTGTTTGATTTACTATAAGCCATATTTTTTGTGCTTTTATATTAAGAGCCCTTATTAACTCTACAATTCTTACAGCTGTAGCTATTCCTCTTTTGGTTGGATCAGAAACTATTATCAAATGATCCATTTCCAAGACATTAAGTCTTGAAATATGCTCCATTCCTGCTTCGTTATCTATTACTACATATTCATAAGCATTTATAAGTTTTTCTAAAGCGCATGATAGAAAATGATGGATTGGGCAATAACATCCAGATTTTTCAGGATATCCCATGGTAAGAAGATCAAAATATTTATTTTCTATTAAAATTTGATGAAGTTTCATTTCTGTATAATCATAACGAGACATAAAGTCTGGAACTTCATTTTTTAAAAGATTTTCTCTTATCTCACTTAAAGTAGTATTTATTTTTAGTCCTAAAAGCTCATTCAGATTAAAATTGGGATCTGCATCTACTGCTAAAATAGGAATTTTATTTTTTTTGATTAAAAAATCTATTAAAAGAGCAGATATAGTAGTTTTTCCTGTACCACCTTTACCAACAATTGAAATTTTTACTGACATTATTTTTTTCTTTTGTCTAAAAAAAGTTTATAAGTATAAGAATCTATTAGGGCTTGACAACTTGCTTCTAAAATATCAGTTGAAACTCCCACTGTTCCCCATTTTTTATTTTTACTTTTTGAAATTATAAGAACTCTTACTTTAGATGCTGTTCCTGGGAGTCCAGGTAATACTCTGACTTTATAATCTTCTAACTCCATTTCTTTTATTTGAGGATAAAACCTTTCTAAGGCTTTTCTTAAGGCATTATCTAAAGCATTAACAGGACCGTTTCCTAAGGCTGCAGTATGTTCAACTTCTCCTACTCCAGGTGGTACTCTTACTAAAACAGTTGCTTCAGCTTTTGGAAATTCTTTATTTACTTTAAGGTCAAATACCTTATAACTTAAAAGTTCAAAATATTGTTTTGGTTCCCCCATAAGTTTGTAAATAAGAAGTTCTAAGGAAGCTTCTGCTGCTTCAAATTCATATCCTTCAGCTTCTAACTTCTTGATTTCTGCAACTATTTTATTTAAAAGAGGGCTATCCATTTCAAGTTCAATTCCGAATTCTTTAGCTTTATAAATAATGTTACTTTTTCCTGAAAGCTCAGAAACTAATACTCTTCTTATGTTCCCTACCAATATAGGATCTATATGTTCGTAAGTTTTGGGGGATTTAAGAACAGCTGATACATGTATACCTCCTTTGTGAGCAAAAGCAGAGCGGCCTACAAAAGGCAATCTTGAAGGGTGAGGTAAATTAGCAATTTCAAACACATATTTAGAAACTTCTGTAAGTTTGTGTAAAACTTTACCTGAGTTACATTGATATCCCATTTTTAATACAAGATTAGGAATTACAGAACAAAGATTAGCATTCCCACACCTTTCTCCTATTCCATTTATAGTACCTTGAACATGAGTAACTCCTAAATTCACTGCAATTAAAGTATTTGCAACTGCACATTCAGAATCATTATGTGCGTGAATTCCTAAAGGTATATCTTTACCTAACTTATTTTGTACTGCCTTTATAATTTCTGCAACTTCATAAGGAAGAGTTCCTCCATTGGTATCACAAAGAATAATACAATCTGCACCAGCTTCTTTAGCTCTTTTTATAGTTTCTATAGCATATTCAGGATCCTCCTTAAAGCCATCAAAAAAATGTTCTGCATCAAAAAAAACTTTTTCTACATTTGTTTTTAAAAATCTAATAGAATCAGAAATAATTTGTAAATTATGTTCTAAGGTCGTTTTTAAAGCCACCTTTACATGAATTGTCCAAGATTTTCCAAAAATAGTTACTACAGGTGTTTTAGCAAGAAGCAGATGTTTTAAATTTTCATCATTTTCAGGAGTTTTTTTAGGATGGTGAGTACTTCCGAAAGCAACAATTTTAGAATGATTTAAGTGATAATCTTTTATTTCTTTAAAAAACTGAAGATCTTTTGGATTAGATCCAGGCCAACCACCTTCAATATAATCAATCTTGAATTCATCTAATTTTAAGGCAATTCTAATTTTATCTTCTAAAGAAAAACTGATTTCTTCTGCCTGTGCTCCATCTCTTAAAGTTGTATCATAAATTTCTATTTTTCTCATAGATTAAATTTCCTCTTTTATATAGATTTCATTTTCCAATTGAAAAGCTTCATGTAAAGCCCTAACAGCAAGTTCTGTATATTTTTCATCTATCACACAAGAGATTTTGATTTCTGAAGTAGAAATCATCATAATATTTATGTTATGTTTTGCTAAAGTTGAAAACATTTTAGTTGCAACTCCAGGATGAGTTCTCATTCCTGCTCCCACTATAGAAACTTTAGCTATTTTGTCATCTCCTTCTACTTTTTCAGCTCCAAGAATTTTAGCTACTTCATCTATAATTTCTAGTGTTTGTTTATAATCTCCCCTTGGTACTGTGAAAGTAAGATCAGCTTTGCCATCAGGACGGGCGGTTTGAATTATCATATCTACTACAATGCCTTTTTCTCCTATAGGTCCAAAAATTTGAGCAGCAACTCCTGGTCTGTCTGGGACACCATAAATACTGATACGAGCTTCATTTCTGCTGTATGTAATACCTGAAACCAAAACTTTTTCCATTTCTTCATCCTCCTCAGTTATTAAAGTTCCCTCTGAATTAGTAAAACTTGATCTTACAATAATGGGAACTTTATAAATCATCGCAAGTTCAACTGATCTCATTTCTAAAACCTTTGCTCCGCTACTTGCCATTTCAAGCATTTCTTCATAGGAAATTTTTTTAAGTTTTCTTGCATTGCTAACAATTCTTGGATCTGCAGTATAAACACCTTCTACATCTGTATAGATCTCGCAAAGGTCTGCTTTAAGAGCTGCAGCAAGTGCAACAGCAGTAGTATCTGAACCTCCTCTTCCAAGAGTAGTTATATCCCCTTTTTCTGTCACTCCCTGAAAACCTGCTACAACTACTATTTTACCTTGAGAGAGTTCTTCCTTTATTTTCTCTACTTTAATTTCTTTAATTCTGGCTTTAGTAAAAAGATTTGTAGTATAAATAGGTATTTGAAATCCTAAAAAGGCAATAGAGGGATATCCTAAGCTATAAAGCGTAATGGAGAGTAAAGCAGAACTAATTTGTTCTCCTGTAGATAAAAGAAGATCAAGTTCCCTTGAGGGAGGATCCGGTGTTATTTGTTTTGCTAAATTTATAAGACGATCAGTTTCTCCTGCCATAGCAGAAACTACCACTACGAGATCGTGTCCTTCTTTTTTATAATTTATTACTTTTTCAGCCACAGCTCTTATTCTTTCTAAGTTAGCAACTGATGTTCCTCCATACTTTTGCACTAACAACATAGTTTACTCCTTTTTACCCCAGATTGGATCTTCCCCAAATCTTTCAAACCACCATTCTTCAGGGTTTGAATTACTTTGTTCAACAGAGTCAAAATCTATTAGGTAATTATCACAATATTCCATAAGGAGTTCATAAGCAAAGTTAAGTTTTTTAATTAATTCTTCATTTCCTCCACAATCAGGATGATACTTTTTTACTAATTTTCTATAATTCTCAATTATCTCCTTTCTTGTAGTTTTCTTGGGAAGTTTTAAAATCTTTCTTGCTTCCTCAATTTCTTTCCATTTATTCTTAATAGACATTTTAAAAATTTTAAAATGATTTTGGAGAAAAAACAAGAATTAAAATTGAATAAAAATTAGGGACAACACCATGGGTGATACCACCAGGGTTCCCACCAAGGATGCCAATAGCAAGGTGGAGAAGGTATTTCTACATGCACTCTTAACTCCTCCCTCCATAAATGAAAGATTTTTCCCTCTATAAAAGGAAAATTATAAAATTTCTCACCAATTTTTCCTTCTTTAAGTCCTTTAAAACTTCCAAAAATAGTTATAAGTCTTCCAGGAGAATAAATAGCACAATCTAAAAACTTAGGTGTTTCTACTTGAAATCTACCTTCAGAGATACTATCAATCTTTGGTTTCCCTTCTAAATCTAAAGGAAATTGTATTATTTCTAAAAAGGTAACATCTTCTTTATTCAAACATTTAACAATTTTACCTCCCCATAATACATTTATATCTTTATATTTTTCAGGAGATTCTAATACTTCAGAAAAACCGGTTTTTTTCTCAAGATATATTCCTTGAAATTCCTCTGGTAAAGTAGCGCATCCAGAAATAAGTAACAATAAAATAATCAAAAAAATAACCATTTTAAAAACATTATTCCATTTTCTTTTAATTTTGCAAGTAATATTATATTGACTTTTTTAAAAATTTTTGTTATTAAATTTTAAAAAATATTAAAAAAGGAGGGGATATGAGGAAAAGGTGTTTTATTATTCTTCTTATTTTGATTTTAATATTAAATTTTATGACGGATAAATTAATTTATGCAGAAGAATTTAAAAAGGCTGAGGAACTTCCAGAAGTTGTGGTGACTGCAACAAGAACTGAGGTAGAAATAGAAAAAGCTCCTGCAAGTGTTGAGGTTGTAAAAAAAGAAAAAATAGAGATAAAGAAGCCAAAAACTATTGATGAAGCTTTAAATGATATTCCTGGAGTTATGATAAGAAGGGGAAAGGGATTAATGGATACTCTTTCTTCTATTACTTTGAGAGGATTTGGACAGCAACAAAGAACACTTATTCTTATGGATGGAATTACTTTGAATAATCCTTATACAGGAGCCGTCAGAGTAGGAAGTTTTTTCCCTGAAGATTTAGAGAGAGTAGAAGTTGTTAAAGGGCCTTTTTCCTCTCTTTATGGTGGTTATGCAATGGGAGGAGTTGTTAATTTTATAACTAAAATGCCTGAAAAAAGAGAAATTTTAGTTAAAACCGGATATGGAACTTCTTTTGATAGAGGAGATGCAATGGATGATTTAAAAAGAGTTTATTTAAGTTACGGAGATAAATTTAAAAATTTCAGCTTTTTTATAAGTTATGGAAATCATGATACAAATGGTTATCCTACAGATTTTGTAACTTCTTCCACAGTTCCTGTAGGAACTATAGGAGCAAAACCAAGTTATGATAGATATGGGAACTCAATTTTTATAATTGGAGATAAGGGAGATAATAAATGGTGGAATAATGGAATAACTATTAAGGCACAGTATGATTTTAATAAAAATACTAGAATCAGATTTACCTTTATGAGAAATCAGTATGAATATCATTATGATACACCCCATCCTTATTTATTTAATGCTATAACAGGGGTTCCAGTTTATTATCCAAGGGAAAGTTCTTACCTTTCTGGTGATGGAGGACTGACTCAAAATATCTATGGAGGATTTTTTGAAACAGAGCTTTTTAAAAAACTTAAAACCAAAATTAAAGTTTCTTATTATACTTCAGAAAAGGATTGGTATGTAACAGTAGGTTCAAGAGCTACAATCGAAGGATGTGCCCCGGGAACAAAACCAGAAGATTGTGGATATGTTACCAATACTCCCCAGAAAGCTTTTGCAACAGATTTACAGTTTAATCTACCGATTTTTTCAAGGCATTTATTAACCTTTGGAACTTACTATAGATGGGAATATGCTAATACCAAGGAAAAATATTTAAGTAACTGGAAAGATGAAGAATCTACAGTAAGGTTAAAATATCAGTCTAAAGGAAAAGCTCAAACTTATGCTTTTTATATACAAGATGAGATTTTGTTGAGATCTAATTTAACTCTTTATGTTGGAATAAGAGAAGATTTCTGGAGAACCTATGAGGGATATGTAAATCAAGTTGGACAAATTGGTTATCCAAAAGAATATCCTTCAAGTTCTGAATCTTCTTTTAGTCCTAAATTTGCTTTTGTATACAGACCTTTTGAAAAAACTACCTTGAGAGGTTCTATCGGAAAGGCTTTTAGACCTCCTACAGTTTATGACCTATATAGAACATGGACCTCTGCAAGAGGCATAACTTATGCAGGAAATCCTTATCTTAAACCAGAGACAGCTTGGTCATATGAACTTGGAATTGTCCAGTCTCTTTGGAAGGGATCAAAACTCAACCTTACAGGATTTTATAACAGAATGGAAGATCTGATTTATAGAAAAGTGGTAAATGCTACTTACCAAGAATATATAAATGTTGGCAAGGCTGAAAGCAAAGGTTTTGAAGCTGGTTTTGAGCAAAAATTTGATTTTGGCTTGAAGTTTTTTGCCAATCTTACCTATACATATTCTGAGGTTTTAGAAAACAAAGCAAAGCCTACAACTGTCGGGAAAAGGCTTACTTATCTTCCTCTTTGGATGGGAAATATAGGAGCTGAGTTTAAAAAAGGAAAATTCTCAGCTTATGTAGTAGGAAGGTATATGGATAAGTGGTATTCGGATGATGAAAATAGAGATAAAAAATCAAATGTTTATGGTTCTTATGATGAGTATTTTGTGGTTGATGCAAGGGTATCTTATCAGCTAAATAAATTTACCACTTTTTCTTTATGGTTTGATAATGTTTTTGATAGGGATTATTACTATTATTATAAAGCACCAGGTGCATCATGGTTTGCAGAAGTTTCTATAAAGTTTTAGTTTTTTTTATAATTTTATTTTATTGGAGTAAAAGTGGTTTTGCTTCGGTTATTACTGTTACTGATAAACTTGAAAGAAAGGTAAGTGTTTCTGTACCAGTTAAAAGAGCTATAATTGCTATAACTCCTGAGCTTATTCCTGCTCTTAACCTTTGGGATCAAGTTATAGGGGTTTCAGACTGGGCTGAGAGATATTGTGATGTTTATAAAGTTTTTGTTTTTGGTGGGTTTAAACAGAAAAAACCAACTGTTGGAGCAAGGACAAGTCTAAATGTAGAGGCTATTTTAAAACTAAATCCTGATATAGTGATAACCTGGAGTTATAACAAGGATGTCATAAGTTTTCTTGAGAAAAGAGGTATTAAAGTTATCGCTATCTATCCTGAGACTATCTCTGAACTTTATGAAGTGATTAGACTTCATGGAAAGCTTTTTGGAAAGGAGAAAAGGGCTGAAGAGATTATAAAAGAGATGGAAAAGATGTTAAATTTGATTAGAAAAAGGGTTTCAGCTATTCCTTATTATAAAAGAAAAAAAGTGCTTCATCTTGGAGGAAAGCCTACCACTGTTTCAGGTAAAATCGGGGTAACAAATGATGTGATAGAGCTTATAGGAGGAATAAATGCAGGAAAAGAAATTAATGCAAGAAATGCCGATGTTTCTGTAGAAAGAATTATAAAGTGGAATCCTGATATAATTTTTATCTGGGGTTCTGCTGGATATGATGAAAACTGGATTTATAATAATTCTCAATGGAGGTTTATAAAAGCGATAAAAGAGAGAAAGGTTTATAAACTTCCTCACTGGTCAACCTGGTCCCCGAGACTTGCTCCGATTGCCCTTTATATGGCAATAAAGACTTATCCAGAATACTTTAAGGATATTAATTTTGAAAAAGAAATAAACGGGTTTTATAAAAAAATTTTTGGAATATCATATTATGTAGCAAGAAAATATGAAGTATATTAAAATACTTATAATTTTATTTTCCCCCTTTTTTGTGGGGTGGGTTTCTCTTTTTATCGGATCTTATGAGATAAGTCCTGTTATGGTTTTAAAGGTTTTGCTTAATGAGACTTTACATGTTTTTGATGTGCAGGATATACCTGAAAAGGCCATAATTTGGGATATAAGGCTTCCTAGGATTTTGACTGCTTTTTTGGTTGGGGCTTCTCTTTCTGGGGCTGGTGTTACTTTGCAGGCGATTTTTAGAAATCCTCTTGTTGATCCTTTTATTCTTGGCATTTCAGCTGGAGCCGCTTTTGGATGTGCTATAACTGTAGGATTTTTGGAAGCTTTACCCATTCAGCTTATGGCTTTTATTTTTGCAATTTTAGCTGTTGCTCTTGCTTATTTTATTGCAAGAACTCATGGAGAAGTAGATAGACTTTCTCTTGTTTTATCAGGTGTAATCATTTCATCTTTTTTTACAGCTCTTGTTTCTATAGTTAAATTTCTTGTGGATCCCCATAGACTTCAGAGTATAGTTTATTGGCTTATGGGAAGTTTTAGTCTTTCAGATTGGGGGACTTTGAAATGGATTTTTCCTGGGATTTTGGTGAGTTTTTTTCCTCTTTTTTTAATGCGATGGAGATTAAATGTTTTGAGCATGGGGGAAGAAGAGGCAAAAATGCTTGGATTAGATGTAGGAAAAGAAAGAGCTATTTTTATTATATTTTCTACTCTTGGTGTAGCAACTGCAACCTCAGTTTGTGGAATTATTGGATGGGTAGGACTTATGGTTCCACATCTTATAAGGATGATGATAGGCCCAGATCACAAAGTGCTTTTACCTTTAAGTTTTTGTGGAGGAGGAGCTTTTATGATTGCTGCAGATACTCTTTCAAGAACCTTAACAAGTTTTGATATACCTGTGGGAATAATCACTGCTCTTACAGGAGCTCCATTTTTTATCTATCTCATGAAAAAATGCGGAAAAGAAGTCTGGGGAAGATAAGGTGCTTGAAGTAAGAGACCTGAGATTTAGGCATAAAGGACAAAAAGAAGAGGTTTTAAAAGGAATTTCTTTTGTTGCTAATCCAGGTGAGATTACTACCATACTTGGTCCAAATGGAGCAGGAAAATCTACCATTTTTAAATGTATAACTGGTATTTGGAGAAATTATCAAGGAGATATTTTAATAAATCAAAAAAAGATAGATAATAGTTCTTTTAGAAAAAGGGCTCGTTTCTTTTCAGTTGTTCCTCAGGAACATGTTCCTCCTTTTTCTTATAGTGTTTTTGATGTAGTTCTTACAGGAAGAGCAAGTTATGTAGGGTTGCTGTCTTCTCCTGGAAAACAAGATTATCTAAAAGCTGAAGAAGTTTTGAAATTAGTTGGAATATTTCATATTAAGGATGTTCCTTATACAAAAATAAGTGGTGGTGAAAGACAGTTAACTCTTATTGCAAGGGCTCTTGTTCAAGAGGCTCCAGTCATTATTTTGGATGAGCCTATAAGTCATCTTGATTTTAGAAATCAGTTTTTAATTTTGACCAAAATTAAGAAAATTGTGAAAGAGAGAAAACTTATTGCCCTGATGAGTTTACATGATCCGAATCTGGCAAGTATCTTTTCTGATGAAGTAGTGATAATAAAAAAAGGAAAAATAATTCATAATGGAGACCCCAGAGAGGTTCTTACAGAAGAGGTTTTAAGAGATGTTTATGAAGTTAAAATTAAAGTGATTAATTATAACGAGGTAAATTTAGTTTTTCCAGAAATTAAAGAAAAATGGGAAAAATAATTATAGAGGTTAAAGGACTAACCAAAACTTATGATGGGAAAAGGGTAGTGGATAATATTTCTTTTTTTGTGAAAAAAGGAGAGATTTTTGGTCTTATAGGGCCAAATGGAGCAGGAAAGACAACTATAATAAAGATTTTAACTACTTTAGTAAAACCTGATGAAGGAGAAGTTTTTATAAATGGAATTGACCTTTTGAAATATCCTCAAGAAATAAAAAAAATTATAGGGGTTACACCTCAAGAGAATAATCTTGATAGAGATCTTACAGTTTATGAAACACTTTTAATTTACGGAAAGCTTCATAAGGTAAAGGATTTAAAAAAGGAAATAGAAAAAATGCTGAAACTTATGGAACTTTGGGAAAGAAAAGATTCTTTAGTATTTACTCTTTCTGGAGGGATGCAGAGAAGATTAGTAATAGCAAGAGCTCTTTTACCTGATCCGCCAATTCTTTTTCTTGATGAACCTACAGTGGGTCTTGATCCTCAGATAAGAAAATTTATTTGGGAGATCATAAGAAAAAGTAAGGCAAAAGGTAAAACCATAATTTTAACAACCCATTATATAGAAGAAGCAGAAAGTCTTTGTGAAAGGGTAGGAATAATTCATAAAGGAAAACTTATTGCAATAGGAACTCCCTCTGAATTAAAAGAAAAACTTGGTAGATTTGTAGTTGAACATATAAATGGAGATGGAAGATTAATTCAATGGATTTGTAAGACAGAAAAGGAAGCTTATCAACTTATTCAAGAAAAGAAAATTCCACTTACTATAAGACATATAAACTTAGAAGATGTTTTTATAAATCTTACAGGAAGAAAAATAAGATGAAGATAAATATTTGGGATTGGTATCCTATATTTTTAAAGGAGATGATAATTTTTAAAAGAAAACTTTTCAAGCTTGGGTATCTTCTTTCTGCTATGGTAGTTCCGATAATTTATCTTATTGTTTTTGGGTTCGGACTTGGAAGAAGTGTTCAAATTTCTTCTCAGGATTATTTAAATTTTTTAATCCCAGGTCTTGTTGCAATGAGTTCTATGACAAATTCTTATAACTGGATAGTCAATTCTATAAATTTAGGAAGGCTTTATTTTAAAACCTTTCAGATATTTATTCAAGCACCAATTTCCTTTTTTCATATAATTTTGGGTGAGGTTTTTTCCGGTATGATAAAAGGATTTTTTGCAGCATTTTTAATCATTTTGGTAGGAATTCTTACCTCCTCTAAAAATTTTATCACCTTACCATTTTTGATAGCTTTGTTTTTAAACTGTTTTCTCTTTGCGAGTCTTGGGTTTAATGTAGGTCTTATAAGCAAAGGACATGAAGAAACTGCAACCTATTCAAACTTTTTTATTTTACCCATGGCATTTTTCTGCGGAACATTCTTTCCTTTGGACCGAATTCCATATATTTTTAAACCAATAATCTACATCCTTCCCTTAACTCATACCAATATTCTTATCAGAAAGTCTTTTTTGGATAAGGAAGCTCTAATCTCTCTTTTTGTACTTATTTCTTATAGTATTTTTCTTTTTGTATTAGGAGTGAGGTTTATGAAACAGTATAGTGAATAAGAAGGGAGGATTGAAAATGTTAAAATTTACAGTTTTATGCTGGCAGTCTTATTATAACATGTTTTTAAAAGTTTCTCAGGAAATAAAGGATTTTGAAATAAAAGTTTATTCTGCAAGGGTTTTAGAAAATGAGGACAAAAGACTTATTAGAGCTTTAGAAGATGCCAAAAATTCAGATTTGCTTCTTGTCTATAGATCAACTCAAGAGAGTTTCTGGGAAATTTTAGAAAAAGAAATAAAAAGTGGAAATGTAAAGGGAAAGATCATTTATCTTTCCCATGATCCTGCTTTTTGGATATTTTCTAATGTAGAACCAGAAATAGTAAGTGCTGCTTATCAGTATATTATAAGAAACGGAAAGGAAAATATAAAAAATCTTTTTTATTTTTTAGGTAATAAAGTTTTGGGAATTTCTGTAGATTATAGAGAACCAGAGGAAGTTCCTTGGGAAGGAATTTATCATCCCAGAGCTAAAAGAATTTTTAAAGATATAAAAGAATTTCTCTCTTGGTATGATTTAAAAAAAGATGCTCCTACGATAGGGATTTTATTTTCCAGGCATTATTGGGTAAACGATAATCTTGAAGTAGAGGATCTTCTTATTTCAAAACTTGAAGAAAAAGGATTTAACGTAATTCCTGTATTTGCTTATTCTTTAAAGGACGAAGCCTTAGGGACTAAGGGAGTAGATGAAATAATTAAAGCATGGTTAATAGATGAATATGGAAAAGCGAGGATAGATCTTCTTGTAAAACTTATTCCTTTTTTTATAGCTGCAAGTAAGGAATCAGGTATTGAGAAAACAGAAGTTGCTAAAGAGGGGGTTGAACTTTTGAAAAAGTTAAATGTTCCTGTTTTAGCTCCTGTTGCTTCTTATTATAAAACTATAGAGGAATGGGAGAAAGAGGAGCTTAATTTAGATATAGGTTGGGCTATTGCTCTTCCTGAATTTGAGGGTGTAATTGAACCTATAATAATTGCTGCTCAAATGGAAGGAAAAGATGATGAAAGAAAAAAAATGCCTATTGAAGAAAGAGTGAATAAACTTGTTGAAAGAATAGCAAGATGGATAGAGTTAAAAAAGGTATCTCCTTCTCAAAGAAAAGTTGCTTTTATTTTACATAATAATCCTTGTGCTTCTGTTGAAGCAACAGTTGGTTCAGCAGCTCATCTGGATAGTCTTGAGTCAGTTGTTGAAATTATGAAAAGAATGAAAGAAGTAGGTTATTGTGTTGAGCCACCTGAAAGTGGTAAAGCTTTGATTGAAGAGATTATGAAAAGGAAGGCAATTTCTGAATTTCGTTGGACAACAGTTGAAGAGATTGTAAAAAAAGAAGGAGTTCTTGCTTCTGTTCCTGTAGAAGAATACTTAGAATGGTTTAATGAACTTCCAGAAAAAACAAGAAAAAAGATAGTTGATGCCTGGGGAAATCCTCCTGGAGAATATAAAAATGGAATACCTCCTGCAATGGTATATGAAGGAAAGATCGTGGTAACAGGACTAAGGTTTGGGAATATAGTGGTTTGTGTTCAGCCAAAAAGAGGGTGTGCCGGAGCAAGATGTGACGGACAGGTTTGTAAAATTTTGCATGACCCTGATGTGCCTCCACCTCATCAATATATAGCAACTTATAAATGGCTTTCAAGAAAATTTGGTGTGCATGCTATAATTCATGTTGGAACCCATGGAAATTTGGAGTTTTTGCCTGGGAAAGGAGTGGCCTTAAGTTCTGCTTGTTTTCCCGATATTGGAATAGATACAGTTCCTCATCTTTATATTTATAATGCAGACAATCCTCCTGAAGGAACTATTGCTAAAAGAAGATCTTATGCAGTTTTGGTAGACCATATGCAAACTGTGATGACTGAATCAGGGCTTTATGAAGAATTGGAAGTTCTGGATAGACTTCTTGGAGAATATGAAGAAGCAAAAAGAAAAGATCCTGCAAGAAAGCACACTCTTGAACATCTTATTTTGGATTCTGTAAAAAAAGCAAAACTTGATTTAGCAGTAAAGGTATTTTTTAAAGGTAAAAAAAGATCTCTTTCTGAACTCTCACATGAAGAAATACATGAGATACCTTTTGATGAGATAGCTGAAGCACTTCATTCTCAGCTTTCGCTTATAAGGAATACTCAGATTCAAGATGGAATGCATATATTTGGGAAAAAACCGGAAGGAAAAAGAAGGGTTGATTTTATTTATGCTATCATGAGATATGATGCAGGTCAAAAGGTGAGTTTAAGAAGGGAATTAGCAAAACTTTTGGGATATGATTTAAATGAGCTTTTAGCAAATAAAGAAAAGGTTGACGAAAAAACAGGTAAATCTTACGGAGCTATTTTAGAAGAGATAGATAAAATAGGAAAAGAGATTATAGCAAAGATATTGGAAATAAATATTTAAAGGGGGATTTTATGGAACGGCTTCTGGATCAAATAAACTGGGATGAGCCTTCTTGGAGGGAAATAAGAGAAAAAATACTGGATTTAAATAGGCGGATTGAAGAATCAGAAGAGATAGAAGCTTTGTTAAATGGATTAGAAGGAAAATACATTCTCGCAGGCCCTTCTGGGTTAATTACTCGTGGAAGAGATGATGTTTTACCTACAGGAAGAAATTTTTATTCTCTTGATCCTCACAGAGTTCCCACTCAGGCAGCTTATGAAGTAGGTAAAAAACTTGCTGAAAAATTGATAGAAAAATATTTATCAGAGGAGGGAAGGTATCCTGAAAATGTAGGTATTTTTTGGATGGCAAATGATATTATGTGGGCAGATGGAGAGGGAATGGCTCAAATAATGTATCTTGTTGGTGCAAAACCTGTTTGGCTTTCAAATGGAAGAATAAAAGGTTTTAAAATTATTCCTCTTACAGAACTTAAGAGACCAAGAATAGATGTAACCATAAGAGTTTCAGGAATAACAAGAGATAATTTTCCTATGTGTATAGAGCTTATAGATGAGGTAATTCAAGCTGTAGCAAGTCTTGATGAACCAGAGGATATGAATTTTGTAAGAAAACATACATTAGAGAATTTAAATAATGGGGAAGATTTTAGGTCTTCAACTTTAAGAATTTTTTGTTCTATGCCAGGAACCTATCAGGCAGGGACTCAGCTTGCAGTTTATGCATCTGCATGGAAGGAAGAAAAAGATTTAGCTCAGGTTTTTCTTTATTGGAACGGATATGCCTATGGAAAAGGAATTTGGGGTGAGGCTAAACATAAGGAATTTACAAATATTTTAAAAAGTATAGATATTACTTATAACAAAGTAGTTTCTGATGAATACGATCTTTTTGGTTGTTGCTGTTATTTTGGAACCCATGGAGGTATGACAACTGCTGCAAGATATTTTTCTAAAAAGCCTGTTAAAACCTATTATGGAGATACTAGGGATCCAAACCATGTAGAAGTAAGAGATCTTGCAGATGAAATAAGAAGAGTTGTCAGGACTAAACTTCTCAACCCTAAATGGATTGAAGGAATGAAAAGACATGGTTATAAAGGAGCTGGGGACATTTCTAAAAGAATAGGAAGAATATATGGATGGGAAGCCACCACCCAAGAAGTTGATGACTGGATTTTTGATGATATTGCAAGAACCTTTTTAATGAATGAAGAAAATAAAAGATTCTTTAAAGAAAATAATCCTTGGGCTTTAGAGGAAATTGCAAGAAGGCTTTTAGAGGCTTGGGGAAGGGGATTATGGAGGCCTGCAGAAGATGTAAAAGAAAGGTTAAAAATGATCTATCTGGAGATAGAGGGTTGGTTGGAAGAGGATGTTGGTGAGATAAAAGGAGAGTTTCAGGGCGGAAGTATAGATATAGTGACTGCTGAAGAAATAGAATATTGGAAAACCAAGATGGATGAGGTTTTAAAATGATTTTTCCTTTTACAGCTATTGTCGATCAGGAAGAAATGAAGCTTGGCCTTATTCTTAATGTAATAGATCCCTCTATAGGCGGACTTCTTATAATGGGTGAAAAAGGAACTGCTAAATCTACTACAGTTAGAGCTCTAGCGGACCTTCTTCCGGAGATAGAGGTTGTAAAAGGATGTCGTTTTAACTGCGATCCAAATGGATTTCTCTGTATAGAATGTTTAGAAAAAAAGAAAAACGGAGAACCTTTAGAAATAGAAAAAAAGAAAATGAAGGTGATTGAGCTTCCATTAGGGGTAACAGAAGATAGGGTAGTTGGAACGATAGATATAGAATATGCTATTTCTTATGGAAAAAGGCATTTTGAACCTGGTCTTTTAGCTCAAGCAAATAGAAATTTTCTTTATATAGATGAGGTAAATCTTCTTGAAGATCACATTGTTGATCTTCTTCTTGATTCAGCAGCTATGGGAGTAAATAGAGTTGAAAGAGAGGGTATTTCATTTTTTCATCCGGCAAAATTTATTCTTGTTGGTTCTATGAACCCTGAGGAAGGAGAATTAAGACCTCAGTTTTTAGACCGATTCGGACTTTGTGTGGAGGTAAGAGCTTTGATTGATAAAAATTTGAGAAAAGAGATTCTTAAAAGGAAAATAGAATTTGATAGCTATCCTGAGAAATTTTTAGAGAAATGGAAGCCTGAACAGGAAAAATTGCGAGAAAGAATAATTAAGGCTAAAGAGTTTTTACCAAATGTTGAAATTCCTGAAGAAATTTATGAAACGGTTGTAACCCTTACTTCACAGCTTAGTTTAGATGGTCATAGAGGGGATATAGTGATTTTGAAGGCTGCAAAGGCTTATGCAGCATTTGAACAAAGAAAAGTTGTTAAAAAAGAAGACATTAAAAAAGTAGCTTTTTTTTCTTTAAGGCATAGGCTTAAGAGGGCCCCTTTTGAAGAGCCAGAAAGTGAGGTAAAAAAACTTTATGAATTTCTATCAATCCTTTAAACTTCCTTTTCCAGAAGTTGTGGGAAATTTTTCTGCCAAATTAGCTCTTACTTTAAATTTAATTGAACCAAAATGTGGGGGTGTTTTAATTCTTGGAAAAAAAGGAACAGGGAAATCTCTCTTGCTTAAATGTTTTGAGAAATTTTTAAGAATAGGTAATTTTCCTTACATAAAAATTCCTCTTGGAGTAACATACGAAACTTTAACAGGTGGAATTGATATAGAAAAAACCATAGAAAAAGGGAAAAGAATCTATGAAAAAGGACTTTTAGAAAAAGCTGAAGGTGGTTTTGTTCTTGTAGATGATATAAATCTTTTTCCTGATGAATATCTAAGCCTTATTTTTGAAAAATCAGAAAAATTTACTCTTATAGCTACTTTAAATCCTGAAGAGGGTTTTATTTCTTCTCATTTTCTTGATAGGTTCGGTATGTGCGTTACAACTGAAGAATTAAAAAAATCAGAGGAAAAATTTAAATTTCTAAAGATCTACCAAAATTTTAATGATTTTGAAAATTTTTATTTAGAGGACTATAAAAACTTTGTAAAATATTTTCAGATGCAAAGGGTTTTGAAAACAAAGCTTAAATTTGACGAAAATACCTTAGACGAAATAACGGAAATCGTTTTTAGAGAATCTGTTTTTTCTCACAGAGCTGAAATTTTTCTATTTTATGCTTCTTTAAGTTATACAGCTTTTAAAGGGGATACTTTTGTAAAGGATTTATATATAAGAGAAGTAGCTCCGTTTGTAATTCTTCACAGGAAAAAAAACATGGAAGAAAAACCTCAATTTGAAGAGAAGGAGCAAGAAAAAAAGGAAAATCAGGAAGGATCTACTAAAAATTTTTCTCAATCTCAAAAAAATATTGAAAATAGATCTTTAAAAGATGAAGATTTTTCTAAAGGAGAAAGGCAGGAGCTTTCAGAACTTGAGGTGACTTTTTCTTCAGCTGGAAAGGAGGAAATTTTTGGAATAGGGGAAATCTTTAAACCTAAAAGACTTATTTTTAAAAAAGACCGTGTAGTAAGAAATATTATAGGGAGAAGAACCAAAAGTAAGACCAAACTTAAAGGAGGGAGATTTTTAAGAAGTGTTATTTTTAGTAGAGACAAAGATATTGATTTTTTTGGAACAATTAAAGCTGCAGCTCCATTTCAGATTTTAAGAGGAAAAAAGGATAGACTTATTATTAAAAGAGAAGATTTTAGGTACAAGGAAAAGGAAAGAAAAATGGGACATTTGATAATATTTTTAGTTGATGGTTCTGGTTCAATGGGAGTGCTAAAAAGAATGGAAGCTGTAAAAGGAGCAATTTTTTCTCTTCTTACAGATTGCTATCAAAAAAGAGATAAGGTAAGCATGATAATATTCAGAAAAAATAAAGCTGAAGTAGTTCTTCCACCGACTTCTTCAGTTGAGCTAGCTTATAAAAAGCTAAAAGATCTTCCTACAGGTGGTAAAACCCCTCTTTCTCTGGGGTTCTTGGAAGCATATAAACTTGCAAAAAAATTTCATCTTAAACATCCAGAACTCAGGATAATTTTAGTTTGTCTTACCGATGGCAGAGCTAATGTTTCTTTAAAATCTGGAGAAGATCCATTTCAAGAGGTTAGAAGGATTTGCAATGAGATAAGAAATTTAGATTATCTGGATAAAATAGTGATTGATTGTGAAATAAAACAAAATTTTTTAAAAATGGAGCTTGCAAAAGATTTAGCAAACTGGCTTGAGGGAAAATATTTTCTACTTGAAGAGTTAAAAGCAGAAAAATTATCAGACTTAATAGTTAATTTCTTATCATAAACACCAATATTAATAACTACCGGATAAAGAAAGCAATATTCAAACCTAAGTTGCATCTTCCTAAAACCAAAAGTAAACATCCAAGAAAAATTAATTTTTTAAAAAATTTTATTACCAGCAACAGCCAAAAGAAGACGGAATTCTAAATTTCTAAATAACACAGCTAAAATAAATGTAGCAAAAGTGCGTAAGAGGCAAGTCCTATAAAGAAGCCTTAGCTAAATATATTGAAAAAAATTTGATAAGCTTTTTTCAGCAAGTTATAAAAATTTATTTTGGGTTTGCTAAAAATTTGTATAGATTTTTTATTTCAGGTAAAGAGTTACTTCTTCTAGAAAATCCTTTATTAAAGGAAAAATAAATATAAAAAGGGTTAAATTTTGTGAGACAGTATTTGTTAAGGATCATGTTTATGGATTAGGCCAGATTTTTAGTTCAGCTATGTGAAAAGATAAAAAGATCTTAAATTTGTTCATTTCTTTTCTTATTCTGTGAGCCTTATAAAATGATTGATAGAGATTTATCATTTCTTTTAAGAGAAATTAGAAAGCTTGAGGAAACCAGCTTTTATAAGTAATAAAAGCTAAAATTTTGTTTTACTCTATAGCTAAAAATTTTTTTATAAAAAATCCTATAATAAAAGTTAAGAGAGAAACAGAAAAAATTATCACTATCATTTCCC
>Ga0209394_1000888_pt1 | contig 20095 bp, 20 predicted proteins | sample JNZ201metaG_FD_184122 | JGI IMG/M metagenome (GOLD analysis project Ga0209394, IMG submission 184122) | Hot spring microbial communities from Jinze hot spring, China to study Microbial Dark Matter (Phase II) - JNZ 20120812A (SPAdes) (version 3) ... | reverse complement strand
TCGCTAGGCTGCACGGCTGCCGCTACGGTGTAGCGGTCTCTAGCGGTAGCGCGGCGTTGCACGTCGCGTACCTGGCCGCGGGGGTGAAGCCGGGGGACGAGGTGATCGTCCCGGCTCTCACGTTTTCGGCGACGGGGAGCGCCGCGCTAATGGCCGGTGCAACCGTCATGGTCGTGGACGTCGATCCGGAGACGCTGTGCATGGACGCGGGGGAGGTGGAGAGAGCGCTCACGGAGAACGTGAAGGTCATTGTGCCGGTGTACAACTACGGTTCAGCCCCCGACATGGATGCACTGCGGAAGCTAGCCGACGAGCACGGCGTCTACCTGATCGAGGACTGCGCGAGGGGGCACGGCTTCCAGTGGCGCGGGCAGCCTGTGGGGTCGATCGGCGATATGGGCTGCTTCAGCTTCCAGCAGAGCAAGTTCCTGACTGCGGGGGAGGGCGGCATGATCACGACGAACAGCGAGGAGCTGGCGGAGAGGTGCTACGCGCTCAAGGATTGCGGGAGGGTGCGGAACCGGTCTTTCGCGGAGGGGGGTAGGTACTGGCTGAACTGGTTCAACTACAGGATGACGCAGTTCCAGGCGGCCCTCCTCCTCGCGCAGTTGGAGAGGTTTGAGGAGCAGCTGAGGAAGAGGCAGGAGAACAGCGAGTACCTATCGAAGCGGCTGAGCGAGATCGAGGGCGTAGAGCCAGTGAAGATTGATCCGAGGTTGACGAGGCACCAGCCGTGGCCTTACGCGTTCAAGTACACGCCGGAAGCTTTCGGAGGGGCTGGCATCGGAAGGTTCGTTGAAGCGCTGAGGGCAGAGGGCATCCCCGCATCCAGGATCGATCACCCCCCGCTCTACGAGACGCTGGCCCACGGCCCCTTCGGGAGGATCGTGAGGAGGGGGAAGTACCCGGCGGCGAGGGAGGCCGTGGAGCGCGTTGTCACGCTGCCTCAGCACATCTTCCTGGCCGAGAGGGAGGACATGGACGATATCGTCGAGGCGGTCTTGAAGATCAAGAGGCACTGCAGCGAGCTGTGAGCCAACTACCTCCAGGGTATCTCGACCTGGTCGAGGCGCCAGAGGGGGCGCACCCTGCTCTCCTCGACGCTTATCGTGACGCCCGCCGTAAAGGCTAGTGCACCGGTGTACGCGATCATCGCCCCGTTGTCGCCGGCGTACTTGGGCTCCACAGGCTTGAAAACTGCGCCGTGGAGCTCCGCCATCTTCTCCAGCTTAGCTGTCAGCAGCTTGCTCCTCGCAACGCCGCCCGTGAGTGTCACTTCACGCTTCCCCGTGAGCGCTAGAGCCCTTTCAGCAACTTCCACGAGCATCGAGTACGCCGTCTCCACCAGGCTGTAGCAGACGTCCTCCAGCCTCTCCCCCTCTTTCACGAGCTTCAAGGCCTTTGTGAGGAGGCCTGAGAACTGCAGATCCTGACCCTTCACGACGTAGGGGAGCTCGAGGAGCTTCCGACCTTTCGCTGCCATCTCCTCCACTCTCGGCGTACCGGGGAAGCCGAGGCCCACTTCCCTCGCGAAGGTGTCAAGGCAGTTGCCCAGGGGGATGTCGAGGGTTTCGCCGAAGATCCTGTACCTCCCCTCGACGAATGTGGTTATCAGCGTGTTGCCCCCAGCGATGTAGACGACGAGGGGGTCCTTGAAACCCGTAGTCAGCCTCGCGATCTCGATGTGCGCTACCGCGTGGTTCACGGGGACGAGGGGCTTCGAGTACTTCACGCACAGGTAGCGGGCGAGCGTAGCCCCCACCCTGAGGCAGGGACCCATGCCCGGGCCCAGCGCTACGGCCACCGCGTCCAAGTCCCTAACGCTGAAGCCCGCCTCCGTCAGCGCCTCTGCCAGCGCTCTGCCAGCCACCTTCGCGTGGTGCTCGGCAGCCTCCCTCGGGTGGATACCGCCAGCCCTCGGCTGATAGGCGTAGTCGATGGCAGCGAGGATGCGGCTCGGTGTTGCTACTCCAATTCCGAACGTGTGAGCGGTGCTCTCGATCCCGAGCACGAGAGGCTCGGACAAAGCAAACCCCTCCCTACCGTGGCGGCTTAAGCTTAAAGCGTTGACCCCCGACTATCCCCTCTTCTGCTGCGCGTTAAGAGGTGTGGAGCGGCCTGGCTCGAATCTGCAGTGCTCAAGCTCGCGCCACTACGCCTGGCTTAAGCTCAGTTGACCTGCCGGAAGCCAGCTACTTCTTCTGAACGAAGTCGGTGTAGCCGCACTTCCCGCAGTGCCACCGCTCCACGGGGGCGAGGTGATGAGCCAGGATCGATCCGCATCGGGGGCACTTCCTGCTCTTCAGCTTTATGGTGCCGGTTTTGTAGTCGTACTCGTACCTCTTGTGTACTTCAGCCACCCTTCTCACCCTCCTTCTTGCCCTCTTCACCTAGGTTCCTTTTAATGATATAAGAGGGCTCAATGCTGCGAGCTCTTTCGGCGCTCTCGTAGACGTGAACCCGGGCTAAGCTCTCGCACTTCCCGTACTCCGTCTTAAGCTTCCTCACGTACACCAGATCCGGGCTAACACCCAGCATCCGTGCGATGCGCTCTCGCAGTTCTTTACGCGATGGAGTCCCCTGCGGCCAGTGGACGATCTTCACTATGTACTCCTTCCGCTCGATCAGCCTGTTATCCCTCGACGAGAGGATCTCCACGTTAAACTCGTTCTGCACAGTCCTCCCCAGCTGAGATCGTTTTTAAGTTTACAGGCTCAGGGGCGGGTCGAACGCTACCTTCAGGAAGAGCCTTACGCCCTTCTCAATGAGAGGGTGGCAGAAGGTTACGACTGCAGCCCCCAACCAGAGCCCGTAGATCACGAAGGAGCGGGGTGGCGCGAATGCCAGCGCGGGCAGAGCTAGCAGATCCTCCTCCCCCTCTACCGCCACCAGTATTTTGGAGCACCAAGACGCTTTCGCAAGCGCACTGCGCACAAGTTCAACAGCCTCAACCGTCAATGAGCCTGGAGGATTAGCGCACCTGTACACACGGCGTCCCGAGGCCAGAGAGCTTAGATCCTCCATCAGCGGCATCCTCAGGGTCTTCCAGTCTACGACAGCGACATCGGGCTCCAACCCGGCGCGTCTCAGGTTGGCGGTGACGAAATCCCCCACCGTGACGATGAGAGGGGGCTGGACAAGCTCGGCCAGCTCGAGGATCAGCTTGGCGGACTCGGAAGGTGGCTTGTAGAGAGCGAGGCCTAGGGGTGTTCGGAGAGCCTGCCTGTACTCCTCCCTCAAGCGGTGGAGCATCAGGCGCGCAGCTTGATGGCGTACCTGCCGGGTCTCGTGATGTTGAGCCGCTTCGCAACCATCGAGTTCTCTATGTCGAACACGATGATCATCCCCTCCCACTCCTCACTGAAGTCGCGGCTGCCGCAGTTGGGGCAGATCTCAACGTTGAGGGGCGCTAGCATCTTACACTTCATGCAAGCTTTGAAGTAGGCCTTTCTCTTTCGCGTGGCCACCTGCGCTCACCTCTTCGCGCTAGGCTTTGGTTTAGCCTCGGCCTCCGGTTTTACCGGCACCTGAGCCGCTTTCTCGGCTTTCTTCACCTCCTCCCGGATCCACTCGAGCTTCCCGAGGTACGGTTGCTTCATCGTGAGCTGAACTCTTAAGGCCTGCTTCCTTCCGCCGTAGCTGACCGCGACGATCCGGGCTCTTACGGTGTCGCCCTTTCTCAGAACCTTCCCGCTCTTCTCGCCGATGATGACGCTCTGCTCCCTGCTGTAGGAGATCGTCTCGTCCATGATCTGGCTCCGGTGTATGTAGCCCTCAACGGGCCCCAGCCGGATGATGACGCCGGTCGACTCGACGATCATCACCTCCCCCTCGACCACCTCCTGGTTCACAGGGGTGTAGACCAGCATCTTGAACTTGGCCTCGTGGTAGAGGCTGCCCTCGCCCGGTAGGATCATCCCGAACTCGTTGGCCTCCGCGTCGAGCACGCTCACCACGACTCCGAGGTTCTTGATCACTTGACCCACGTACTCGCGCCTAAGGACCTCCAGAACAGCCTCCCTCAAGGGGGCACCGATGAGGCTGGGTGGGATCTTTACAACGCCTTCGCACTCGACCAGCTTAAACATGAGAGTTCACCGAAAGTATAGAAGACGCTTAGAAGAACCTCTTATAAGCGTTGTGCTTGGACTCCTCGCGATGAGAGCGGTGCTCGCGGAGGCTGAGGAGCTGGTCAAAGCCGTAGGCTCAAAACCGGTTGAGCTGCTCGGGGTTGGGGCTGAAGCAGTCGTGATCAGGTGCGAGTGGAGATCCTTCGATGCTGTTGCTAAAGTTCGACTGCCAAAGCCGTACCGGGCTCCCGAGCTCGACGGGAGATTGAGGAGGGAAAGGACGGCGCTGGAGGCGAAGCTGCTTGCCGAAGCTCGAAAGCTCGGCGTGCCAGCCCCCACCCTCCTCTACGTGAACCCTGAGCTCTTCGTACTCATGATGGACTACATCCCCGGTCCCCGGTTGAGGGAGGTGCTCCCCAGCTTGGAGGGGAGGGAGGGCGTTTTCCGGGAACTGGGCTTCTACGCTGGCCTCCTCCACGCGAGAGGCATCGTGCACGGGGATTTGACGGCGGCCAATGTGGTAGCGTCAAGTCGGGGGGTCTTCATCATCGACTTCGGTTTGGGCTCTTTCAGCAACGACTTGGAGGAGCAGGGCGTTGACGTACACCTCATGCTCCGATCTCTGGAGAGCACCGTCCCCTCGCTAGCCCCCAGCCTTTACAGGGCCTTCCTCAGGGGGTACAGAGAGGCCAGGGGTGCGGCAACAGCTGAGCTGGTGGAGGAGAAAGTGGCCGAGATTAGGAGAAGAGGCAGGTACGTTGCTGAGAGGCGTAGGGTTCTCCGGGCTTGAGCACAACACTTATATTTGGATGGGGGCCTCCGCGCCACCGTGAATAAACGCCACGAGAAGGGTAAATCTGGCTCAACGCGCCCCGTGGAAATCGTGAAGCCGGAGTGGATGACGGTCTCGCCGGAGCAGGTGGAAGAGCTGGTAGTCTCGCTCTACCGGAGAGGTTACCAGCCATCAATGATCGGTACGATACTGAGGGACCAGTACGGTATCCCCAGCGTACGGGCTGTAACCAGTAAGAAGCTGGTTCGCATCCTGCGTGAAAGGGGTTTGGCGCCTGAAGTTCCCGAGGATCTGGCTAACTTGATAAGGAGGGCGATGAGGGTTAGGAGGCACCTCGAGGAGCACCCGAAGGACTACCACTCGAAGAGGGGGTTGATCCTCATCGAGTCGAAGATACGCAGGTTAGCGAAGTACTACAAGAGGGTTGGAGTACTGCCGCCAAACTGGGAGTACAAGCCCGAGAGGGTGAGTATCTTCACCTAACGAATAGGCTTTTAGCGTAGCTCTGCCTTGTGCTCCGCTCATGGCTGAAGCGTATGAACTCTCCGATCAGTTAGAGCGCGCAGCCTCGATTATCGAAGAGTGCGGCGAGCGGCGAGCGCTGCTAGCCTCCCACTACGACGCGGATGGATTGTCCGCTGCCTCAATACTCCTCAAGGCGCTAACAGGTAGGGGTTTCGTCGTGCACCTCCTCATCCTCGAGCAAATGACGCCCTCGAGCTTCGGAAGGCTTCAGTCCCTAGCCTCGGACTACCCCTTAACCCTCCTCGCAGACATGGGTAGCGGCAGCGTAAGAGAGCTTTCGAAGCTGAAGACTAGCGTCATAGTCCTCGACCACCACCTGCCGCAGGGGGCTGGAGGAGGGGTTGTAGAGGTTAATCCGCATCGGTGCGGTATCGATGGGTCACGAGAGGTCAGCAGCTCCGGCCTCGCCTACCTCCTCGCGAAGGAGCTGCTGGGGGAGAAAGCGGTCGACCTCGCTCCCCTAGCCATCGTCGGCGCGCTCGGCGATAGGCAGGATGTGGGTGAACGCTTCAGGCTCATCGGTGTAAACAGGAGGATCGTGAAGGAGGCTGTGGAGGCAGGTCTCATCGAGGAGAGGATAGACCTTAGGCTGTTCGGGGGGCCCGCGAGGCCCATCGCGAAGGCGTTAGCTTACACGACCGACCCCTTCCTACCCGGTTTAACGGGCGACGAGGGTAACGCTGTCGCCTTCCTCAAGGGCATCAACATTGAGCCGGCCATTGGAGAAAAGCACAGGACCCTCGGCGAACTGTCTAAAGAGGAGAGGAGGAAGCTTGCCTCCGAGCTCGTCAAGCTCATGCTGAAGTACGGGTACACGGCGGGTGAGGCGGAGCGGATCTACGGGGCCAGCTACGTGATCCTCGGCGAGGCACCCGACAGCCCCCTTAGAGATGCCAGAGAATACGCCCAGCTGCTGAACGCCAGCGGGAGGATAGGGTCCTACGACGTAGCCGTCGCCCTGTGCCTCGGCGCCAGGGGCGATCTGCTTCTGAAGGCGATCAATGTCGCCGCCCAGTACCGGTCCCTCCTCTCAAAAGCGTTCAAGTGCGTTAGGGAGGAGAAGCCGATACGGGAAAGCGAGCGCCTCATGCTGGTGGATCTGAGGGGCAGGAGCTTCCTCAACGAGCGGGTTAGCGGGGCTCTCGCCTCCCTACTCCTCCCCTACGTGAAGAGCGGCAAGCTCCTCCTCGTGGCCCTAGACTCCCCGGACGGCGTTAAGATCTCCGCGCGGAGGGCTGACGGTCCTCAAGTCGTGGTGGGCGAAGTTCTGCGAAAAGCTGCCGAGAAAGTGGGTGGGGTTGGCGGGGGCCATGAGAGAGCGGGGGGCGCGACGATACCGATTGGAAGGTTGGAGGAGTTTCTGGCGGAACTGGAGAGGGTGATGTCGACTGGCGCTTAGGGAGGTGGGCGTCCTGCTGAAGCTGCCGCAGGCAGACGAGAGGGAAGCTGAAGCGTTAAAGACGGCCCTCTCCCCCGACGATTGGAGCGATGGTTGCTCGACGATCTCAACAAGCAGTAGTGGAGCCTTCATAGTCGTCGAGGCCTCCTGCTCCTGCCACTCAAAGGTTGCGAAAATCCGCTCTTTTGTCGATGATGTGCTTAGGCTCGTCGACGCGCTCGCTCATACAAACGAAAAGCTTAAATAGCCCTTTCTACGGCCCTTAAAAAGGTTTCGGGTGGTACCATGTCGGAAAAGGTTAATGAGGATCTGATTGCGAAATTCCTCCCCACGGAGGAGGTAAAGAGCTGCCCACAGTGCGGATCTGAACGCTTGATATACGACCCTATGAGGGGAGAGATCATCTGCGCCCTCTGCGGCTACGTCGTCAGCGAGAAGGAGATCGACAAGGGCCCCGAGTGGAGGGCCTTCGATGGTGAGGAGAGGGAGAAGAGGAGCAGGGTGGGCGCCCCAATCCTGAGGTACACGCCGGATGCCCTCGCCACAGAGATCGACTGGAGGAGCAAGGACGCTGCCGGCCGCGAGCTCGGGTTGAGGAAGAAGGTCGAGATGTTCAGGCTGCGCAGGTGGCACATGAGAGCGCAGGCTCAGTCGAGCCTCGAGCGCAACCTGATCCAAGCCCAGCAGGAGCTGGAGAGGCTCGGCGCCCAGCTGGGGCTACCGAAGAGGATCCTGGATCGCGCCAGCGAGGTCTATAGGAGAGCCCTGGAGACTGGTCTCGTAAGAGGGCGCTCAATAGAGTCGGTTGTGGCAGCAGCTATCTACGCGGCTTGCAGAGAGCTGAAAATCCCAAGGACGCTCGACGAGATCTCCAGGTACACGAGGGCCGGGCGGAAGGAGGTGGCCAGGTGCTACAGGCTTCTCTTGAGGGAGACTTCGATCAGGGTTCCGCTGCCAAACCCTATCGACTTCGCCCCCCGCATCGGGAACATGCTGCGAGTGAGCGCGGCAACAGTTAGGGATGCGATAGACATACTGAGGCAGGCGCAGCAGATAGGCATTACCGCAGGCAAGGATCCGGCGGGGCTGGCGGCAGCAGCCATCTACATCGCCGCGCTAAGGAGAGGCGAAGTGAGGACTCAGAAGGAGGTCGCTCGAGCTGCCCAAGTCACGGAAGTCACCGTCAGGAACAGGTACAAGGAGCTAGTGAGAAAGCTGAAGATTGACCTCCCCATCAAGAAGTAGATTCCCCCAGCATCTCACTCAAAGATTTCCGAGCCGAGATCGCGGGAGGGCAGCTGAACTGCTAAGTCGATTTCCGTGCCCTAGCTTCGACGAGCTCGCAGCTCGGCGCTCTCAATGATTAGAACTGCGTCGTAATCCGTGCCTTCCACTCTCCACTTCACCGGTTCTATCCTCCAATTGAAGAGGGGCATGTCAAGGACGAACGTCTCGTACTCGCCCCCCTCACCCGAGGGGTTTACGATGTGTGCGAGCCCGCTCAACCACTCCACTACTCTCTCATCGATTTTCCTGCCGAGTAGGGACGCGCTGAGCGGGTAACCCGCCACGCGTGTGAAGATCGCCTCGATGCGGCGCCTCAAAACCTCGCGTAGGAGCTCCACCTCACTCCTGCCCCAGAGCGGGTTGATGCACTCCAGCCCCAACCTTCGACAGACGGCGGCGAACCTTTCAGCCTGGTACCTCGACTTTACGGCGCCCGTCACAACCCCCTCCACCCCGTAGGACTCAACGGCCTCCCTCAGCGCCCTCTCAAGCGCGACCAGGCTCCCCGCCTCATCATCAGGGCATCTGCGGAGCATCAGCGGAAGGCCCAGCGCTTCCGCCTGCAGCGGGACGAGGTTCACGTTAGGGTAGTGGAAGAGCCAGCTCTCCAGCGAGCTAGGCACTAGAGTGACAAGGCATACCACCTCGTGGCGCTCACTAGCTTCTAGGAGGGCGAGGTTCGAGTCCTTCCCCCCGGAGTACAGCACGCAAACCCTCATCTCAAGCTAGATGCCCGCACAGCCTTAAAACTGCTCAGTGCAGTAACGGAGGAAATCCTCAACGTAGCGCTCAACGTAGCTGTCCTCGACCTCGAGGGGCTTGACTCTCGAGCCGCGCAGCCCGGGAGGTTCAACGCTCAACCCCCTCGGTTCAACACCCTCCAGCGCGCACAGCGCTGTCACCGCCGCACCCAGGCTCGTGGCCTCCGGGTTCTCCGCCCTCACGATTTCACAGTCGCGGAGCAGCGTTGACAGGTAGGAAAGGTAGACATCGTTCCGCGCGAAACCCCCCTGCACGTAGACCCTAACACCCTTGCCGCCCGTCAGCAGGTTAAGCGCGTACCAAGTCTGAACCGCGATGGAGAGGTTGAGGTAGTAGTACGCCCGCACAGCGTCACCCGGGTCGCCGACGAGGCGCCCCTTGGATCGCGGGAACTGGCCTGTACCCGGGGTCAGGGTGGGAACGTAAAACGCGCGCGCCTCCTTCAGAACCTCCACCGCCAGGCTCTCATCTAGCGCGATCTTGAGGGGCTCGACTCCGAAGCGCCGCCTGATGTCTTCAACGTAGTAGTCGAACTCAAACCCGATCTTGAAGCGGGCCGCCTTGACCGGCCTCCCGTAGGCGTCAACGTAGTAGAGGATGTCCCGGCTCATGTCGACAGGCTCGGGGGCGAAGGGCGCGCCGGGGTACATCAGGACGCACCACGTGCCGGTGGAGGCGAGCACGAACTCCTCCCGTTCGACAGCCAGGTACGGCAGAAGCGCGGCGTTTGAGTCGTGGATGCCGGGAGTCACCACTGCTCCCCTCAGCCGGCCAAGGGGCTCCCACACGCTCCTGATCCCCGGTGAGAGGCTGTGGGCGTTCAAGCCTTCAGCCACGCTGCTCCACCTGCTGTCCACTAGGTCCCAAAGGTACGTGTGGCACCCGATCGATGTGAGCTCGGCAGCTTCGAGATTGGAGAGGGCGTGAACGATGTACTGGGGCAGGAAGAGCAGCCTTCTAGCTCTGCGGTACCTCTCGGGGAACCTCGTTGAAATCCAGAAGAGCTGGACGCCCGCGTTCAGGAGCTGGCCGAGCGGGGGTGTCCCCGTTCGGGCGTAGAGCTCCTCGGGGCTACCGAAGCGGGCGTAGAACTCCGACTTGACCTCCTCTCCCACTTCATGGTTGTAGGACACGACAGGCATCGCCAGTTCTCCCCGCTCGTCGAGGAGGGCCAGCGTAGCCCCGTGCGTCGTGACGGCGATGGCGGACACCCTCCCCGCCCACTCGGCGAGAGCCGCTCGAGCCCACCTGACGATTGCCTCAGCATCGTCGCAGAGGATGCCCTCCACGCTTATTTCCCCGATCCGCGTGGAAGTGGAGAAGAGAGGTTGAAGCTGCTCTGTGTAAACGGTGAACTTCTTATTCGTCTTCCCGACGTCGAGTACAGCGATCAGTCTGTCGGGCACTCCGCAACCACTCCCGCCCCTCTTATTGCGGTTTCGCCACCCCTATGCTCTCCCGATTCCCCCTCCCTCCCCGCGTCATCACGAGCACGGGTTCATCGTTGTAGAAGAGGATGCAGATGTCGTCGTGAGCCATGACGATGTTGGACTCGAGGGCAACCTCCTCCCCGATCTCGCCGACGTACTCGCCATTCTCAAAGTAGTAGTACCGCTCGAAGGGGACCTTCGCGATGGCGACCTTGCTGACGTTGTATCCGCGCTTACGAGCCAGCTCGATGAACTGCCTCACGTCGTCCGGGATGCTCGGCGAAGCCACGTGCACGCGTTGAGAAGCTGAACTTATACTTTTCGTCGCGCGCGTTAACCCTCCCCCTCCGGCTCGATGTGGACTACGATATCGACGTTCCCCAGCCTCTCCTTCACCCTCCGCTCAGCCTCATCGCTTATCCGGTGCGCCTCCTCAACAGTGATCCCACGTTTCACCTCCAAGTGAACGTCGGCGAAGATGGCGTCCGCGGCCTGCCTCACGCGCAGCCGATGCACCCCCCTCACCCCCTCCACGCTGGCCAGCGCGCGCTCAATCTCACTTACAAGGTTTGCCGGAGGGCTTTCAGCTGTTATGAAGCCCTTCAGCTCCTGCAGTGTGAGGAAGACCATGAAGGCCACCAATGCCAGTAGAGCGAAGGTCGCCGCAACGTCGAACAGGGCGGAAACGTACGCGCCCAACGCAACCCCAGTAAGGGTCAGGAGGCCCTCGAACACGTCGAAGCTCACGTGGCGCGACTCAGCCCTAGCTACAACGCTCCCACGCCCGTATATCCTCAGCAGAGTGGAGATGGTGAAGTTGAGCACGAGCGATGCAGCGGCGAAAAGCACACCGACGGGATCCACGCGCCCCAGTTCACCGTGCATCATCCTGTCAAGTGCCATGAAGCCGACAAACGAGAACGTTGCGACCATCACGACTACTATCAGCAGCGACCCGTAAACCTCCAAAAGCGAATGACCATAGGGGTGCTCGAAGTCCGGGGGCTTCTCCGCCTCCCTCCTATATTTGTAGGCTAAAGCGCCGCTCACGACGTTTAGAATCGAGTCGCTGCCGTCAGCAAGCAAAGCGGTGCTGCCGGACAACAAGCCGCCAGCGATCTTGACGGAGCACACGAGGGCGTTGCCCACCACTGAAGCTATGAGGACTCGATCCGCGGTGGGCTTGCCGCCGTTAGCCACGCGCGCATCGCAATGCATGGGTTATAGGCCTTTTTCTATCGCGACTCGCAAAGCTTGGATCAGCTCGTCGAGAAGCGACGAATCAACACCGCGGAGGCTCAAGGCCAGAGGTGTGATGGAAATACCGCCCTCAACGAACACAACGTAGGAGTCCGTCCCCGGCTCCGGCTGCGCAGCCTCCCCGTACAGCCAGTAGTAGGGCTTGCCGCGCGGATCCATGCGCTTGTCAAGTCTCTCGATCCACCGCAGCCTAGCAGGAGGAGCCACCTTGACGATCCCCGAGGGCCTTCGCGGCAAGTTAACGTTGAGCACGTCCACCCCCTTCGGCATCCCCCTCTCGACAACGTACCTCGCAATCTCGCCGCAGACAGTCTTTACGAACTCCGCGTAACGAGCGTCGAGGAAGGCCTCAAGCTTATCAACGTCTGCAGAGTACGCGATACCGGCGATACCGAAGAGAGCGGCTTCGAACGCGGCTCCCACCGTGCCCGAAACGAGCACGTTCTGAACGCTCGTGTTCTCACCCACGTTAACCCCCGAGACGAGGAGGTCAGCACCCCCGAGCACCTCTCGAGCCACGTGTAAAACGTCCCTCGGCGATCCCGTGATACCGAAGGCCTTCGCGTAACCGAGGTCCACCTCGTAAACGCGGATCGGCTCGTCGAGCGTCAGCATCCCACCCCGCGCTGAGGCCTGCTCCAAGGGGGCTACGATGATCGCTTCCCCCAGCTCTCTCACGGCCTCGTACAGCAGCCGGAGCCCTGGGCTCCTCAAACCGTCGTCGTTCGTCACTACGATTCGCATGGCAGGCATCGCACCGCATCACTTTTTATCGCTTGCTACTCCCTAGGGTCTATGGCCAGACCCCCCAGGTGGGTGGTGGTCGGAGTGGTGGTCGGGGTCGTTGCTCTAATTGGTGCTTTCAAGCTGCTTTCCGAGAGGCCGAACGAGAGAGTGGTAGTGCAACCGGGCCAGGTGCTGGGGCGGTTCAAGGATCTGAGGGGGGTTAACTGCGGCCCTTGGAGCCCCCGGGGCTGGGATCGGGCTTTGACTCTCGACTTGAGCTTCCACTACGCTAAGCTGGGCGTGAAGGTCATCAGGTTTCACGACCTTTGGGTGGTCGACGAGCTCGACACGATCTTCCCAAACCCCGATGCGGACCCCAGAGACCCCAGTAGCTACAACTTCACTGCCCTCGACCGGCACGTGGAAGCGGCCCTCAAGCTGGCCGACGTCCTCATCCTCAGGATCGGCTATGATTGGAACGATCCGCCAAAGAATAAACCTCACGTGAGCGTTGATAAGCTCGCGGAGGTCACTAAACACATCGTGCTCCACTACACGAAGGGCTGGGCCAACGGTTACAACTACAAAAACATCTGGTTCGAAGTATGGAACGAGCCGGACATAGATTGGTTCTGGAACCTTTCGGAAGCCGAGTTCTTCAAGCTCTACGAGAAGGTCGCCAGGGCGATCAAGGAGGCGAACCCGGACGTGGTCGTAGGCGGGCCGGGTATAGCCTGGAACGTTGGCTTCGTAGACAGGTTTCTCGCCTACACCTCCACAAGGGGTGTCCCCATCGACTTCGTCTCGTGGCACATCTACACGAGGAACCCAGCCGAGGTCGTGGAAAGGGCCAGAGCGGTGCGACGCGCGATGGAGAGGCACGGCTACGGCGCGCTCCCGAGCGTCCTGACCGAGTGGAACTTCGCTCATCAGGAGGGCGAGCCTTGGGAGATTTTCAGGAGTTCTCAAGCGGCAGCGTTCCAGGCCGCAGCTCTTATCCTCATGGAGGACGCGCCCGTGGACATCGTCACACTCTACCGCGGCGACGCTTGGATGTGGGGCGGGCTCTTCTACAGTGATGGGGGGCTAGGCAAGCCCTACTACGTCTGGCTGGCCTACAGGGAGCTCGTGGAGGACAGCGCCAGGGTTGCTGTGACCGTTGAGAGGGGGCTGCTGTACGCGTTGGCGGGCTTAAAGCGGGACGGGTCGCTGCGCCTGTTGGTGGTGAACTACGGTCCAGCCCAGGTCAGGTACGAAGTCGCGGCGGAGGGGTACAAGATCTCGAGGGTTCAAGCTATTGACGCGCGCAGGGATTTGGAGGATCAGGAGTGCAGAGGAGCTATCTGCACTATAGAGCCCTACTCCGTGCAGCTGCTGACGTTGGAGAGGGGCTAGCCTCGCTTCTCGTCGTACTCCCTCAGCCTCCTGATGTTTTCGATCTCGCTGGGGTCGGGCTTCTCCACCGACAACCACGCCTCCAAGATTTCTTTTGCAACCTCCTCACTTGTTAAACGGGCGCTCAGCGCTAGGACGTTGGCGTCGTTCCACAGCCTCGCGCCCCTCGCAGTCTGAGCGTCGAAGCAGAGGGCCGCTCTAACGCCTTTCACCTTGTTAGCAGCAATCGAAACCCCCGTGCCGGTGTAGCATACGACAACGCCGAAAGCCGCCTCGCCCCTCGCCACCGCCTCCCCCACTTCGAAACCAACGTCGGGCCACGGGACGAGCTTCCCCTCCCTTAGCGCGCCGACTGTCACCACTTCGAAGCCGCGCGCTTTCAAAAGCTCCACTACGAACCTAGCCAGGGGGTACACGTCATCCGAACCAACAACGACTTTAGCCACGCAAATCCCTCCCCCGAAGGCTTAGAAGATTTATGGTCTCCACAAACCATTTTTACCGTTAACCCCCCGCACAGAGCGGAGGGACATGCTGCTGGGCTTCTTCACAGGTGGGCAGTTGGGCGACTTGAAGAAAACCTTGGAGTGGGCGAAGAAGCACGGCTTTCACTCGATCAGCGTGGCCGCGCCGCCCGGCTCCAAGTTCTTGGACGTCGATGAGGTGATCAGGAACCCCCGAGCGATCAGGGAGCTCGAGGCTGAGACGGGAGTTGTGATCAGCGCGCTGGGCTTCTACGGGAACCCGATCGACCTGGACCCCTCGACGCGGAAGCTTCACTCCGAGCACTTCCTGAAGCTCATCGAGGCGAGCTACAAGCTGGAGAAATCCGTGGTTACGGGCTGGCTGGGCAAGCATCCGGGCGACGTGGATAGGAACATAGAGGAGATCAAGAAGGTCTGGCCCCCGATCTTGAGGAAGGCTGAGGACTGTGGGGTCAAAGTGGCGATCGAGAACTGCCCCGCCAACATCATGTACCGGCCCGACATCTGGCGAGCCGTCTTCGAGGAGCTGGGATCGCCGAATCTGGGCCTCGAGTTCGACCCCAGCCACTTGATCTGCCAGCTCATCGACCCCGTGAGGGCGGCGGACGAGTTCGGCGGCAGGATCTTCCACGTGCACGCGAAGGATGCTATGGTTCTCTGGGAGCGCGTGAGGGAGCTCGGAGTCACTGTAGGGGGGTGGTGCCCCCACCGTCTCCCCGGCTTCGGCCAGCTCGACTGGACGGGTTTCTTCTCCGTCCTGAAGAAGCATAAGTACGACTACGCGATCAGCATCGAGCACGAGGACCCCTACTTCGGCTACGAGGAGGGCTTGATCCTGGCGCGAAAGTTCCTCGAGCGCTTCATAATCTGAGCTTTTCACGCTTAAAATAACCAAAAGCTTTTTCTAGGCTGTCAGAGCCAGCCCGGGTCAGGGTCTTGCCTCGAGCCCTAAGGGAAAGCGTTTCACCGAGTGCGGGTTTACACCGCACAGCTGCTTCCCGCTCTTCTACGGGCGGCGTCAGGAAGGTTCTGCTGCTGGGGTCCGGCGCCATCAAGATCGCCGAAGCTGCGGAGTTCGACTACAGCGGGTCCCAAGCGATCAAGGCTTTGAAGGAGGAGGGGATCGAAGTTGTTGTCGTCAACCCGAACGTTGCGACGATACAGACGTCGAAGGAGTTGGCCGACAAGGTCTACCTGCTGCCCGTTCAGCCGGATTTCGTCGAGAGGGTGATCGAGAGGGAGAGGCCCGATGGAATACTGCTGGGTTTCGGTGGCCAAGCAGCGCTGAACTGCGGGGTTGAGCTGGCGAGGAGGGGGGTTCTGGACAGGTACGGTGTGAAGGTTCTGGGCACACCCGCGGAGAGCATAGTGAGGGCTTCGGATCGGAACCTTTTCAGGAAGACGATGGTGGAGCATGGGATACCCGTCCCACCCGCGAGGGCCGCTTACTCGCCGAGCGAGGCCCTTGAGGCGGCTGAAGAGGTCGGCTACCCGGTGATGGTTCGAGTCGCGTTCAACCTCGGGGGGGCGGGCTCCTTCGTGGCTTGGAGCAAGGAGCAGCTGAGCGAGGGGATCGCGAAGGCCTTCGCCCAGTCGCCTGTTAAGCAGGTGCTCGTGGAGAAGTACCTGGACAAGTGGAAGGAAGTCGAGTTTGAGGTGGTGAGGGACTCCGCCGACAACGCGGTCGCTGTGGCGTGCCTCGAGAACGTCGACCCGATGGGCGTTCACACGGGAGATTCGATCGTTGTCGCGCCATCCCAGACGCTAACGAACCGCGAGTACCAGGCGCTGAGGGATGCTTCGCTGGCGGTCGCCAGGGCGATCGGCGTGGTTGGGGAGTGCAACGTCCAGTTCGCGCTCGATCCCAAGTCGGAGGAGTTCTACGTTATCGAGACCAACCCGAGGATGTCGAGGAGCAGCGCATTAGCTAGTAAGGCCACAGGGTACCCGCTGGCGTACATAGCTGCTAAGCTCGCCCTCGGCTACAGGCTCCCCGAGTTGATGAACAGCGTGACCGGTGTTACGACGGCGCACTTCGAGCCGGCGCTCGACTACGTCGTTGTTAAGGTGCCGCGCTGGGATTTCGAGAAGTTCCCGGGGGTGAAGCCGGTCATCGGGACCGAGATGCGGAGCATCGGTGAGGTCATGGCGATCGGCAGATGCTTCGAGGAGGCCCTCCAGAAGGCTCTAAGGATGCTCGACATCGGCGCGAGGGGTCTCGTCGCGAACCCGTGGGATCGGGAGCCGAGGCCCGCTGAGGAGTTGAGGAGGGAGCTGGCTGAGCAGAAACCCTACAGGGTCTTCCTCATCGCTGAAGCCCTCAAGGCTGGTCTGCAGGTGGAGGAGATTTCCCGCTTGACCGGTATCGATCCTTGGTACATATACAAGATGAAGAGGATCGTCGACCTGGAGAAAGAGCTGTGCAGGCTCGGAGGCCTCAGCGACACCGAGAGGGCGGTGGAGCTGATCAGGGAGGCGAAGAGGCTCGGCTTCTCGGACGCTCAGATCGCCGCGTGCCTTGGGGTTGACGAGAGGGGGGTGCGTGCGTTCAGAAAGAGGCACGGCGTTCTACCGGCTGTGAAGCAGATCGATACGCTCGCGGCCGAGTGGCCGGCCAGGACGAAGTACCTATACGTGACGTACGGTGGCGATGCGCACGACGTGGAGCCCGCGGGCCGCAGAGCGGTCGTCGTAATCGGCGCGGGGGTCTTCCGCATCGGCGTATCGGTCGAGTTCGACTGGAGTGTTGTACAGCTCGTTTGGGCCCTTCAGAAGAGGGGCGTGGAGACCATCGTCGTGAACTACAACCCCGAGACCGTCTCGACGGACTGGGACGTGCCGGACAGGCTCTACTTCGAGGAGCTCACGCTCGAGAGGGTGCTCGACATTTATGAGTTCGAGGACCCGATGGGGGTTGTCGCGTGCGTGGGCGGGCAGATCGCCAACAACCTCGCTCCCCTCCTCGAGGTGTGCGGCGTTAGAATTCTCGGTCCCAGCGGTGAGGCGGTTGAGAGGGCGGAGGACAGGCGGAAATTCAGCAGGCTGCTGGATGAGCTGGGCATCTCTCAGCCGCCTTGGGCTGAGCTGAGGAACCCCGAAGAGGTCATTTCCTTCTGCGGACGGGTCGGCTACCCGGTGATCGTGAGGCCCTCCTTCGTCCTCTCAGGCACGGCCATGCGGGTTGTGCGGAGCGAGGGGGAGCTCTTGAGCTACCTGAACGACGTCGCGAGGAGGGGTAGGGTGGGCAAGTTCGTCGTCAGCAAGTTCATCGAGGGGGCGAGGGAGGTTGAGGTGGATTGCGTCTCCGACGGCAAGCGCGTCTTGATCGGCGCAGTGATCGAGCACATCGAGGAGGCGGGCGTGCACTCGGGTGATGCAACCCTCGTCATTCCGCCATTCTCGCTGAGCCAGGACGTCCTCGATAGGGTGAGGAGGTACACTCTCGAGATCTGCAGGGCCCTCAAAGCTCGAGGGCCGGTCAACATACAGTTCGTCGTTAAGGGCGGTGACGTCTACGTGATCGAGTGCAACCTGCGGGCCTCGCGGACGATGCCCTTCGTCTCGAAGGTGAAAGGTGTCAACCTGATGGATTACGTCGCGGACGTGGTCCTGGGGAGGGTGCTCGATATCCCCGGTGAGGTGTACGAGCCCCCCGCGTTCCGCTGGGGGGTGAAGACGCCGCAGTTCTCCTGGTCGAGGCTGAGGGGCGGTTACCCAGTGCTCGACGTTGAGATGCGGTCAACGGGGGAGGTGGCAGCCGTGGGCTCGAGCTTGCAGGAGGCGCTGCTGAAGTCCTGGCTGGCTGCGCAGCCCAACACCCTCCCTGAGCCTGGTTCAACAGTCCTAATCGTGGGGGATGGAGTCGACCTTGCGGAGAGGCTGGAAAGGCTGGGGTTTAAGCCGCTGGTAGTGGAGCCCGCTGCGCTGGACGGAAGGGTCAATGAGCTAGTAAGGAGGGGGGTGGTCAAGGCTGTCATCGTTTGCGGCGGCGATGGTAAGGACTACTCTGTCAGGAGGGCTGCAGCCGACTACATGGTACCGCTCGTGCTTAACCGCAGACTGGCTGTTCATCTGCTCGAGGCCATCGAGTACTACACGAGCGGGGGTCCGTTGAGCGTCGAGCCGCTGTAGGTGGTGGGTGTGAGGGCGATCCTCGTCCTCGAGGACGGGACGGTGGTGAGGGGGCGTGGCTTTGGCGCACCCGGCGTGGCTGTGGGTGAGGTGGTCTTCACGACGGGGATGGTCGGCTACACGGAGGCGCTGACCGACCCCTCCTACCTTGGGCAGATCCTCGTCTTCACCTACCCCTTGATCGGCAACTACGGTGTGCCGCCGTACGAGCTGACCGACAGGTACGGGCTCCCGCTACACTTCGAATCGAGGGGCATCAAGGTGGAAGGGGTGGTCGTGCACGAAGCCTGCTTAGAGCCGAGCCACTGGGCCTCAAGGAGGTCGATCCACGAGTGGTTGAGGGACGAGGGTATCCCCGGAATCTGGGGTGTGGACACGAGGCGCATCGCGCAGAGGATCAGGGAGAGGGGCGTGATGATGGGCGCACTCGCAGTTTACGAGGAGGGGGAGCCCAGCGTTGAGGAACTCCTGAAGCTCGCCAGAGGGACGGACTACGGCTCGCTGAAGCTGGCCGAGAGGGTTTCCGTCAGGGAACCCGTGAAGCTTGAATCGGGGAGGGGGCGTGAGGTGGTTGCGCTCTACGACTGTGGCGTCAAGGCGAGCATCGTGAGAGCGCTCCTCACGAGAGGCTACGATGTTGCGCTGCTGCCCTACGGGACCAGAGCGGAGCGCGTGCTGGACCTGAACCCGGTGGGCGTAGTCTTCAGCAACGGCCCCGGGAACCCCTCGCTCTACGGGGAAGCCATCGAGTGCGCGAAAGCGCTGATCGAGTACGGCTACCCCATGCTGGGTATCTGCCTCGGCCACCAGGTGATCTCGCTGGCTCGTGGGGCGCGAATCTTCAAGCTGCGCTACGGGCATCGCGGAGCCAACAAGCCAGCAGTTGATCTTCGGACGGGAAGGTGCTACATGACCTCTCAGAACCACGGTTACGCCGTGGACAGGGAATCGCTGGCGGAGACCGGTCTCGAACCCTGGTTCATCAACGCCGACGATAAAACCATCGAGGGGGTCATAGACGAAGAGAGGGGGGTTCTCTGCGTCCAGTTCCACCCTGAGGCTTCGCCGGGGCCGAACGACACGAGCTGGGTGTTCGATCTTTTCTCCAAGATCGTGGAGGGTCGGAAAAAGAGGTATTAAAAGGGTTTGAGGCTACCTGCGCCTCGACGCCAGGAAGGAGTTGACCTCCTCTATCATCTTGAGCCTGCTCGCGTACTCGTCGAGCTGCTTCTCTATCGGTTCAACAGCGGCCTTGTACTCCGCCTCGCTTAGCTCGCCCAGCTCGTATGCGACCCTGTGCTTCTCCCTTTCGGACTCGAGCTTGCGCATCTCATCGCGTAGCTGGCTCACGAATGGCTCGAGCCTTAGCGAGAGCGTGAGGAGCTCCCGGATGAGCATGTTGAGCTCCCTCCTGTACTTTCTCTCGTACTCGGTGTACAAGCTCGTGGATATCGTGGCCTTCATCTCGTCGAGCCTTCTCAACTTCAGCTCCAGCTCCCTGGCTCTAGCCATGACGTTCGAGCTCCGCTCGAGGAGGGCGTCCAGCGTCAGTACTTCGCGCCTCGGCGCGTACCTCAGAATCTGGTACCTGAACTGCGTGTCCCTCCACTTCGAGTAGTCGAGCAGCTTCGTCTCGAGCGCGTAGATCACGTCGCTCAGGTAAATGTAGCTCCTGTACTCCTCCGGGACCTCGAGCTGCAGGATTAGGCTGTCGCCGCGCTTAACCGTTCGGAGCCTGCAAGTGACGAGAGTACCCCTCATGTGCGGCGGTAGTATGGCGAAGGAGATCGCGAAGGTTCCATCCAGGTAAACCTCCTCCCCCAGGATGTCCT
>Ga0209394_1000885_pt1 | contig 20140 bp, 13 predicted proteins | sample JNZ201metaG_FD_184122 | JGI IMG/M metagenome (GOLD analysis project Ga0209394, IMG submission 184122) | Hot spring microbial communities from Jinze hot spring, China to study Microbial Dark Matter (Phase II) - JNZ 20120812A (SPAdes) (version 3) ... | reverse complement strand
TGAGCTCCCAAGGAACAGATGAAACGCAAGCCTTAGAACGGCGTCCCCACCATATACGCCTGTCATGATAAGTGACATAACCGCTGTAGCTACGAGGTACGACAGGGTTATTCTCCATTTAATGTACCTACGAGCTACTATGAAGAGACATAAGCCTATGATTATCACCGCTATACTAGATGCTCCTCCAGGCCAACCATGGTACTTATTTACAAGTAAAGTCCAAAACACATCAGAAGGAGATGGCGGCAAGTTAATAGACCCCTCCATTAAGAGCGATGGATTTGCGAAACATGACTGCACATAGCTTGCAAAAGATGTTAAACCATCATAGTTTAGTGGTGCTGCTAATGTGGGTATGTAACTTATGTGATCAGATGGAATCAGAACAGTATGTAATAACGGTAGAAACACTATAAGTTTAGCAGCTGCAGCAGGGTTAACATATTTCCTTCCGAGGAGGCCTTGAAGTTTCTTGAATATAATTAATCCTACTGAGGATATGATAGCTACGTAAGCGAATGCTTCAGGTGCAACTAGAGGGAGAACCTCCGTCATTGCCATCGCTGGCATACCTAATGAGTAGCTTAGCGCAACTATCATGCCGAAAACAGATGCAGATAATGTGTTTATTGGGCCTTTTTCCTTCATAACCACAGCCAGCAAGGCATCAAGTACCACTGATGTTAAAACGGCTATAGCACAGTTTATAAGTAAAGTTAATCCAAGCGACCAGCCATTTTGTGTAATAGGCCACCATATCACTGCTGTAACTACAGCTAGAATAGCAAGGGCAACGAAGGTATAAGCCATAAGCCTATCCTTAGTCATTAACGAATACTCTTTAGGTTTTGACATATAATTTCCCCTTTTTAAGTTAAACGTTGCTATTGTTTACCTAAGCCATTTAATAAGATTTTCTGGGAGTGTTTTCATAGGCAGACGTCTTAGATGATTGAGACCTAAAACAGACACCACTTAGGGTAATTTTAGAAGAAATTCCTGAAAAGAAGCAAAAAATTATTAATATCTTCTAGACAATACCTTGGAACGAGGAGGATTTAGTTCATGAGTGAAGGATTGAAGGCAAGCGACATTTTATATGCTGTCATAGTGCCATGCATTGTAGCTTTAATAATTATAGCATTCCCACACTATTTAGCACCAGCGCTCGACCCAACACTAAGAGCGATCGTCGTCTATGGACTTGGAGAAGCAATCCTTATAATAGCAGTTCCAATGCTTTTTGGGCTATTATGGAACCAGTGGGCAGGCGGAGCCTCAGGATTTCTTTTAGGAAGCATCTATGCGCTCTACGTTAATGATACCTTTGCAGCGTCTCAACTCTTTACACCAGATGGCATGGTTGGAGACATCAGCAATCTTGGATATGTTGTATGTGCTATGCTTACAGGTTACATAGCAGGTGCACTAAACAAGGGAAGTCTCAGCTTTAAGCGAATGCTCATAGCGGGTTTAACGGGAGGAATTATAGGAGGAATCTTCCTGTTATTCACCCAGGTGATTTCCCCATTCGGCATGGTGACTGACATAGGCTATAGTTTGTTCATAACCATACTACCAAGGATCATTTACGGAATAGTGATTCCAGCAATAGCCAAGGTCTTTAGCTGGTACGGGTTAATTCTAAGGAAGTCATAACAGCCCTCTATATCCTTTTTTTGATTTTAGAAAAAAGAGAATGGAGAGATTAGGATTTTCTTGTAGCTAAATAGGCTCCCGGAAAAATTAAAGAAACGCACCAAAAGTCAGGATTATGGGATGGCGATGAGAGCTCCATCCATGTCGTGGGCTCCATGTGATAGCCACCAGCAGCATGATAGAGTATAAGTGTTATCAAGAAGTATAGTCCCAGCGCTAGTACAACCATGCCTAAATGTTTGAGATTCACCTCCGAGGATTTTCCTTTTATAGCGGGCGTAAGGATCTTCAGACAGGCTAAAGCTATCATCAACAACCCTACAGTTGTCAGAGGGAAACTTACCATGTTATGTGGTCTAAGCAGAATTTCTATCCCAGGCTGAGCCCTCTCCGGCCAATGAACAAGTGTACAAGCCCATGCAATTGAATAATTTAGCCAAAACATCACAAACAGATACGATAAGCCAGTGATAGAAGCCCATTTGACAACACCGGATGGTTGGCCTTTAACTATTTTTGCCCTTAACTTAAATAGGGATGGTGTAATAATGGCGACCATAGCAAGGCAGGATACACCAGCGATCATGAAAGTTATAACCCAAGGTGGGGAAGGCTCGAAGTACCATAACCGTTTAGCTTCCGCTATTGGATAAGCAAATCCCAAAATCACAGTTGGTATATAAGTTAGGTAGTAAAGCGCTTCGAAAAGGATAGCTATAGCCACCTTCTCTTTTATCCTAGGTAGAGCTGTCTCGCCGACTTTAAGAAATATAGTTGCCGAGTATAGTGCGAAAACAGCTGCTATCCAACGGAATATTATGCCAACCGATCCGCCTAACTCACTAGAGTAGAAAACTATAAGCCACCAAAATTCTTTTATCATCCTTTGATAGAGCTCAAGCTCTACGCCCATACTTAGGCTCCACCTATAAGTAACTGATAACCAATAGCATCCAACAGCAAAATACGATAGCACCACAATGAAAATCATAAGCCTAAATGAGAAATTTCCTAATAAATTGGTTTCTTTACTTTGCATATGAATCCCTGGTATTATATATTCACCTTAATGGAATAAAACTTTTTATTGAATATTTGCGGACCTTAATACAACTATTTAACCAAAATAGTAAAGGCGATGTCTCTATGTCTAATTACAGAGATGTAAATAACCAGTTAGATAAAGTCTCTTTCAGAGCTGCAATATTTATCGTGGTAATGCTTTATCTTGTTCTTGGAAGTTACTGGTTTTACGTCACATTAATGTATTCTCCTATGTTGGTGCTTAAGTTTCAGATGTATAAGGAATTACTCAAGGAGACATGGTGGATACTTACATACTATTCCAGCGAGTTTGGGCTTTCTATAGGCATAGTATTTAGGTGGGTGGCGGGTATTTTAGCAGCATATGTTGCAGCGGTACTCCTAAAAGGTGGACTATCAGCGTTAGCTAGGGTAAAGGGCAAGGCTGGTGTAGCCATACTTCTTGAGGGACTTTATATCCTAACTTATGCGCCTTCAGCATTTCTAGGTTTTGTATATCCAATAGCTGAGAGTAGAAATCTTTGGTATTTTGAGCCTAGGCCGCCATGGATGATTGTTTTTTTAGTAGCAGGATTAGCATGTTTAGGCATGGTCACCATAGTAGCACCGCCAATATTTAAACTGGGATTAAAGCTTATTCGTAATGGTTCAATCATTGAGATAGCAAAGTGGGCTAGCATAACAGGGGTTAGTTATCTCTTTGCAATGTTTTGGTGGAATTACACCATGTGCTGGATAGCCACATTGGTTAAATGGCCTGAAAGAGCACAGCCTGGTATAGGAATTCTTTATAACCCGATTTCAGCAGCAAGTTTCATAATAACAGTTATTGGACTCCTTCTAATAGCAGTAATTGCATTCAAATCCATCATGCCTGCCGTAAAAGGAAAACCAGACAAAGTTAATAAACGGAGAGTGGGATTTATACTCATAGCTTTCGGTGGATATTTTATTTTAATGCTAATTTTGTATGCAGCTGCAGGCGGGTACTATGCGCAACCAACAACATGGATGGAGATAATAGGTCCTCACAACCCAGACTTGTGGTGTATTGGTTTAATAATTCCAGGACTATTGCTAACAAGGGCTAGAGATAAAAGCTCACTAAGTTAACGTTAAAGCTTCTTCATACACATGGAGCATCTTTTGAGCACAAATTTCCCAAGAAAAATTTCTGCAGATATGTTCCCGACCCTTTTCACCCATTTTATCTCGCAAAGTTTTATCAGAGAGGAGAGTGATAAGCGCACCAGCTATTTCGCGACTATTTGGGTTAACTAATAGCCCAGTTTCACCGTCGAGAACTGCTTCTGATATTCCACCCACTTTGCAAGCAACAACCGGTTTAGCGGTAGCTTGCGCCTCTAATAGAGTGATACCTTGTCCCTCTTGAAAGGATGGAAGAGTGACGACATCACTACAATTATAAAGTTTAATGAGAGTATCATCGTCTACATTTCCAAGAAAAATGAAATTTTTAAGCACACCCAACTTATGTGCATATGCTATAAGGCTATTTTTTAGGGGGCCATCTCCCACAATAATGAATTTGACATCTTTATTATTTTTAATCACATCTACAGCGGCTTCAATTAGTAACCTCAACCCTTTTCTGGGAACGAGATTCCCCACAAAAAGGATGCATGATTCCCCCGCTATATTCATCTTTAATCTGAAATCGTCTGAAACTTTCATAGGTCTAAAACGATGAATATCAACACCATTAGGTACGATTCTTATTTTATCTCTCTTAACGTGATAAAGCTGTGATATTCTTTTCATAGAAAAATTGCTTATAGTTACTATTAGGGTGGATTCTCTTGCAGCCATTCTTTCTAGATTAGCTAAATACCATAAAAAAACTCTTGAAAGCCTCATTCTAGGGGTGATGGGACCAGCAGTAGTATATCTAACATATTCATCAGCAAGAACGCCATGGATTGTTTGAATAAAAGGTTTGTGAATTTTTCTCTTCCTTAAAGTCATTAAAAGTTTGTATCCGCTGACGGTGTGTGCTTCATAAACGTCAACTCTAATAGCAGTAAGAGTCCTAGCGATAGTTTCATTAAAAAACCAGTTGTCAATAGGAAAAAAGGTGTCTGTCGAAAAACATGGAACAATTGTTATTCCATTAATCTGCGTAGTTTTTTTAAAGCCAGCTTTCATTCCGCTATAAATTATGACATCAACACATCTGCTGACTCTCTTGGCGATCTCAATTATACGACGCTCCACCCCTCCATAGAACAAGTGCGGAGGTTGTGTGTTAACACTGCTACGCGCAACTTTTGCATGAGTATACTTCACCATCAGGGATAACAAGGCTACATTTATCCTAATATTGTTTCTCAGGGTTAGCTCGAATTTTACATAAGCGTCTATATAGTTTTTTTGACCAACTTTTTGACATCTGAAGTCGTCATCCATTCCATCACTACTGCTTCATATTCACATGTTGCATAGCACTCCATACATTTTGTACATCCAAAAAGCGAGCCATTACTTGTTAATTTAATATTTGCCGGACAAACTTTCTCACATTTTTTGGCATCTACGAGACGACAAACGCCACAATACTCAATATACGCATCATTACATTCGGGTGGACATGCATAAATTATACATTTATCCTTTTGTACTTTGGGTTTAATGAATGGATTTAATGTGGCTATAACATTTAGGAAGAAACCAACTGGACATAAATGCTTACACCAGTATCTCCGCTCTATAACGCTTAATAGAACGGCAACTAACGGGATTAGAAGCATCTCAATCCATAAAAAAAGCTCTTTTCCTCCTATATGTAGTGCCGTTTTTATGCCTTTGAGGTGAAGCATACCTTTCGAGATTATGCCGATGGGACAGATTACGCAGAATACGGGAAACTTCAAAAAAGGAGTTATAGCTAAAGATGAGGTCATAAGTAGCTTTGCTAAAAGCCTATCGTCTTTAGAAATTCTGCCTAGTGGACAGATAACATATAAAGGATACTTTCTGCAATAAACAGCGTCGTTCCCCGATTTCAGCATTTTTCTTTCTCTTCTATCCTCGATTTTAGGTGATAGTCGCCTAATTAACCAGTCAAAGCTATCTATGATTGTTCCTAATGGACAAAGCCAACTGCAAAAAATATTACCAAACAGAACGATCAATAGCAAAAATATAGAAATTGCAATTAAAGTTGATAAAATAAGTTTTGAATCGACGAGTCCAGTCATTAAAACTTGTAGGCCGCCGAAAGGTTCCATAATCCAAAAACCGGGACGTATATTTCCATAGTAACCAAGCCAGATACTGTCTGGAGACTGACCGATAGGAATTGCTATTAGCAACCTATTTAATATCGCTGATTTAATTTGTATAAGTTGGCTGGAAATAGAGTATATCGGGCTGATGAAAATAAGAAGAAAAACGCTCTTGATTATCCACCTTAAGTAACGGATGTGCTTTCTACTAAGCAAGGTTTCACCCAATGTTCTAAATATCAAGGAAGCAGGATATTAGTCAAATGTTTAGAAAATAGAAAATAATGCTTAAATAACGCTTAATTATTTAAGCCTTGTAATTTCGGGAAGAAGCCTATGATTTTACTTATAAACCCTGCTGTACCGCCCAATTCGCCGTGGGGTCCGCCCAAATTACTTCCACCATTAGGTCTAGCTTATGTTGCTGCCTCCCTTGAACAAGCAGGCTTTCATGTAGAAATACTCGATAACTATCTTTATAGGGAAAGTCCTGAGCAAATTGCTATGCTTGTTAAAGAAAAGAAGCCCAAGATTGTGGGGATTAGCTGTAACTCGGTCAATTACAAAGAATGCATTAAAATAGCTAGAGCTATAAAAGACCACGAGCCATCATGTAAGATTATTGTCGGGGGGCCACATCCATCATGTTCACCAGAAAGCATTCTTGAGCATGAAGAGATAGATTATGCTATAATTGGTGAGGGGGAAAGGGCTACTGTTGACTTAGTTAAGCATGTATTAAAAGAAAACGAAAACAAAAGCACATTAAATATACCTGGGGTTGCATACAAGTATAGAGGCGAAATCCATAAAAATCAGCCGATGCCTATTGAGAACTTAGATTCTATTCCTTTCCCAGCCAGGCATCTCCTTAAAATGGATAAGTATGACAGAGAAATTGAGTATTTAGACGTTAAGCCTGCGGATATTATGAGCGTAATTAGAGGGTGCCCATATAACTGTAAATTCTGTGAAACCAAGAAAATTTGGGGTTACAAATGTAGAGCTTTCAGCCCAAGCAGAATTATTTCAGAAATTGAGTATTTGATGGAGAATTATGGGTCTAGAGGCATTTACTTTATAGGAGATAACTTCACAATTTTTAGAGATAAAACTCTAAAACTCTGCAGACTTCTTGTTGACAGGAAAATTAATATTGAATGGGCATGTGATACGAGAGTTGACTTAATATCAGAGGAACTTTTGGTTGAAATGAAAAAAGCAGGCTGTAAAACCATATGGTTTGGCGTAGAGTCAGGCTCACCACGCGTATTAGAAAGGTTGAATAAAGGAGTAACTTTGCATCAGATTAAGCGGGCTTTTAGAATTTGCCGCAAGGTAGGTATACGTACAGCTTGCTCCTTTATGATAGGCACGCCATATGAGAAACTTGAAGACATAGAAGCATCGTTTAGACTTGCAAAAGAACTCGATCCTGATTGGTGTCAGTTCAACATCTACATTGGATGCCCCGGAAGCGAGCTCTATGAGGAAATAATAGATAAAGGGTTATATGATCAGATAGACGGATTTATAACATACGTAAGGACAAATGACTTTGATTACAATAGACTCCTTGAAATACAGAAAAAACTTATGAAAAATTTCTATAATTCCCCAAAAAGAGTTATACAAGGAATGAGGAGGAAGCTTTTAAGGTTTTTGAAGAGCATTTAGCTAATGTCTACTAGCGGATAGACTTTTAAGTACTCGTGCCGGGAATTTCATACGCCACAGAAGGTCATTTAAAGCTATTCTGGCCATAATATAGCCATAAAAGTTTCTTTTCAAAGATTTGCGCAATATATAAGTTGGAGTGAAGTAATTATTATAGAATCTCCTTCTAACTTCAGCTATTTTTTCTGCTGAAATAGTTGGGTTTTCAAATACTAAGGTTTGTTCGTCGTAACGGGTCCAATCAGAAGACAATTCCCAGCCTAATGTCTTTATATAGTCATATAACTCCGTACCTGGATATGGTGTCGGCACACATATATACACGTAATCTGGGTCGGTTCTACGTAAAAAATCCATTGTTTGCTTAATAGTTTCATCAGTTTCACCTGGATAGCCAATTATTACAGAAACTGCCACCATAATGCCGGCTTTTTTAGCCATTTTTATAGCTCTCTCATTTTGCTCCACTGTTGTTCCTTTTTTCATAGCTCTTAGTATCTCAGGGTTTCCAGACTCGACGCCGAAATGTATTAGCTGACAGTTCGCTGTTCTCATTTCAGTCAAGAGTTTATCTGTGATCATGTCCACCCTCGTACGGCAATCCCAAGGAGGCAAAATATCACGACGTTTCATTTCATGACATATTTTTATAACTCTCTCCATATCAAAGGTAAAAGTGTCATCATAAAAAGTGATGGCATCAGCTCCGTAGCGGGTTATAAGGACTTCAAGCTCATCAACGACGTTTTTAGGGCTTCGGGCTCTAAATTTTTTGCCACACATTTTTGAAGCCATACAAAAGGTACATTGAAATGGGCAACCTCGACTAGTTATAATTGGCATGTAATTCTTTCCAAAAACCCTGTAGTTTTTTAAGGGGAGGTGATCAAATGCCGGAAAGGGAAGCTCATCAAGGTTTTGGATAAAAGGCCGCTCTGGACTCCTAAATATTTTATCGCCTCTGCGAAAAGTTATACCATAAACATTACTTAAGTCTCCACCTTTGGAAAGTTTATTTAAAAGTTCAAGCATCGTATATTCGCCTTCTCTTCGGACAATTATATCAACTTCGGGATTTTGTTTAAGTGTATCTTCATCCATTACAGTTACATGGGGCCCGCCCATCACAGTTATACAACCAGGCAGCATCTTCTTTGCGTTTCTAACTATTTCAATAGCAGGCCAATAGGTTAGGGTAGACGCCGTTACACCTACAATTTGAGGTTTCAATTCGAGAAGCTTGTCCCCAATATCATCGGGAGAAAGCCTAAGAGCTTGGCAATCCATCACATAAACTTCATGACCACTTCTCTCAAGTATCGCAGCAAGATAACTTATTCCAAGAGGTATGAAAACTGACTCAGGAGAACCTTTTGGATATGGCGGATTTATAAGAGTCACACGCATTTCACAACAACCTTTCTAACCATTAATTGCCGGAAAAGATGCTATTATGCGTTTTGTAACTTTTCGGTTAGCTTATTTAGGAGGAATTTTATGGCCTTTATAGGGTTATGCAGGGCCTTTTTGAATTTATCTGGAGTTAACTCTAAGTTTATTAAATTTGCGCGGGCGCACAGTACGCGTAATTCTTCTACAGTAAATTCTGGAGTTTCAATCAACGGTTCAACAGCAGACAGTGCTTGATCGCTGAAATCCTTTATTAAGTATCCTCCCTCAATAGCTTGCGTATACAATTCGGTTCCATAAACTGGCGTAGCATAGCTGAAGTAAAATTTATCAGCGCCAAGTTCCTTGAGTCTATATGCAAATTTAATAGTTGCTTCAATATCCTCTTTCGTCTCACCTATAAGTCCTATTATGAAAAAGCAGGCAACTTTTATACCAATCTTCCTTGAAAGCGCAACAGCCTTTTCAACGGTCTTCAAATCTAGGTTCTTTTTTATAATGCTATTTACAACTCGTTGAACGCCTGATTCCGGAGCTAGGTAGATTCTTCTACATCCGGATTTCTTCATTTTTAAGAGGAGCTCCCTGTCAAGGGTGTCGGCTCTTATTCCGTTGGGGGTAAACCATTCAATATCTAGACCTCGTTCCACAATTAGATCGCATATTTTAGCCATTCTTTTCTTATCAAAAGTCATGTTATCATCATGAAAATCTATTTGTTTAACATGATATTTTTCTACGACATGCTCAATTTCAGCTACAACATTTTCAGGGCTTCTCCCACGCCATTGCCTTCCCCTAGTTATGTGGGCTGTACAAAAGATGCAGTGATATGGGCAACCTCGGCTTGTAATCATCATAGTCCATGGCTTTTTTATCTCACCCCTTAGAGGATTTTTCCTAACAGCTTCAAAATACGCTTCCATAGGCAAAAGATGTCTTGCAGGGAAGGGTAATCTATCTAGGTCCTGAATGAAATGTCTTGGAGGAGTAAAGACGATATTTCCGTTTTCTTTAAATCCTATACCAGGTATTTCCTTGAGTTTATAGGTTTCACATCCATTCTCAAGAGCATTCACCAGTTCAAACCATGTTTCTTCAGCTTCACCTATTATAACAAAGTCTACGTTTTCATCTAAAAGACAGTCTACGGGTCTAGCAGAAGGATGCACACCATCCATGACGGTTATTATTTCACTGTCAATGAGTTTAACAAGTTTAGCTATTTCAAAGGCCATCTCAGACCAGCCGGAAAAGGGAATGTGAATCCCAACGATGTCAGGAGACCATGATTTTATTCTATAAGCGATTTCTTCCCCTCTGAGACCTACTCTATATCTTTTAGAATCTATTTCATGAACTTCGCGCCAACCTTCTCCAGGAGCATCCAAAACCACTACTTTATGGTGTCCTTCTAAAACAGCAGCAGAATACGCTAACTCTATTGGTTGAGAGACGCTTGGTTCACCCCAAGATCTTGGGTGTATTCTTGGAGGGTTAATTAAATATACGCGCATTATTTTCCTCCACCTCTTTATAAATAGAGAGTAGCCCGTGCACCTAAATTATTTGAAACCGTTTCTAAAGTCATAATTAACAATCGCCCAGAAGCATTTTTAAGATTAAACCTCAATATGGGGTTGGAAGAATTCCATATAACGCATAGATCAACTCACAACATTCTGGTAGACTTGCAAGGTTGAGTGCACCGATGTATTTTTATATTTGTACTAGACTTTTCTAGTCATAAGTGGATAACTATCTTTATTGGTTTCATCAATTGTATAGGGTGTGTCTCCAATTCCATCTCCATCTTCATCTTTTCCTGTATAATCACTCCAATAGTTACCACCAAGTGATTGGCCCCCATCCCATATATTCGTTGAATTATTGCTGTATAATTGGTTGCTGTTATTTATGAAGCTATTATGGTATATAACATTGCCACTTGAACTATCAAGGCCTAAGCCTACGTTATTTCCAGAGAGTACATTGAGGAGAATGGTATTGTTCTGTGACTTAAGCAGGTGTATGCCGTCACGATTATCTATGAAACTATTGTGGGATATCGTATTTTTAAATGAAAAGTAAATATACATGCCCACTCCATTTTCCTTTACTAGATTCTGGTCGATGATGTTGCCCTCTGAGCCGCCTAAGTATATTCCATATAAATACCTGGTTATATTGTTTTTAATTATAAAATTCCCTGTTGAATTTTTTATCCATATCCCATACCCTTGACTTAATGAGACATTAGCAATAGCATTTGATTCGATCCTGATATTTGATGATTGAGTTAACCATATAGCACAGTAATTGTTTATAAACTCACTTCCTATTACCGTACAACCAGATGTGGAGTTCATATACACACCATAGTCAAAAGCTTCTATTTTTACGTTTTTTATTGTAACATTTTTCCTGTTACTTATGTCTATTCCTCTTGAGCCATAAATTCCATATCCCTTCAAAGTGTGATTTGCCCCATCGATTATTATATTGTCTTTTCCAATCTTCAATGGCACAGTTATATCCGCATCTATAATGTAGTAATTATCACTTATTCGTTTGATAGGCGCTGTGGAAGGGTATATCGACCCGTCAGCTAATATCAATATGGCTTCAATATTAATGGGGTTTAATTGTATCTGCGTATCATTTTGATTTCGCTCATTATTTTCCTGAATATGAGGAGTTAATGGCACATAGTGAGTTATTCCATAAGCGATTATAAATAAAGCAACGAAACAGCTGAAAATTAAAAACAGTTTTTTTCTGTATGCCCTTCTCGTTCTTTCATGAATAACACGTTCAAGTTTTTTTCGGTGAAATTCAAGAAAACGTTGATATCGTATTTGTCTCTCACGAAGCCTATCCTTCCAACTTTTTTCTCGCTTTCTGCTTGACATAACATTCACTTACAACAATTTTAATGTTGAAATTTAACAGCAACTTACATTATTTATGTTTATTCAAGATGACTCTATAAAAAAATTTGGGGAGTGATTATTGGCGCCTCAACATCTTCCTGTTAATGTATATATCGTAAGCAACAAGCAACATTAATGCTACAACTGTCACTATAAGTATGCCCTGGATTGTTTGTATACTTTCAAGCCTTGATTGAATATTTTCCACCTGCTCACTAACTTGTTCAGATGTAGCCGGAGCTGGCGGAGCTGATGTTACACCTATGGCCGTTGATGCACAACTATCCCAGTAGGATTCTGTTCCAGTAAATAGGGCGGTTACAATGTATGTTCCCTGCTTTGGCGGCGTCCACAACAATCGGAAAACACCACCATTCAACGGGTCAGTGCAAGTTGTGCCTATATGTACAGTCCGACCGCTTTCATCTATGGCGTACAGTTCAACATTAACGCCTCGAACAACTTTTGGAGTTGGTTTTTGCATTACTAAATACTCCATCCAAGATGACATGTCCTCATCAGAAACAGCTGGTGCGCCAGCAACTGCAGGAGACATATCTAAAACCTTTCCTTCAATTAGAATGCTGGAGCCTTCAGTAATAACTTTCGGAGAAGCCTCAAGCTCAATTTTTGTTAAGCCTTTTCCAAAGCAATATATTCTGTTATCGTAAGCATTCATGTAGACCAGGTATCCATCGGCTATAGCTGGGTTAGCTGCCCAATGAGAAGCATAGAAGGGTATACGCCAAAGCATGTTACCATTTAGATCTACACAAGCCAATGGGCTGCCACGCTCTTTAGGATCATCGGGAGAGTGCTCGCCTGTGAACAGGTATATTTTTTCATCAGCGATCAATATAGTGCACGCTGGGTAGTTGCCACTCCACTTGGACTCACTAAGGTAAGGTACATTAACCGGACATGTCCAGAGGAGTTCTCCATTCTTGATATTGTAGCAGTATAAGATGCCAGACATTCCGAATGAGAATAGACGCCCATATGCTGCCGCATGTACGGTAGCTACCGTGAAGTCCCATGATCCTTGAGGCTTAGATGGCCCCCATAGCTTCTGACCGTTTTCAAGACTAAATCCCCAATGTTGTCTTGTTTGAGGACACCATATCGTAAAAACGGAATCCTCTAAACTGAAAACGCCAAAATTTAAACTAATTCCACCTCCTGGAACAAATTCGTTTACAGTATATGTTCTCTTCCACAACACTTTGCCTTCTTGACCCGTCTCTAAACTTATACAGTACACAGTAAACTCTTCTATAGGCGTATAAGTGAGGGCGAATCCAAGTGTTGAGACTATAACTCTAGCAGGCTTATAGTTTTCAAGCACAGCCACTATAGAGCCAAACACAGGTTCAGACAATGTGAAGTTCTTCACATAGCCACGGTAACCATTTACAACTTTATTATAAGGCCGCCACATTTGCCCCGCTGTTCCATTTAGGGGAGCACCGGGGATGTCTGCAGCCCCTGTTAGTTCGGGGATCTCCATGGGATTCCATATAGCCATCCACTTATATGGGGATGGTGGACCGAATGGAATTGACGGTGGGCCTAGAATTGGCGCTATTATTTCACCTTTAGGTCCCCAAATCCACGGAGTCCCAAAAAGGCCTGTTGTAACTGGTACGTTGGTTATGTTAAAGAGCCATCTCCCAGTCCAAGCGTCATAACACATCCATGTGAAACCTTCAGCTCGCCATAGATAGGCAAAGGCGCCATGCTGGTTCATAGAGTCATAGCGATATACTTGGCCGAAGTCTATTCGCAGGTTTGGGTTATACCATATTTCCTCGCCTGTTCTGAGGTCTACGGCGTAACACCCAGGCATGTAATAGCTCGCCATGCCGAAACCTTCACTATATGCCATGCTAGCTGGCCATTCATTATAGTAAAGTATGCCGCCGATAATTACTGGAGGCCACCATTTACCCTCGTAGGCATTTCCACAGTGGAAGGATGTACTTCCAAGTTCGCCACCTACGAGGCCGCCGAAAGTTAGTGGTTTAGTCCATACGATGTGAGCAGATCCAGGGGCCTTGGTGTAGCGAGCAAAATTCACACCTCTAAGCCAATTTCCAGATATTTTGTACCATTCGTGGTTTTGGGCATCTATGGGTCTGGTCCAGTAGCTTGTAGGTAGTGGTGGTTCGGGGTAATCTGGTATTGGCTCCTCTTTCACTACGAGTTCGATTTCTTCGCTTTCGCTTGGCATGAAGTAGTCGCCTATGTATTCAATTCCTAGGAATTGGCCTGGAGCCAAATTTTTACCACGTAATATTTGCCCACCGAAATATGCCTTAATCCTGTATGTGCCCACCTGATCTGGCGTATATGAGACCCATGCAAACCCCACGGAGTCTGATTCAATTGGGCCTATAACTTCAACAGCCCCACTTGGCTTTATTATCCTTAACGTGAAGTTCTCCCACCTATCACCCCATGGGCCGGTAGCCGTTGGCGGACATTTATCAAGCCACATATAAATCAACACTGTTTGCCCCTTGCCAACAGGGTTTGCGGCAGCTGAAACGTACATAAAAGTCCTTATACTCCACGGTGGAGTATGAGCATTAGCAATAGGATAGTAACTCGCTAAAGTCAATAGCAGAAATAGAATATTGATAAAGATAACTACTTTGCTTCGCACAAATTCCCCCCAATTAAAAAGCAAAGGATTATGTATATAACATTTACTATTCAACAAATATTCAATGGTGCAAACCAGAAGTTATTAAAGGTCGCTAATCTCGCTATTTTGCTCTTTGTTTTTCCTTTATACGCCGGTGAGATATAGCGACTGCTGTTATGACTATAGCTATAGCTCCTAAGGCTATGATAATGTAGAATAGTGTCCCAGTCTCATTGGTCAACATTTCTGTGCTTGACTGGGTTGCAGATTTAACATTAAAAGAAGTTATCTCCCAGACAACGCGTATTTTTTGCTGTGGATTTGCTTGGGGAATTTGTTCTACAGTCCATTCGAGCATCACACCCGTTTCTTTATCATGATAAAATATGTGTCGAACAAGCATGTAATTAGGATCGTCTGTTCTGTTTATGACGGTCTCTAAAACTTTCCTCTCTCCGAATGGATACTGCTTAACGATTTCATTGCCTATAATAAAGTAGGTGCTGTAATTTAGCCCCAGCGGGTAAACTAGACTTTTAGGTCCCAAATTTGGCGGGATGATTAACCCGAAACCGTCACCCATACCTGTTAAGAGGTGAATGAAAACCTGTGATGGCCCTATTTGTGTTCCATTCTTAAGCCGCTTTGTAACATTTAGCATAACAACTGAACCAGCTACTTCATTTACAGTTACCTGAATAGCTTCAGTCTTGTTAAGTTCAATAAGTTCATGTGGAATTGTATCCTCAGGTCTTGTAGAGCTCCAGTAAACATTAAAGGAATAAACGAAACTGTCACCAGGCGATACGCCTGCCCTAATGGTTTGACCGTGTGCCGTGGATAAAATCCCAAAGATGAGTGTAAGAGACATAACAATTACTACATGCTTAATAATTGTCTTTGGCATTTCACTCACTCACACAACACATAAGGATCCTTTAGAGATATAGCCTTTGCGTGTCTATAAATAAAAAAGTGGGGGATTTTAAGCTATTTCTTTATATGCTTAATTGAGTAGGTATTGTAGACGCCAACCATTATTGCGATTATAACCAGCGTTAGTAATGCGATTATCAATGGCTGTATTGATTGAACTATTTCTTGTAATGGTGCTACTTTCTCAGCTACTTGCTCAGGAGTAGCCGCTGCTGGTGCAGCGGGTTCTACTAGTATTGTTGTTGTAGCATAGGATGAATAGTAGCTTTTTGATCCTGGGAATGTTAATATCAGAGTCCATAGACCTGGTTTTGTAGGTTTCCATGGGATGCTAAATGTGCCTGAGCGGCCGTCGGTGGTTGTACCTCCAATACTGACGTAGTTGCCATCGGGATCTATGGCCTCAAAAGATACCCAAACACCTTTAATTTCGGCTGAGGGGTCAAGCGGGAACTGCTTGTAAACATACCGCATCCAGATAGCCATGCAGTCATCATCTACTGCAGGCACACCTTTCGGGAACCTTAAGGCTATTCTTGAGTCCCTTGTTCCTGGAGACACGTCCATAACTGTTCCTCTTATGACCACAGCTGTACCTAGAGGAACGCCAACAGCCGGTGCTTCAACGGTAACCATTGTTGGACCCTTGCCCACCGCATACAAGCAGCTGTCATAATGGTCGAGGGTTACCATGATACTGTCGCCAATTATCGCTCTTCCGCCCCATCGGCTCTGCATGAACATGCCATCTGCACGCCATATTTCTTCTCCAGTAAATGCATCAACACATACGAATGGGCCACCACGGAACTTGGGATCCAAAGGCGAGTGCTCAGCATAACCCATGTAGACTTTTCCATCGGTAATGAAGCATATCCACATCCACCAAGCCCTATTCCATAAGTTCTCGTTATACGGGTCTATTGCCTCGTAAGTCCAAAGAGTCTTTCCCGTCTTTAGATCATAACAGTATAGTACACCTGAAACGCCCACAGAGTATAAGCGTCCATAAGCAAAGTACCATGAATGTTCAACAGGTCCCCATCCATATGCATTTAAGTAGTGTTCAGGTTCAGTTCTCCATAAGAAGCGGCCATCCTCTGTGCTGAATCCATAAAATCGCCTTTCTTCCTTAGCGAATAGGGCAATTACGCCGTCTTTCCATTCGTTAGTCTGCCCAGCATAATGTATTACCATGTTTGCGTCACCCCAATCAGCCGGCGGAGTCCACACCGTCCTAAACAGCAATCTGCCTTCTTCGCCACGTTTGAGACTTAGGCCCCAAACTATGACCTTTGAGTAATTCCAACTAATGCCCACGACTCTATCGTCATATGCCGCATAGTTAGTCACTCCGAATACGAATGATCCAGGTGTTCCTAAGTCTTTTGGTATTGAAACATTCCACATTATCCCATCTCTTCCATCAACAATGATTTCGTAAGGCCGCCACATTTCAGCACCAGCGCCATACTTGGATCCGCTTAACCATGGTATGCTGGTACTGTTCCATAGGGCCATCCAGCCTTGTTGAGTATTCACAATAAGTTTCATGATTTCTCCATTTGGCCCGTAGTACATATGACCACCTGACGGGACATTTTTAATTGTGAATTCCCATCTTCCGGTGAAGGCTCTGTAGAACTTCCATTCCCCAGAACTTGTGGTAGTGTCTATGATATATGCGATGGCACCATGCTGATTGGAAGTGCTATAGAAATATACCATGCCAAAGTCGACTCGTATGTCATCCCTTTCCCATAAAACTTCACCCGTGTGAAGGTCCACTGCGACGACTCCTGGCGGATAACTAAAGCCTCCTGGATATATCTCTGTATCGTACGTCATAGCGCTCCAATACTTGTTGTAGTAAAGTATTCCACTAATAATGATCGGATTAGACCACTCCCCTTCATAAGCATCTCCAGTCTTATAGCCGCGATCAGCGTAATCGCCTCCGCCTACTCCTCCGCCTCCACCAATTAATGCGCCTATGTCACCTCTAACCACCTTAGACCAGAGAATGTGAGGGGACTCAGGCCCCTTGTTATTGGGCGCAAATACGTTTTTGTATGGGCCTGTTCCGTATAGCCAATTACCACCAATACTGCTCCATTCACGTAATTGAGAATCTACCGGACGGGTCCAATACTCACTGGGGAGGGGGTGACCAGGATATGACGGCACCGGCTCCTGTTTTACAATTAATTCAAGAACATCACTATAGCTCTCCTCCATTATTGTGCCCGGCGGCAAAAGCCTCATCACTTCCATCAGCATTAAGGGAATTGTAAGCTTCTGCTCTGGGAAGTGGGTCTGCACTTTGTATGTACCCACTTGAGTTGGTACGTAAACCACGCCTGTTCCACCTGTTGAGTCTGTTTTAGCCTTGAGGATATCTTTTGTTCCATCGGGTTTTGTAACTATTACCTCAACATCCCAACCATATCCGTGGGCGTGAGGCGTTAGAATACCTGTATGGAATAAAACCTCCTGCCCTACACCAACAGGGTTTGGAATCGCATTAATGAATGCAAATGTTTTCATTCGCAGGGGTTGCTGTTGGGCAAATGCTAAAGGCGCTACGAATGCTGAAAGTATTAGTAAAATGGAAAGCAAGATTGAAATGCGCATTTTCTCTCACCCTTTCATTATTAAATTTTTATTGAAGTTAAGGTAAGTACTATCAGTATTTAACACTTACTAAAATTTTTCGGGAAATAATTAAGTGAGACACGACACTACAGACCTCTTTTTATATCCTCTTTATACTCGCATCCACGATGAGGCTATACATGGCTACGAGATGAGATAAGAAGAAAAGTTAAGTATATGTTGTTTGTGAAAATGATGGAGTAATGATGAAGTCAAAAAAGATAGCTTTGATTAATCCTCCCTTGTTGAAAGACGCATCATTTCACCCTCTATTTCCGCCCCTAGGTTTGACGTATATAGCTGCTGTACTAGAAAGGGATGATCATGAAATAGCCGTGATCGATTGTCCTATACAAAATTTTGACCATGAAAAATTGAAGGATGAACTGACCTCGTTTAGACCCGATATAGTTGGAATTTCAGCTATGACAACAAATATTATATCAGCACTCAAAGTTGCAAAAGATGTCAAGGATATATTCCCTGAAACAGCTATTGTTCTGGGCGGCCCTCACGCATCTTTTATGGATGAGGAGATATTGGAGCAAAACCCCTGGGTTGATATTATTGTGAGAGGTGAAGGAGAAAGTACAATGCTTGAGATTGCAAGATATCTACCGGAGTGGGGTAAACTTGCAGATGTAAAGGGTATAACTATTAGGAAGAATGGTAAAATATTCAAAACGCCCCAGAGACCATATATTGATAACCTTGATACACTTCCACGACCTGCATACCATTACTTGCCAATGAGTAAGTACAAGATTTATGGTCGAACACATCTGCCCATCATGAGTAGTAGAGGGTGTCCTTATCAATGCACTTTTTGCGTTGCCTCTCAAATGTTTGGAGCGAAGTTCAGGGCCAGAAGCCCAAAGAGCATCGTAGACGAAATTGAGTGGCTTATACGCGAGTATGGTGCAGAAGCAGTATCATTTCATGATGACACCTTAACCCTTGACAATGAAAGGATGATGAAGATATGCGAGGAAATTAAACGTAGGAAAGTAAAGATCCCATGGGGATGTCAGACTAGAGTTGATCGCGTATCTAAGAAACTTTTATCCATGATGAGGGAGGCGGGCTGTCACGAAGTATCATTTGGAGTTGAGTCAGGCTCTCAGAAGATAATAAATGCTATTGGTAAGGGGATAACGCATGAGCAAAGCGAAAAAGCTGTTAAATGGTCAAAAAGTGAAGGATTATTTGTCGCCTTATCCGCAATTTTAGGCTACCCAGGTGAGAACAAAGAAACCTTGCAACAAACTATAGACTTCATTCGTAGATTGGAGCCTGATGATGCATGGTTATGTATCGCCACACCATATCCTGGAACGATACTTCGTGCATTGATTGAAGACATGGGATGGAAAATTTCTAATGATTGGAATAAGTATGATACTAGCCACGTTGTCTTTGAAAATCCTGAACTGCCTGCTGAAGAAATATTAAATGCAAGAAAAAAATTCTATGACTCATTTTATACACCAGCATACATGATAAAACAGGCTATAAAAGGGTATTTGACGGGGAACTTTTATAGCAAAGTTATGGCCAGAATAGCATTAAATCATATATTATGGCGGATAACAGCCATGTTCTAACGCTTTATTGCCTTAATGAGGAAAACATTAACGTAAATGCAAAAACTTTTTAGTTTGCACAATCCTTTTTAAGTTTGTTGGTTGATATGTCAAGGGTTAAAGGTCCTTTATTGATCACCTCTTGGAGGGCTACTAGGGCCTGTAACTTAAATTGTCTCTATTGTAATGTTGAGGCGAAGAAGGAGCCAGCTCCTGATGAATTAACGACTGAGGAGACGATTATGCTTGTGGATCAGATATATGATTTTGGCTCTGAGTGGTTTGGGCTTAAAGGCGGAGAGCCCTTAATGCGTAAGGATGTTTTTGAGTGTATAAGTCATGCTAGAA
>Ga0209394_1000884_pt1 | contig 20147 bp, 24 predicted proteins | sample JNZ201metaG_FD_184122 | JGI IMG/M metagenome (GOLD analysis project Ga0209394, IMG submission 184122) | Hot spring microbial communities from Jinze hot spring, China to study Microbial Dark Matter (Phase II) - JNZ 20120812A (SPAdes) (version 3) ... | reverse complement strand
GTAGGCGGATTAAGGTTTATTCAGGATATGAAGGCCATGGGGGTTAAGAACCCTGAAGCCGTACTTAAAACCCTTATCGAGAAGGGATACGTAACCGTAACCCCGCTCGGCGTTATTAACGCCACCGGTAAGCTACCCAAGGTTGAAAGGAAGATAAGCCTAGCAGACTTCCTCATTTAACGTTTAGGGTCAGCGAAAAAGTAGGTTGAAGGCATTCCCTCAGCGTTTCCTTGCAAATAGCTTTAACCTCGTTTTTTCAAGGGGTGTTCAGGTTCATGAAGCGTATGGAAAGGGCGTAGAGGAGGAGGCCGCGGCGTTGATTTTGAAGGTGCCGTTCAATATTTTTAGCTAGAAAGGTTGGCCATGGTTAGCTATGGTAGGTGTTTCGACAACGTGGACGTAGAATGGAAGGAACCACCGGTTTTTCTACGGTGTAAGCGTTTCGTTTTATACTTTATGTCTTAGTATTTCCGCTAGCTTACGTATCCGGAATTTCGGGTTTCTCATGGCTATGATCTCTCGAAAGCTCTCATCCTCTTCTATGTTTCGTATGTCCGCATCCTCCGTTATTAAGGCGTCGCACTGGCTTATTGCTGATGATATGATTAGGCAGTCTATGAAGTCGTTTAGCGTCTTTCTGACTTGGAAGGCTATGTTTAGGATACTGCTTTCATGTATTTCAATCGCGTTTATTGTTTCGGATTGTTTCGGAGTACGCTATAGCCCTGATGCCGCGGGTTATTCTTTCCGGCGCGATTTTTCCTAAAGCTACGTATTTAGCGCCTTTTGCCGATAGTTCGAAAAGGGTTATTTTGCTTATAAAGATTTGATGCCTTCCCGCATTAGTTTAATGGGGGCGTTGACCGGTAGGTTTTTAACCGCTATTCCTACGGCTGGTAGAAAGTATGTGGTATCTAGTAGCAGCTTCAAGCTTCAGCCTTCCGGGATAATTCCTTCCTGAACTCGTGAAACTCCTCAAGGGTTACCTCTACGACGGGGGCTCGGTTAACACTTCTTCAATACTTGGCACGGGCTCAACTACGAGTCTTCCGTCCTCGACTTTATAAATTACTTTTGCGTGAGCTTTAAGACCCAATTTCTCCCCGATCGCCTTCGGGGGGAAGAGCTCCCCCTTCGAGCCAACCCGACCCTTCTCCATTTATTCTGATCCACCGGATAAAGGATGGTGTAGCGAGTAAATAAGCTTTGTGAATAGAGTGAAATCCGGGCCTTCACGCACCTCATTCATCTTAACCGGTTTAAGAGCTTACTCCTTTAAAGCCTTTAAAGTACGCGAGCCTAACCTCGCTAAACCCGCTTTCCCCGAACCGACAAACCCGCATAAACCACAAAAGCACCTGAAAACTAAGAGCAAGGGGGATTCTCTACGAAATACTTCTTAATCCTTGAAGGAAGCCCTAATCCTTCTGGTAATCGTTTATGGGCACTTATGTAAAGTAATAATCGGATGGCCAAGCCTTCAACAATACGCACCATTAAACTATTTAAAGCTTCCACAAACATAACCTTCACGCTTAGAAACCAGTAGTGAACTGCTTTAAACCCTTCCAAGACTATTGCGCGTAGCGCCAAATCTTTCAATAAGATTTGGAATAGCGTTGCTCTTCTTCGCTAAAACTTTTTTCCCGCATATATTGGTGGTATTCTTCCATGATGTTTTGGGGGATGGGGTTTTCGACCTTCATACCCTTTACTTTCTTCTTTAGTTCCTCGTCTATGGTGTATACCTTGTTTATTCCGAGTTCTTTCGCCAGTTCTATTAGGTAGCTGTCCCACGAAGATATGTTTAATGTTGATGCTGAGGCTAGGGCTTTTTCAGCAACCGCTTTAGGAAGGTTTCCGTAGAACGCCGGAGATTCGAGGGATAGGGTTTTTAACAGGGCTTTTGCTACCTTGCTGCTTCTAAGTTTTAGGTATTTCGTCATGATTACGTAGGCGCCTAAATACGTGTTTACGGGGATTAGGATGCGCTTCTTAAGGGTGAGGGCGTCGAGTAATAGTTGGGCTGCATACCTGTGGGCGGGGTTTTTAAAGTGGGCGAGGACTATTATGCCGACGTCAACGACCGCTTCGAACCCCGATTTTGCGGAGCGCGTACTCCCTATCAATATATTTATCCCCGCCTTCAACCTCTACAGTGTCCAACTCTAGGCTTGGGGCTATTTCCTCAAGCTCTTCGAAGGCTTTTTGAACCGAGTCTAGGGAGAACTTTTCAAGTACCACTCTGCTCCCTATAACCCTGCAAACCATTTCCGTCCCTCCCTCTATTCCAAGGGCTATTCGAACACCCTTCGGAAGAATCATACGGCCCTGCTTATCCACCTTAATGATTGCTTCCACGTTTTTCACCATTTATTCCATAAAAAATGCCAAATATAAACGTTTACATCCCCCGAATAATGTTTGGAGGAAAACACCTTAATGCTTCGAGAAACCCATGAAGATCATTCCCCATGAAACCTTCACTTCACCCGTTTACCTGCGCTTTACTAGGCCAAGCTTCAAGCCCACATCCATGGCTTCAGATGAGGCTTCGCTGAGCAAGGAGCATGGAAATCATAAAGGTGGATGGAAAGGGCAGAATTCTTATTCCTAAAAACATGAGGGAGAAGGCTGGAGTAAAAGAGGGAGGCTACGTCAAAATAAGGGCGGACGAGAAGGGCATCACGATAGAGCCTCTCGAGCCTATAGCCGAAAAATACTTTGGAGCCTTCGAGATAGCAAAATGGCCGAAAGACCTCGACGAATTTATAACCGAGGTTATGAGGAAATGGTGGACCCAGAGGGCTACGTAGACATAAACATTTTCGTCTATTGGCTTAGTAACCGCCCCACCTATGGCAGAACTTCATACGAGTGAATAAGGAAGATTGAAGGGGCTTCGCGAGGGAAATACGCAACATCAGCGCTGACTTTATACGAAACAATGGTGATAATAGCCGGCTTAACAAGGAAAAACCTGAAGGATAAAGAACTAGTTGAAGGGGTGGTGAACTCGATAAAAAGCCTACCCGGTTTAAGAATAATACCTTTAACAATGGAAGATGTAACGGAGGCAACTAAGCTAATGAAAGAATACAGCCTAGACTACGAGGATGCGGTACACTTGGCCACTGCATTAAGGAGTAAGACAAAAGAAATAGTATCTAACGACGAACACTTCGACAGAACTCCATTAAAAAGAAGGTTCAGCTAAAAGCAGCAGAGAGCCTAAACCTTTCCCGTCACACCTTCCTATCTCCATTGGGCAAGCGGAAACCAATACATTAAGAAACTAATGCATTCTGCGCGTGCGGGCGTACAGGTTTAAAAGCGGTCTATTAAAGGGTGCTTAAAACCGTTACAAGGCGTAAAGCCGACGTAACTAGGATTGAAGGCGTAAACGCTAACACTACTGCCCCCAAGTAAAGAAGCGTTAAAGGGATCGGTTCAAGTAAATCATTAAAGTATAGCTGAAAAAGGGTATCCGTAAAGTCGATGTTTAACGCCGCGCTTAAACATGATCCGGCCGTGAAAAGGATGGTGCTGTAGGTCATACCTACCATTAATACCAAGCACTAACTTCATTTACGTTCACTACCCCCAGGTTAACCACCGTCATCGGTTTACGCTTCACTCCAACCTCCAAACGCATTACGCCGAGAACCTTAACCGTGAAGGTACTCGACGTCCAAACAATAACACAGAGAATACCGTACGGCTAAAACGAGGGAAAAACCAACAGCTAAAACATACGATACGCCGGTAAAATGTAAGGAGGAAAACAGGGACGTGGCAACTTAAGGCTTACCCCCTCAAGTGGTTGTAGTAGTATGTGAATGTTTTGCAGAATAGGTTTCAGCATTCTACCGCCCTTTTCCATCTTAGGTTTGGGTTGTGTTTTAGGTTGACTGTTATTTTGTTGAAGAATATTTTTGTTCGTTGCTTGAATGATGAGAAGGTTGACTCTATTAGGCTTTTTAATCCACGGGCTTGATTATGGTGGGCTAGTCTAAGCTGCGTGAGGGCGTCCCTTAACCATGGAGCATTATCTACAATGAACTCGGGTTTGCCCTCACAATACTTCAGCACGCTCTTAAAGAAGGACTTAGATGTTAAAGAGTTTCTTACTAGATAAACCCTCATGGATATTAGTTCATTCCTTTCTATGTCTAAGGCTGAGTAGACCCAATACTGTTCGCCATTAACCTTGACGCATGCCTCATCAACAGCTATAAACGCCTGCTCCTCTTTTCGTAAGCTATGTTCAACCCCTCCCTAAGCTTAACAACCACTTCCAAACACGGTCTTAGAAACACTACAATACTCTGACAAAAACCTAGCCACCCACTAGACTTAAAACCTGAAAATACATGGCTAAACCAAGAACCTTAAGGCCTAAAGGCACCCCATTCTTCTCAAAAAGCCTCAACCAAACACTAAACATAAAAGAAAAAGGATAAAAACCTAAATCTTAAGCCTTAAGTTGCCACGTCCGGAAAACAGAAAGACAAAACTAAAAAAGTATTTAAACGGCAAAGCTTAAATAATCCCCTACAAAACCAGTAGTTTCAATGGGAAGCTTATAGGTGTCGAAGCGATGAGGGATAAGAGTGGTATTTCACCGGTTATAGCTACGCTACTACTCATCGTTATAGCTGTTGCCGCGGCAATAATCGTTTACGCTTGGACAACAATGTTCACAACCATGCAAACAGGAAGAGCGGGAGCAATAATCGCAACGGAAACCGTGGTTAAGTACGACAAAACTACTCCGTACGATAAGGACCGCTATAAATACACCTTTAATGTTACGGTTAGGAACATAGGCTCAACGGATGTATCAATAACTGACGTTTACTTAAATGGGACAAAACTGACCTTTGCTACTGGTTCATCGAAACCAAACCCGGGAATGTGGGTGATAGAAGGGTCAGGAGGTTGGGGCGACTCGGCAATATTACAAGGCCACGTAGGTCTAGTAAGCTTTACAGCCTGCCTAAGAAAAGGCTATCCATGCACTGTTAGGGTTGTCACCAGTCAAGGGGCTTACTCGGATATAAGCTTCTACCCGCCGTAGGCTCTTCCTTTTTTAATGCTGAAAGGAGCGGTTAGGTTATACTGCGAAGTTAACTAGCGGGGCATCAGTCAATGATTAAAGACCATAAAGACAAGACTTAAACAATAATTAAGCCGCAAAGCATAAATACAAATACTCTTCTTGCAAAACTGGTAAGCGAAGTAGGAAGGCTTTAGGTGTTTAAGGGTGAAGGATAAGAAGGGTATTTCACCGGTTATAGCTACGCTACTACTCATCGTTATAGCTGTTGCCGCGGCAATAATCGTTTACGCTTGGACAACAATGTTCACAACCATGCAAACAGGAAGAGCGGGAGCAATAATCGCAACGGAAACCGTGGACATACCTAAGAACTTTGTTACACCAGCAACTGCCCCAAAGCTTTATCCCGGCAATATAAGCCGCCTTTACAACGATAGGCGTAACTACACGATAGCCGTTACGGTAAGGAATATTGGAAGTACCGATGTGGCGATAATTAACGTTTACTTAAACGGCACACTAGTAACGCAGAATGCAACAGCTAGATGTTGGACCGAGGTATGGAACTATACTACCGGGAGGCCTCTTGATGGTAACTACGGTTGGCAGCTTGGTGCGGGTAGACGCACACGGCCCGACACTCAATGGTGGATGCCGGAAACAACTATCGCACCGGGTTATTCCGCTACGGTATACATCGTAGATGCGTGGTTGCAGAAAGGCCATTCATGCACTGTTAGGGTTGTCACCAGTCAAGGGGCTTACTCGGATATAAGCTTCTACCCGCCGTAGGCTCTTCCTTTTTTAAGTTGAATACGTTTAGAGCTGGGTTCTTGCTGTAAATCGTTGAAGTGTACTAGCGTAAAGCGTTAACGCGTATGCCTTAGATCGTTAAAGGTGGGTTGAAAGGGTTCCACGGCTTTAAGCGTGAAGTAAACAGCCTTTAACCGGGTAAAGTAACGATTTAAACGTGGTAAGCGAAGTAGGAAGTAGTGGACTGTCGTAAACGCGAAGTATTACCCTTAATCCTTGTAGAAGGCTTACAGTTTGAAGGGTTTAAGCTTCCCCTTCGATTCACGTTGGGAATAGTGTTGAATACTTCTACGCTGTTTTCCGCTCGAAGTGTTGGCTGGCTTTAACGTTGAGCTTTTGTTTTAACGTGGATGACGCCCTAACGTTAGGGTGTAACGGGCGTGTAGATCGAGGTTCTATGGCTTTTCGAGACAAGCTTAATAACGCCGGCGCTGGCTAGGCTTCGAAGTATTTGTTTAGCGATGCTGAGCTTCACGTTTATCTTGGAGGCCAGCTCGTAGGGCGTTATGCACTTCATCTCGGCTACGGCTTGCTTAGCGCTGGTTAAAAGCCCGCTTTCAAGGTGTGTTAAGGGTTTAGGTTTAACGGCTTCCTTCTTAACGGTTTTCTTCGGCTTCTCCTTCTTAGCCTTCTCCTTAAGCATTTGCTGCTTCTCAATCTGCTTTATACCCTTCTTACCCTTACCGCCCACGCCCTTCACCTCCACCTCTTAAACCTTGAAAGGGTTTAAGGCTGTTCACTATTAAACGCGTGTTAACCTTATTAAGGTTACGCGGTTTCTACTGGAAACCGCACTGAAAATATTGGTTCCGAGGCTAAGCTATTAACGCTCCACAAGGTGTTAAGGTGTTGGCTTAGTAAGCCCTTCGGGTTAATAGGTGAAGACGGGTAGGCATAAGAGGCCCATGTAGAGTGTTAAGCTTTTTGGTATGTCCTGCCTTTTACTGATCGGCGTTATGGTTGGGCTTTGTCAGGGTTAAGGGTTCATTAGGTTCAGCGGATCGTAAGACGGTTAAAGAAGTTGAATTTCTCACCGATACTGGTACATTCTACACGACTATACCTCCGGAACTGGCTGAGGAATTAGGCATTAAATCCGCAGCTACGACAAAACTCGTGTTAGCGGATAAACGCGCGGTTGAAGCAGGTATCTCACTGGCTTATATTAAGATTCTAGAGAGGGAGGGAATATTTAACGTCGCCATAATGGACGTACCTGAACCCCTACTCGGAGTTTCAACCCTTGAAGGCTTAGAGGTAAGAGTGAACCCAACGACGGGGAAGGTGGAATACTCTAGACCCTATGGATTAGCGGTGCTTTAACTTTCCAATAACCATCTTATGGCTCAAGGAAGTAGGGTTTAAAACTCGGGAAGGCTATGCTATAGAGCCTCTCATCGATACTCAGCTGTGGCTCTAGGTCTTAAGTTAGCGCTCTCTGGACGTAGCCCTTACACACCTTTAAGCCGTAAACCATTCTAACGCCTTGCGCCGCTTTAGGCCTAAAATCCGTCTTAGTTGTTTTCCTCAAACACCGTGTAGGCTGAACCCCTCGTATAGCTTTCTAGCGCTCCTTTAACCATGCTTTTAAATGGATAATTCATTCCGCACCCTCCTTTACTCGTCAATCTGAAGTAGCAAGGCGTGGTTGAGTTAAAGCAATTATTCCAAGTTTTGCCATTCTCTCTATTTAATTCTCTTAAAATCCGTCCATGCTCTATTTTAAACCCGCCTTTACCTGTCCCCCTATTCGTTCATGGATTTTCGGTATCGAGTTTAAATAATCGAAGTGAGGATGAACCTGCAGAATTATTATGAATGAACTATTAATGGCGTGAGCTCCCTGCCACTCTTCAACAATAGTATTCCCTGTTCCTTAGCTCTTTCCACGGCCTCTGGAGTTACCCAATTAGTGTAGAGAACCTTAATTATCTTTGGCCTTAAGTATTCCGGATGGGTACCTCTGAGCTTTTCGACATCCCTATTGATCTTTTCTAGAGTACTTACTCCGGCTCTTACGGACGCTTCACCGATAATGCACAGGTCCTTTGTAGCGCCGTATATGTTTACTTCAACGACACCCTCTATAACCAGTCTATCCAGTTTCACCTCAATACCCTTCCCCCTCATGTAGTATTCCACTACTTCCCAAGCCTCTTCTTCAAGGCTAATCGAAGTACGCTCCATATAAGCCTCAATGCTACTAACCCTCCTTAGAAGCCCGTTCTGCACCTCTCTTAACCTTCTAACCTCTTCCAGTAGTTTATTAACAGTGTTCCATAGTTTATTGTTGGCTTCCCATAGCCTCCTCTGCTCCTCTCTTAACCCTCTAACCTCCTCCCATAGTTTATTGTTGGCTTCCCATAGCCTCCTCTGCTCCTCTCTTAACCCTCTAACCTCCTCCCATAGTTTATTGTTGGCTTCCCATAGCCTCCTCTGCTCCTCGGCTAATGTATCGAGCCTCTTCAGTATCTCGGAGAATCCTAAGTATCCTGCTACTGCGTAGCGAAATTCAACATCCTTCCCGAGTAATACCAGAATCTCCTTCTTTAAGGTTTCACTCATCACGAGAGGATACTACGAATCTGTATATAAACCCTTATACGTTTCGCATTCCTTTGCACTCTTCATCCTCATAGTAGCCTCTGAACCACGGACTAATCTTAGCAAATCCCTTACTGATGAAGAAGGCTTCACTACAAGAATTTAGTGAAGAGTTTTACGAGCTCTTAACCCTCGGCTGACTCTGATAGCATTTTCTAGGGGGCTTAAATAGATATTACGTCGTCAAAAATCGTGAATATTTATTAGTCGAAAAACCTGCGATTTGAGAAGTTTGTAGGGGTTCGCCATTATCCCTGCTATCGCGTAGAGCCGCCTCCATAACCTTCCTCGGGGGTTAGCGCTGTGCTTACCTAAGCGTTAACGGCGTTGGCCCCTCGTTAAGCTTTAGCCCGCCCCCATTAATAGGTTGTACCTCCGGATGTTTTCGTCGGCTATCCTCTGAATTAACCCTATGACCTCCTTACCCTTCGGGTGCGTGAAGAGGTGGCGGAACCTTGCCTGCGGCTTAAGGTATTCCTCCACGGGTTTCTTCTCCCTTATCTTCATCACCCTAACTACGGCGCCGTTTTCCCATTCTACCAGCGGGTATAGGCCTGTTTCCACGGCTAGTCTTGCTAACGGTATTACGTCCCTACCGGATATCCCCCAGCCCGTGACGCAGGGGCAGTGTACCTGTAGGTACTTCGATCCCTCGAACTCCACGGCTCTTTTAACCTTCCGCGTTAAGTCAGGTACGTAGGCGACGCTCGCGGTGGCTACGTAGGGGGCTCCGTGGGCTACCGCTATCTCAGGCATGTTCTTCTTCCTTTGAAGCTTCCCGGGTTGAAGCTTCCCCGCGGGCGTAGTGGTAGTGTTAGCTCCCGTAGGAGTTAAGCCGCTCTGCTGGTTACCCGTGTTCTGGTATGCTTCATTATCTAAGCATACGTACAGTACGTTATGCCCCCTGTCGAACATGCCCGATAGGCAGCCTATCCCTATGTCTGCGGTGGCTCCATCACCCGCGAGCACTACGACGTGGCCTTCATCCTTCCTCCCTAAAACCTTTAAGGCTACCTCTATGCCTGAGGCTACCGAGGCCGCGTTCTCGAAGAGGGAATGTATGTAGGGGACGCCCCAAGCGCTCCTATCGTACTGGGAGCTTATGATTTCGAGGCAACCGGTCGGGTTCACCACGAAGCACCTACCCTCCAGAGCGTTTATAACGGTTTTAGCCGCTATCGCTAACCCGCAGCCTGGGCAGGCTCCATGACCGGGGCCGAAGTAGGTCTTCAAGGGGCTAACACCTCCTCGAAGGGTTTAACGCCCTCAAAGTGGAAGCCTTCCCCAATCCTACCTTCAATAACCTTGTTTATGCAGTCCACGATTAACGCCCTCGGAACGTCGCGTCCACCTAGCCCGACCGCAATAGAGTAAACCTCCGGCGTATTCCCGGATCTATATAACGCGCCCTTTAACTCTATGGCTACTGGCCCCTCATAACCGAAGGAGACGGATCTTTCAAATACGATTACCTTATTCGCGCTCCTTAACGCCCTTCTAACCTCCTCGACCGGGAACGGCCTAAGCGTTCTTAGCTTTACGAGTCCAACCCTCCTACCCCGGCTTCGCATCTCGTCGACCACGTCCCTGACTAAGCCGACTAGTGAACCCATAGCTACGGCTACTACCTCAGCGTCCTCCGTGAAGTATTCGACTAGGTGTCCACCCCAATCCCTTCCCACCGTTTTAGCCCACTCCCTACACGTTTCGCTTATAACCTCTTTAGCCCTCGTCATCGCGTTTTGAAGGGCGACCCTAAGCTCCATGTAGCAGTGCGGTGGAGCGTAACTACCGAAGGTTAACGGGTTCTTAGTCGTCATGTAGACCGGGGGGTTATATCTTGGTAGGAAACCGTCAACTACCTCCTGGCTTAATACGTCGATTGGCTCGTAGGCGTGGGTAAGCTTATAGCCGTCCATGCAGACCATGAAGGGCAGCATTACGCGTCTATCCTCAGCTACCTTAAACGCTTGAGGTATTACGTCGTGGGCCTCCTGTAGGTTTTCAACGTAGACTTGCGGTATCCCGGCGTCTCTCATCAACATGCTATCCTGCTGATCGTTCCAGATGCTAAGAGGCGCTGACATCGCCCTATTCGTAACTACTAGCACTATCGGTAAGCGAAGCCCAGCCGCGTTCCATAGTACTTCGCTCATTAGTATTAGGCCTTGAGAACAAGTAGCGGTAAACGTCCTAGCCCCCGCCGCGGCCGCTCCAACAAGTATGGAGGCTGCTCCGAACTCTGATTCAGCGGTTATATACTCACAGTCCTTTAGTTCGCCGTTAGCGTACATTTCAGCTAGCCTTTCAACTATTTCCGTTTGAGGCGTTATAGGGTAGGCGCAGACGACGTTAGGCCTACAAAGCTTAACGGCGTAAGCCACTGCGTAGAAGCCTCTTACGACCTGAACGACCACGACGTGAACCCCCTTAAACCTTATACATCTCCTTAACCTCCATGGTTATCGCCCCTACGGGGCATACGACCGAGCATATCCCGCATCCCTTACAGTAATCGTAGTCGACTACGGCCTTCCTCTTACGATCCACGTCCTGAATCCATATACAGGGCTCCGGGCAATACATTTCACATAGCCTACAGCCCGTACACTTCTCTAAGTCTACCTTCGGCCATTCAGTCCCCCACCAACCCGTTTTCATACGTCTACTACCGAAGGGACCGGAGGTTCCGCCTAGGCTTACCTTAAGCTTTTCAGACAAGGCCTTCAACCCCGCTCCATAATCTTATAGGCTACCTCTACTAGCTTCACGTTCCTTTCAGCTAGCTCCGCCTTCTCCTTAAACCATTCCTCCACCGTTTCCTTCAAGGTCTCCAGCTTTACCAGCTTTGTAGCGCCAGCGAAGGCACCGACCATGGCCGTATTGGTAATAGGCCTACCTAGGTACTCCATGGCTAGCTTCGTCGCGTTTAAGGCCTTAACGTTTTTAACGCCAACCAGCTTCATCAAGGCTTCAACACTCGGGTAGTTCGCTATTATCATGCCGCCCTCCTTTAAGCCAGCATTAACCCTAACCTCGTGGATAACCGTGGGGTCCATGACGACCACGTAGTCAGGGTTATGAACCTCGTCCCTTAAAACGACGGGTTTATCCGAGATCCTAAGGTACGAGTTAACCGGTGTCCCCCTCTTCTCAGCTCCGAAGGCGGGGAAGGAGAGCGTATAGTAACCCTCCTTAAAGCCGGCTACCGCTAAGATATCCGCCGCCGTAACCACCCCTTGACCTCCCCTACCGTGAAACCTAACTTCTATTAGAATAGTTTAACACCTCAACTACTACGGGTAACGTAGTACGGGTTGACGCGACTTTTTTGCTTTACGGTTTAACGCTGCTTAGAGGTGTAATCCCTAGGCCCGGGATTAAACGTTGAGCTTCACCGCTTAACAGTTTATCCACTACGGGCTTAAGCTTCATGAAGACGTTTCTCAACCCTTGAAGGTCATCGTAGCAGTGGTCGCTAATCATCCTTAAGGCTTCCTGATCCCCGCTTAAAGCCTTAAAGTATAGAGGCGGCATATCGCTACCCTTTAACTCGAACCTTTTAGGTATACCGAAGAACTTGCATACGCTATCTAAATCGTACTTACCGAGCCTTAGGAAGCTCTTAGCGACTAGGTAGAGGTCTAAATGCTTAACGGTCATTAACCCTGATACGTCGAGCCCGTTCCTAATAGCGCGAGCTACCAGCATTGGTAGGTCGAAGCCGGATCCATACCAGGTTACGACGTACTCGTATTTTGAAAGCTTAGCTATAAGCTCCCTGATAACAGAGGCTTCATCCATAACGCTTTTAGCGAACACGTGGCTCCAGGAGCCGTCCTCCTCCATAACTCCGAAGCCAACTATGAAGCTACTTTCAGCTTCAAGCCCAGTACTTTCAACGTCGAGGAAGCAAAGCTTAACCATAGCTAACCCTTTAAGCTTAAAGCCTAGGAGTATGCAATTAAATAATTAAGTGAATCCTTTTTATAGTCTTCCTATTTTTCCTGGTTCTGGCTGAAGGATTGGACGTGTATACAGTCCTACCCAGCAAATGCCACCCTTGCATAGACATAAGGAGGCATATCGCGCAGCAAACCGATAGGTTTAAAGAGCTTAAACCAAAGGAGTTCTACTACCATTTAAAAAGCATCGAAGACTAAACGTATTCACGCCCCCTTAAACACACCCTTCATTGCCCTCTAACGCAACCGTTAAACGAAAAAGTTAAGCCTTCAAGCCTACTAGGCTTTTACAGCCTCACTATAAAGTCGAGCCGCTGACCTAGCTACGAAGACTAGGATTAAGGGTGAAACTAGTACGCTGATTATATAACCGATATACGGGATCGAGTTTAAACCCGCGACTATCGCTACTAAGACGAAAACTACGAGGAGCCAAGCTAAATACCTCCCCCAACCTATCCTACCGATAACCCCTAAGATTTCACCAATCGAGAAGGCCTTAGAAAATCTACCCGTTTTAACCATATGGGTTATAGCCATGGATAAAAATACGAGGAAGAAGAACGATAAGACAAGGAATAATAAGAAGAGGCTTAAAGCTAAACCAGTAAATAACGCGTAGGGGAATAGGAAGAAGCCGAAACCAGCCCTAACCGATAATAATCCAAGCATAAACACGACGCACGGGATCAGCATGTAAATAACGCCCGCCACGGCCACCTTCAACCCTTTAACCCAAAGCCCAAGGAAACCCTCCAACGGCGGCGAGGTATCGGTTTTAGGCGTTTCCTCAATAACCCTCCAAGAGTAACCAAGGGCGATAAGGTTTACAATAGGGATAGCGTATAAAACAACGAGGAGGATATACCTACCAAGGTTCCCGATAAACCCCTTTACGTAGTTAAAGGAATCGGTAAGGACCTCCTCAAGCCTCATAACGGTTCCACCTTCAACCATACACGTATACCTTCAAGAGCCCACCCTTTAAAAATAGCGGCTAAACCATTAAATCTCTGTCATTTTAGGGCTGAAGATCCCTTCATGGGCCGGCGCGATGTGGTTTACGGTAAAAACCATGTAGGTTGATGGAAACCCGCCGCTCCATAAAGGCCGGCGCCACTCCATAAACCCTAATGTAACCCTCATCGGCCGCGGCCCGGTTAAACCCAGCCTATAAAGCCTTTAAGGAGGGGAGGTTGGAGAGCAAGCCCTCCTAGTTAAGGTTTAGAGCGGTATGCAACGGTCGCCTCTGAGCTATACGAGTTACCCTTTTCTGCCTCATCTCCTCCATAAGTCTGAAGCCGTTGCTAACCGTTAAATACCGTTAAATTAAACGTTAAACGTGTCCTTAAACCAGGTCCTCGACGCCGTTAAAAAACTCTACAATGACGCTGAGTTAAACCACGTTTTAACCGGGTGGAACGTAGACCTCTACGTACCCCGGCATCAGATGGCGATACTAACCCTTAAAGGTAGACGCTGCGAATCATCGGTAAACCGTTTCTACGCCTCTCTATTCAAGCTTGTAGATATGAAGCACTCCGACGGAAGCCTAAAGCCGATAATCCTCTGGGACGGCCCCATCCCCTTAACCATGGAGGACTTGGAGGCGGCTTCAAGGTGGGGCGTCTACGTAGTTTCAAGTAGGCAGCTACAACTCCTTAAAGAGGTTGAAGCCGGTGAAAACGTTAAAACCGTGAACGGTAAAGCCAACATAGTGAAGCCCCTTAAAAACCCTAGGATCGGGAGGCAGAAGGCTAAACTCATAGAGGCAGAGCTTCTAAACGTACTCTCCAAGGAGCCCCTATCACTACCCGAAGCTATCCACTTATTGAAGGATAAAGCCCCGCCTAAAAGCATATACTGGATCCTTAGAAGGCTTCATAGGCAGGGTAAAATCCTAACCCTAGTTAGAAGCAGTAAGACCATCTACGGCACCAGTATGAGTCAACTACCCCTAGCCTTAATGAAGGCGCCTAGTAAGGAGCTACTTAAAGCTAAGAGGCTTAACGAAGCCTACCAGTTAATCGTTAGAAGGGGGGCGTTAACCGCTAAAGAAGTAGCCGATATACTAGGCTACCCTGAACGTTTAGTTATCGCCGACCTAGTAAAGCTTAAGGATAAAGGACTATTGAAACGCGTAAAAACCGATGGGAAAACAGTTAAATGGATAACCGTAAAACAACCCTAACCTCCTCTAAAGGTTAGGGGGCGGAGCCCTCAAGGGATGATGAAAACCATGAAGCCCGTAACGGTTAAATGCGGCCTTCAACCGTTATGAAGCTACATGAACAACCTTACTAAAGCTACTATTAAGCCTACTAGTATTGGGATGTCGAAGCCTACGATAAGCTTCTCTAGGAAGCCGATACGCCTATCAACGTAATACCTTAAATCTTCGAACCTCCTATTCATATCTTCGAATCTTTTATTTATATCTTCAAACCTTTTATTTATATCTTCAAACCTTTTATCTATGCTTTCAAACCTTCTGTTTATGTCTTCAAACCTCTTATTTATATCTTCAAACCTTCTGTTTACGTCTTCGAACCTTTTGTTCGTATCTTCAAATCTTCTGTTTACGTCTTCAAACCTTCTGTTTATTAGGTCTATTAGTAGTTTTAGGTCTTCTTTTGTTGCTAGTTTATTCCATGGTGTTAGTTTAACGAGTAGTTCGTATACTAGTTCGGGTTTAACCTCTAAAGCCTTAACGATAACCTCCGGATGTTCGATTAAAACCCTTTCAACCTGTTCTAGTAACGACAAGTACGCCGCCGTAAAGCATGGTTAAAACGCTTACTAAAAAGCTTTCATAGCTAATTAGTTTAAAAGGGCGGATGGGCTTACAGCTTATCGGGGTTTTTCAGCTTGATGGCGAGGAGTGAAGCCATAGAGTTGGTTAAACGTAATATTAGTAGTGATCGACTGGTTAAACATATGGTGGCTGTTGAAGCCATAATGAGGGGTTTGGCCCAACGGTTAGGCGAAGATGTGGAGTTATGGGGGCTTGTAGGTTTACTTCACGACGTCGACTACGAAAAAACGGTTAACAGCTTCCTTGAGCACGGCTTAACTTCCGCTAGGATGCTTGAAGGCCTACTTCCACTTGAAGCCTTAGATGCTATAAAGGCGCATAACGAGTTAACCGGCTACCGTAGCGATACGAAGCTGGCTAAGGCGTTAAAGGCTGCTGATCAGCTTTCAGGGCTTCTAGTAGCTGTAGCGCTCGTAATGCCGAGTAGGAAGCTAGCTGAAGTAAGGGTTGAAAGTATACTTAAAAAGTTTAAGCAGAAGGATTTCGCTAGAGGCGTCGATAGGAGTAAAATACGTATATGTGAAGAACTAGGCTTAAGCCTTGAAGAGTTCATAGAGTTAGGGCTACGGGCCGTTCAACGGGTAAGTAACGAGTTAGGGCTATAGCTTAATACTTCATGGCTTAATCCTTGAGGCTAGCTTTTCGAAGGCCTTGGGGAAAACGGGCTGGAAACGTAGGTTGAAGGGCGTTGGGTAGCGTGCGAGGCCCTTAGCGTAAAGGGCATCGAGGCCCTCGATAACCACCTTAAGCATGGACGCTGGAACCGCGAAGATCAGTTCGTCGTCCTCCGTAGCCGCGAAAATACGGTCGCCCTCGTCGGGGAGTACTAGGTTTACGCCGCCCTTAAGGAGCGTTTGAATAACGCCATGCCCACAGGAAGCATGCCTACCGCTATACTGAAGGTTTAGCGCGCCGCCACAACCATATAGACTTGCCAAGGTTAAAAGGAAGGCTTGAGCCGCGTTACAGTAAACGAGTATTACGTCCGGGCTTAGCTTGGTCCTCGTTAAAGGCGAAGTAGCAACCCCTACGCATTCACCCTCCTTAAGCTTGCAGAAGTTTAAGGTGAAAGCGGCGCTTTTAGCCGCGGCCTCGCGATCCTTAACGAAGCCAGCCTCCAAAACCCATTCCTCAACAGCCTCCCGATCCACGCTGCCCCAGCCATGTAGGAAGGTGGCGGGAGGACAAACGTTATCCTCGGGCGTAACGAGCATGCTCCACCCGTACCTACGAGTCATTCCGAAGGCTTGACACACCGTGGTTTTAACGCCTAAAGCCTTTAAGGGCCTCTTTAAGCCTTCAGGTAGCGCTTCACCCGGCTTAACAAGCTTAACGGCGACCGGAAACGTTTTCGGGCGGAGAAGCCCTTCAAGCCTTAAACCCATCGAATGCCAATAGTCGAGGGAAGACAAAACCGAAACCCAGAACAGTGAGCCGCGCATCCTTATAAACCCTTCCAAGCCCAACGCGTTTAAGCCAACGGCCTTAAGCCGAAACCTTAACTCCAAGGTTGAATAGGCTACTCGTAATAGCCAACTTTAAGGTGTTAGAAGTGGTTTCTAGGGCTAATGATGACAAGCTTAAAGGATTCATCCAACGCGGAAACCTCTTACGGGCTTGCAACTATAGATTCTACTACCGAAGAACCACTGCTGGATTCTTGAAAAATATTCTAATGCTTATAAATGAGGACGTAAAACTTTACACTACGCTTAGCATAACCATTGACTGTGAAGGCTCGGTATGTACGTGAAACCTTAAAGGAAGAACTACGATGTTCGCAATTTCACTCCGCAACGAGAAGACCTACGTCCTTAAGCCATTATACAACACGTTGAAGCAGCACTATAAGTTGAGCCTATACGTAATACTTAGAGGCAAGACGTCGTAAATATTCCAATGACGACTGCATCAAGGTCTATATCAAAGCCCACGTTAAACACCTCCTAGAGCGTTGGGCTAGCGCTTCCGCATAAACGGTTTAATGCATGTTTAATCGAGCAAACCAGTATATTGAAGCACCATCGAGCCAATGTAAGTAGGATTGAAGACGTTCATAAGGAAATATTGAAGGAAAGCAGGCTTATCGCGAAAAGCCTCCACGAAACGTGGCGGGCGTTAGACGGAAAAACGTAAACGAGGGGGGATCGATAGAAAAAACGTTTCGAAGAGGGAAGAACGTAGCTTAGAGCCGAGGGGCGGAAGCCGCTTAAAACGCTGAAGGAGAAGTAAGCCTTTGGAGGGCTTGAAGAGCGTATCGAGGCTTACTTCCGAGCTCGGAAGTCCCTTAAGCTTAAGGGTTAAACCTTGAGTTCGAGCTAGCACGGGATTGTTGCTTCAACGAGTAGCTTTAAGGGCTCCACATTACCCTTAACCGGTTTAAGGGCTTCCAAGGCTTCACGGCCAAGCCTCTTCAACAGCCTTAAAGCGTAGTTAATACCGCCACTACGCTCAGCGATACGGACAAGCTTAAGCCCAACCCTCCGATCAACCACACCCCCGGATAACAACGCCTTAATCTGATCCTTAAACCCGGGCTTATTTAAGGCGTAAATTAACGGCAGCGGCAAGTACTCGTTCCTAATCCTGGAAAGGAGCTCTGAGCCGTACTCTAAAAGGTCCTTCAGTTCATCCCTCACGATAACCATCATGCCCAGCAGCCTACCATAACGCCCAAGCGCCTCCACCTCCTCACGTGAACCCCCACCCAGCAGCGCGCCAATCCTAGTGTAAGCCTCCACGTCAGCTGCCTTCAACCTTAAAACCCTTAAGTAGCTGCTAAGCTTAATGTCGAGGCTCCCGAAGAATTTAAGCTCAAGCGCCTCAGCACTTCCAAGCTCAGTGAAGCACTCGCAGATTAAATCGATAACGTTACGAGCCAGCTCCTTAGGAAGTGAAGCCTCATAAAGCTTAGAGAGGTGTGAAAAACCCTTAATGAGGAGGCCGTCACCAGCCAAAAGCGCAACGTTAACGCCGTACTTCCCGAGGATCGTTTTCCTCCTTCGAGGACCCCTAACGTAGGACTTGTCGATGATGTCGTCGTGAAGCTCGAAGGCCCCGCAAATCAGTATTAACGCTTCACCAGCGAGGCTGGCTAACTTAACGTCGCCACCAACAGCTTCGCAGGAAAGCGTAATCAGCGTAGGACGCGCGTAATCCAGACAACCCTTAGCGAAGTCCTTTAACGCCTTCCGCAAACTCGCCTCCCGTACTCGCCCTCCATCCACAAGGTTACAGGTACTTTCACAAACGCTTTTACCCTTCTCCAGGAGAAGGCTACGAGCACGATTAACCTTACCAAAAAAGTTAAGGGAAGAAGCGAGAAACACTCGAACTCCCTTAAGCCCTTTACGCATTAAGTACTCCTCAAGCTCTAACAGCGTCCTCCTACGGGAACCAGAAGTAAATGGGTGTTACCCCTAACTTAGCCTTTAGGGCTTTAACCTTCATTGCTTGAACCTCCCCGTACAAAGTATTGTACACTCTGACATAAAAACCTGTCGGTCTGTAAAACAGAAATACAAAAGTAAAGGAAAGTTAATTAAGTATAAATGGATCGGGCAGAAGGACTCTATGTTAAAATTGAGGCAACAATTATTCGTTCGTCTCTACGCTTTAAGCGTAACCCTTTGGCCCTTACTCCTACTTTACTCCGGTTTACCCATGTATGCCGCTATGACGTCGATGAATAAACAGGTTGAGGAACTATGCTTTTACGCGTTTTACACCTCTTCCATATCCTTCCTAGGATTAGGCGCTACTCTAAGAGTTTACGAAGACGTACTGGTAAAGCATAGCTGGAACCTGGTAGGGCTTATAAGCGTAATACTACTCTTCGTAATTGATACGCGCTCCCCACTTCAAGTATTTTTTCTAGGTTTGCTTCTAGGTTTTGCAGCGTTTTTAGGCTTACCCGGCGCGCTTTCAAGCTTTCTCGCTACCACAAAAACCGTTAATCGAGGTAAGAAGTCAGGGGTCTTCCTACTATTAACCTACCTCTCCCTCCTTGGGCTGTCCTTCTTAAACCAGTTCGCGTACTCATTAACCCTTACGGCTTTATGCTTAATATGCATAAAAGCATTATCAATGGTCTTCGCGAGGCGAGCCTATCCATGGACCCCTCCACTTGAAGACGTAAAGGCCATCACGCTTGGAAGAAAAGCGACAACAGCACTACTCACTGTTTGGCTGCTTTTCTCGCTAACCGATACGCTTAACGCCGTCATCGTGAGGGGTTTTTACGGGTATGATGTTGAACGGTTTTTCGGCCAGGTTACACTTCTCGTGGGTTTACCATCAATACTGGTTGGAGGGACGCTTCTTGATCAGGTTGGGAGGAGGCCGCCCATCGTAGCTTCCTGCCTCCTCATGGGTTTTAGCTACATGGTTTTAAGCTTTTTCCCGTATGCTCTATACGCTTCTTCAATAGTAAGCGGTATTTCTTGGGGGGTTTTAACGGTGGCTTTCCTCCCAGTTGTTTGGGGGGATATTGCCCCCCGACGCTTAAGGCCGTTATTCGTATCTTTAGCTTCGTCGATCCTTATCTTATCTCTAATGTTGCAGAGGCTGTTGACTCCTTTACTGCTGTTTTTAAACGTTTCTCAGTGCTTCGGTCTTGCTGGTTTTCTGCTTTTATCTGCTGTTGGGCTTATGTACTTCGTCCCTGAAACCTTGCCGTTGGAGCTCGTGGAGAAGCGTAGGCTTCAGCGTTACGTGAAGATGGCTAAAAGGATTAAGAGGGAGTTTGAGGGGCGCGGTTAAAGGCTTGTTCAGGTTTAAGGGTTAAAGGCTATTAGGTACGTTAATAGCTTCTTAACGCTTTGAGCCACCCAGTGGTTCGGCTGTTTAAGGGCGAGTATTTGTGAGCGCTTTAACCTTGCCACGTCGC
>Ga0209394_1000881_pt1 | contig 20180 bp, 21 predicted proteins | sample JNZ201metaG_FD_184122 | JGI IMG/M metagenome (GOLD analysis project Ga0209394, IMG submission 184122) | Hot spring microbial communities from Jinze hot spring, China to study Microbial Dark Matter (Phase II) - JNZ 20120812A (SPAdes) (version 3) ... | reverse complement strand
ATAGCCAAAGAGCTAACAATAAAAGCATACATATACAACACAATCATAAACCTATAAACACAAACCTAACACCAAAACAAAGAGCAAACACACAACAATAATTAAGCCACAAAGCTCAATTAGATCTAAAGATTGTTAAGAAGTATTTTCCTGAACTTACTTAAACCGCTTATGCGTAAGCAAAAATACACCCTAAGATCTAAAGCTTTTATTTTAACGCTTCTATATAATTCTCGAAATTGAGTGTCGTTGCTCTAGTAACTCACGGAAATCATACAGTTATAGTAAAGAGGTTAGCTGAGGACATCTGGTTATTGGACGATGGTAGTATCGTTTCATTCTTGGACATCTTTATCCATGCTAGTCAAGAAGCTCCTGTGATTAAATCGCTAAAGCTAGTTACACTAGGTAGAATAGGGCATATCGCTGAGTAACCTGTTGCTTTGAAAAATTTGCTGAAAACTGGACACATAGTGTAGCGAGCGATCAATACGATAAGGGTATATATATTCATTCTAAGGTAAGAAATCTTTTATACATGTTTATAGGTGGTTTGGATGCAAATGTTAGTTTGCATAAGAGTAACTTTTTCTTTGAGAGTTTTACAACACCTATTGGAAGGGCTGGAACGATTGTTAACCTCGTCTTTAATCCACCAATAAAGGCTAATGAGACAAGAGAGTTGAAGATATGCTACTACATACCGAAGTTTGCACAAAAAGAAGATAGCTTATGCTTTACCACAAAGTTCTTTAGATGAGTCTTGTTGGTTAAGTCGGTTTCGTGGTTTAGATGCTTGTTGTGAGTGCGAGGCTTTAGGGAAAGAACGTAGTAGATTATGTTTCTTTGATCGTATCCTGCATAAGAGTAAGTATAGGCTCTATACTAATGTGGTGGATTTAGAATTAAAACCACATCGCAGTATTTCAAGTAAGACTCTACATTTTTGTAAATTCTCCCCAGCTCTATGTCTTTTTCCAATCCTCTGGGTGATGATAGAAAGACGTAGGCGTTTCCAGGTAGTATGGTTGCTTTTCCACTCAATTCATCTATTAAATACTGAGGTAATCCGAATATAGCTGGTTCATAACCGTGTGTTGCCATTCCTTGAGTTCCTATGTAGTGTCCAAAGAAATGAATGCGGTAGTCGAGGACATGCTGAACCACGTCAGAGTGTGGCGTAGCCTCCACCTGTACAGGTCTCCTCTACTCGAAAAGGAGGTTAAGGGGAATTAAACCATGGATCGTGGATTACCTATCTGATGCTCTGTGGTTCTTCAAGCAGATCGGAAACTGCAATCCGAGCGTTTTCGAGCTACTCGTGATGTATATGAATGAATGTATAGAAATTACTGGGGAGGCATGTTCAAACGCTAGCAATAATATTAGCAGTAGCGTTGATTACCCCGGTAATGAATGTGTCGATCCTCAGCTTCAGCGTGAAGGTTTTCCCACAACACGTGTTATTGTGATACGTTTCTAGTATCGCATGTGGCTTCATGTCAACGAAGATCGCCCTAGGGGAAACAAGAGCACTATTCTACCGGCCCTGTCGGCATTGACCTACCTTTAAGTACGTATGTAGTTGTAGCCTACGATTTATCTCCTGATAACTATGAGGTTAAGGAATCGACTCCAGGAGTATTAGAGCTGTTTAACAGTATAGCTAACCTACCAGATAGAATTAGCTTTAAGATCAAGAGAATGGAGATATGACGACTACCCTACACGAACAACACAATACTTCAAATCATATACTCAAACATGATCATATAGTTTGGGCTAATATTAGATATAGATTATGGTGGCAGGTAATAACTGGTCCTGAAATGCACTATACGATATATCATCTAGACCCAATATACATAGAAGACCACTACCTCCAAGCTACAAGCAATTATAGGGGAATAGGTCCATGGCCCCCACTATCATACACTAAAACTATAACCTGAAATACTCCACCACCATACTCTATGTCCTCTGAAAACGATCCTAACGATAATACTTCATGGATGAATACCGATGTCTCCCTTACATTCACTATTGGAGGAGGAGTTTATCCAGTATCAGTAACAATAACTCTCTATAGAGCTGCAGGTGGAAATGGCTATACATCACCTAGAATAAGAGTTATAAACATTTATAACTGGTATAGCAATACATTATACATATGGCCTCATAACTACGACTACACATCATATGAAGCATGGCTATCATGGAAACAATAAACTCCAACAATTTTAAATAGAGTTTATGAGTTAAGCTTATTGAAGATTTAGTATTTAAATAAATTGTTATGGTTAGCTTAAATCCAAAACTGATTATTACCGGAGTTGAATACTTCTAGAGTTTCCTTCACCAACATGTACTACTACTTTAGGTTTCATTTTTACCTAGTGGTAAGTTTAAATTTGGCTGTGGATGTATTTTGTATGGTTGTTGCTGGTAAGATATTTCGTTTAAGGGAGAAGCTGGATTTAAACACGGTAGCTGCTAAGCTAAAGGATTATCGGAGGGAATCTATTCAACCATTAGATGGGGGTGAAGTAAACCTCATAACTGAAGTTAAAGATATTTCCGTAAGGGGAAGTGAAATGGAAGCTTTATTCTCTAGGGATGAAGTTGTTGAAATATATCAGAGGGGAAGTATTGTATCACAGGTAAGAACTAGGGAAACTCCGATATTATTCTCAGAGTTTAAAGGGGAAATCTTACTTACAATACTTGAGAGAAAGCTTCAAGCAAACAATATCGCAAACCAGATAAGTAAGGTTCTCTTCATCACATCAGGTCAAATAGTTGAAGCTAAAATACTTCCTGAAACTCTAAAAAGCTTTCATGAACAGAATCCTGAAGCAACAAAGGTCATATTCTTTGATGATGTTGATATACCGAACATAAATAAGCTAAGCTTATATGGTGAAAGCCTAGCTAACACTATACTATACAATGAGTACTGCTCACATGGAAAAATATGGTATATAGTGTTTAGAAGTAAGAAATATGGCTACATAGCCGGTATAACTAGAAACGCTATTGTAACAATATTTAACAATATCTCAAAAGATGAATTTCTTAACTACGTAAAAAACGAAGTATTCCCCCTACTCCATATATAAATGTTAGCTTTATTAATTGGAAATTATAGGAATTGATTAACTATTAATAGTATTTCATTACTAATCAAGTTATCATTAAACTCCTCTTATTGCTTAATAATGATGTTTATTAATAATTATTTAGCTTCTCTTCTAAATGATATTCTTACAGGTCCTACTTTAAACTCTTTAAGCCTAGATAATTCTAATAATAGAGGATATAGCCCCTGTAGGGACTATATCGCTGACACCTATCAATAATACAATAAATTTATTGAGACTAAGATTCATTACTAATAGTTTCAGATAGAATAGAATATATAATCTACCATGTAAACTTATAAGTTTTCGTATTTCATATTATTAATGAGTAGTGTTAAGAAGGCTTTAGCTGAGCTTTACGATGTTATTGCTCAAAACTATGCATATACTAGACGTCGTTTATGGGCTCCAGTTGATAAGGTTCTTCCAGCAAGTAGAATTCTAGATGTTGGTTCTGGACCTGGCTTATATGCTGTAAATGTAGCTAGTAGGTTTAGCGTTGATGTTGTATGTATGGATATCTCTACTGGCATGCTTAAAGTTGCTAGGAGGCATGCTAAAAATAGGAATGTTTACTCATTAATACATCTAGTTATAGCCGATCTGGAATACATTCCATTTAGAAGTTATTGTTTTGATGCTGTTTTATGTATAGCTACAATTCACCACTTACCAACACGTAGATCAAGAATTAATGGTTTAAGGGAGATTGCAAGAATTCTTAAGATTAATGGTAAAGCTCTGATAACGGCATGGAATATTTTCCAGCCGAGAAATCTATTTAGAGTATTAACTAACATTCCAATATCCATACTTAAAGGTAGGGCTATAGGTGATATATATGTATCATGGCATTATAAAGGAGAAATATTGAGAAGATTTTACCATCTATATACGCTTAAGGAGCTTAAAAACGATGCTATTAATGCTGGTTTAAATATTGTTGAAGATGGATGCATTAAAGTGAGAGGTAGAATAGCTGAGAACATTTACATACTAGCTAATCGGATTTAGCCATAGTAGACTATTTCACTTGAATTATTGTAGTTAGCATCAGTATGACAAGTAGGAATGCAATTAGAATAATTCCATATAGTGGTAGTCATTTAAACTATACGTAATGTTAAGGAATGATGTTAAATTCCTTAACTCCCAGGTAACCATTCAGAACATAATCTCAATATTAGGGTTTCTGCTTGTTAAGTTCCTTTTAAGCTTAAGGAGGATAAAGATCATTCTAAATAAAGTAAGTGGATGCTAGATAATTGATGGTAAGCTTTAAAGATGGCTTTAATCAATAGAAATCTATAATTCATAACGGTTATATGATCTTAGCTTTACACACTTCATACTTTATAGCTTCAAATTCGCCTGTTGAATAATACAGTCTAAGTATTTATCTTAATCCGGGAAAATATTCAAGAGTAATGATCTCCTAAAGCCTTTAACTGAGTATTGGTGAAGCATATGTTATCAGAATGAAGCCCTTAAAAGTTTAATCTTCCAATTTTTACGCTCTAAGAAACAAATTATTAAAGCCTGAAGAACAGATATAAACAGTATTCTTGCTATCACAGGAACTAGTATTTGAGCCTAACGATAGTATTTGAGGAACTACAATCGTTAACTATATTCATAGTATATAGGGTAGGAGCACTTATACTTAGCATCTTAACATTGTATTCCGATTTGCTGATAAATTTTAGTTAGAAATTTTGTTTAATATTGGTTCATCTTACCCATGAATTAGATACTTTAGTTGCTTAGTTTCCCCCCATCCACTCATTATATTTCCTAAATGTATCAGCTGAAATAGGATTTACAACTTTGATTTCTTTCACTTTTCTTGCTAATTCTTCATCAATACTATATATAATAGGTGCTCTATGAGCTTTCGCTAGATAAACTATGCACTCATCCCAAGATTCTATCCCGCAAACTAAAGCATATGTTAAAGCTTCTAAAGCCGCATTTATGCTTACATCTTCATAGAAAGCAGGAGATCTTGTTTCTAATGTCTTAGTTAAAGCTTTACAAGCTAAAACATTATTTACACCTAAATATTCAGTCATAATATGATATGCTCCTATAATAGTTGAACAGGTATTAAAATTTTCCTCCTCCATACTAAAGCTTCACTTAGAAAGTTAAATGCTTCATCTCCAGCTAGATTTTTAAAGTGGGCTATAACCACTACTCCTACATCAACTACTCCCTCAATAGGCCTATTTTTTGAAACAATATCTCTTTGAAAACCATTTCGAATCACTCTCACAAGACTTATTAATAAATGCTTCAGGCTCCTCATATGCTAAGTACTTAGAGAGCTCCTTAATCTTCTTCTCCAAATTTAAATCTCGTACTCTAAGAACTATCTCATCTCCCCTAACTATAAGGTCTAAAGTTGTATTTGGCGATAACTCAAGCTTTTTTCTAACTTCCTTAGGTATAAGTACTCTTCCGTATTTATCAATAGTTACCGTTACCAAAATTTTCACCAATTGGAAATTATATTGGCAAATCCAATAAACTTTACTCTTTAAATGGACTGCAACTAATATGTTAGTATTAGAGTCTAGTAGGAATCTTGGTTTCGAGGGGAAGTAATATTCCATTAGAGTTTAAGATTCCAATATAGTATTCTACATTCAGTCTAGTTTGAAAAGGGTTTCTAGGTGCTGTAAGTTTTCATTGATAGTTCATCATGAGCATAGTAGCGATTATGTTTTTATAGTTTAAAGATTATGGAATCATAAAGAATATTAAAAAAGCCATCAAATAATTTTCTTAATATCAGTTCAAAACAATCTGATTGGCTAATAGAGCTCGATGAAGGCTAAATTTCATAAATGTTTTAAATTGTTTAAACTTAATAAGCAATGAATTCATATACTACTTTGTAATTTACAAGTTTATGGACGAATCGAGAAGAATCCAGTTTGGTAAGGGTTTTCTAGAGATTGTAGATAAGATTCCTACAATAGAAGAGGTATTTAAGATTCATAGAATAGATATGAAAAACCTAATTTTCAAGATTCTAGGACCAAGTATTATTGCTCTTGGTGTTGCTATAGGTGGTGGTGAATGGCTTCTCGGACCTGCAAGTGCTGTTAGGTATGGTTTAGGGATTTTCTGGATAGTTTTAGCTTCCGCTCTACTACAGACGATATATAATATTAGTCTCACTAGAATAATAATGTTTACAGGGGAAACTCCTATAGTTTATCTTAAAAGAGTTCCTCCGGGACCCTGGTTCTGGAATATCTTCATCCCAGTCACGATCATAATATGGGGTTCATGGGGGCTAGCTGGAATTGCTGGATCATGTGGTACGGCACTAGGATCCCTAATTTTAGGTAAGTTACCTACGGCTCAGGAAGCAGACTTAGTTAGATTATTAACGATAGTAATTATGTTGATATGCGCATTCATCGTTACGATCGGGTCTAAAATAGAGAGAACATTAGAGATTGCTAACTGGTTCTTTGCATTCATCATAATCTTTATCTTACTATTTATTGTTACTCCATTTACAGTAAAACCTAGCATAGCTCTTGAAGCTCTAGCCGGAACCTTTAGATTCGGATATATACCTCCAGGAGCTGATATGAGTCTATTAGCTGCATGGTGGGCTTACACAGCTTTAGCTGCAGGTTTAAACTTCATGTTTATGAATTGGTATAGAGATAAAGGATATGGAATGGGGGCTGTAGTAGGCTATATACCTGCAATAATTGGAGGTAGAAAAATACCTGTTTCACCGGTAGGCAAAACCTTTACTCTAAATAGTGATAACATCTCTATATTCAGGAAGTGGATGAGAATTCTAAAATATGATCAATGGATTATATTCTTTACTGGAGCTATGCTAGGTATGTATCTACCAGCTCTTATAGCCAGCTCTATCCTACCTAGAGGTCAAAGTCTACCAGCATGGGGGGTTGCAGCCCACATCGCAAATGAATATGCAGGAATAGTTGGCCCATGGGGATACTATTTAATCAGCCTAATAGGTTTAACAGTTCTATTCAGTTCAGCTCTTGGAGCATATGTTGATGCAGTACCAAGAAACCTAACAGATACTCTTTGGGGCTTGGAAAGTATTAGAAGATGGTCTGGAAACGATATTAGGAAAGTATACTATACAATTTTAATAGTATACATATTATTTAGTATATATGCCTTATACCAAACACAACCATTAATTCTAGTAACAATAGCTGCCAATATCGCTAACTTCATAGGACTATTCATAATACCCGCAGTAATATACCTAAACACAAAACTTCCAGAACAGATAAAACCTGGAATATGGGAGAACATAGCCCTAATAGTATTCTTATTACTTTCAGCCTTCTTCTTCATAAATGCTATATTAAGTCTAATAGGAGTAAAAATACTATAATGATGCTCTACCCTACTTACTGTAATTATACATGTCCTCAATAAAAACTCTATATCCTAATCAGCAAATAAACTCATCTAATTATCTCTTTATATAACTTACAAACTTAAGTCTTCAATTATATATCTCAATCTATAGATTCTAGCCTAACTACATAAAGAATTAAGAATTTATTTAGCTGTTAAGAGCTTCAATAGCTTCAGGAGCATAGATACCGAAGCTTCCTGAAAGAATTATTATCCTACATTTTTCCACTTTAACACCGTTACTCTTCAAGATATTTCCTAATCAAGTAATGCTAGCAGGTAATTATTATTTTATAGTAATGATTGTACCCTCACTTATCTCGGAGGATTCAGGAATATTACTTAACAGTTTTGTGTTTTCGTACTTTAGTCTTCAGTGTTTTATATCCTAGGTATCCTACCCCTCCTACTAGAGCTATTGGTATTATGGCTAGGGCTCCTGAAACTATTAGGCTTATAACTATTATCATAGCATTTATTCCTGACTGTATTGTAGATATGAAGTCAATACCCATCTCTACAGTTTTAGGTTTAACTATCCTTATAGTTATTGTAGATTTATCTATGCTGCTTTCTACTACTCCAAGCTTACGATCAGTTATTTTTGCTTCAATCATCTCTTCAATTTTCTGTACGTCTTCAGTTTTAACTTCTACTACTAGGTATGCACTACTTCCCCCACTCCAAGACTCCATTATCCTCCCTATAACTCCTATCTTAATTATTAAATTATTAAACTCCTCCTGGACATTTGATGTTTCACATGATAGATCGACTCTATATACTCTATATCTTACTGTTAACTCAATAGTTATGGCTGCATACTCAACTCTCCCTATTAAGCCTTTAAGCTGAGCATCCATTCTCTCTATATCAGCTCTAACCCTTGTAAGCTGATCCTCTATCTTTAAAACATCATCTACAGTAACTGCTCTATTCAAGAGCTGTAGGAGTCTAGATTCTAAAGCTCTTGAAGCATTAAGTCTACTTCTTAAATCAATAACTTGCTCAGTAACATCTTGTGTTGAAATACTTACACTCTCTACCTTCCCTATCTGCTGTACTGCAAGCATAGCCTCTTCAAATCTACTACTTGGAATACGTAGCTCAACAGTTGCTCCCCCCTCATACCCCTTACTATTATGAACATATCCGTCAAAACCTAATGCTAAATTAATAAGCTGCTGATATGCTAAGGTAATATTTGAAACTGTAAGCTTAACATATCCTGTCTTCACAATCATCTTATCCTCTACTACAGGTGAAATAGATACTACACTCTTATCTATAGTTAAAGTAGCTGTTGGAAGGGCCGGTATAGTAGGAGCAGGGTATCGAACAGCCTCCGGAGAAGGAGCTAATACTTCCTGTAATCCACCTGAATAAATACTTCTACCTAAAGCCCCAGTAACACTAGGCCAATTCACCCCTATACCAACTATTAACGAAGATACTAATATTAAAATAATGATTAATATTTTATTCATAACCTACTAGATTAATACCCCTATATATCCCCTCCTCACTACCAGTACGTACCGTAGATGCATTAATTATTTAAGTTCACCATAAACTAGTTAATTAAAGTTAAGCTATTTAGATATATTGTAAGCTATGATTATGCAGAATCATACCTAGAGTTTTGAAGTAAGTTCTTCCTATAAATCATGTAGAATATCTTAAAGCTAAACATGTCTTAATGTATATATGCTCCTAAGATTTTAGGGTATCTGTTAATTATTACTAATAATCTAAAATGGAGAATTAAATTATGAATAAAATGAAGATCCAGCAGGAAATGTGATAAAATAATACATCATCTAAAGTTGAATAAAGCTTTACGTTTTTACAGTTTTAAAAACTACTGGTACTACTACCAGTAACTGGTGACACCTATACTCTTTGATTTAGCACCGAAATCCATAATTACTGAGCTTTATGATTTCGAAGATGAATTGAGGAAATTAAGAAGAGGATTTGAATCTGGCCGTATTATCCTAATACTTGGAATGAGACGTACAGGTAAATCTAGTCTACTTAGATGTTTCCTTAATGAATCTAATACTCCACATATAATGATTGATACTAGAAGAATCATCACATCTGAGGGAAGAATTAACTTAAGGGATTTCATGATGGAGCTTGGAAGATCTTTAAGTCTACTCCTTAATAGGGAGGCTGGAATTAGAAGTAGAACTTTAGAGCTTTTCCGTAACATGTCAGGTATTGAAGTTAATATGGATAGATTATCGATTAACTTATCATGGAGGAGAGGAAGTAGAGTTGATATCGCCTTGATTCTCGATAAAATTAATCAAGTTGCTGAGGAAAATGGGTTAAGAACAGCATTAGCAATAGATAAGGCTCAAGAGCTTAGAGATCTTCCACTAAACTTTCCAGCAATACTAGCATACGTATATAATAATCTTAAAAACATAGTTACAATATTAACAGGATCACAGATTGAATTGCTTTACGACCTGCTTAAAATTGAGGATCCTAACTCCCCACTTTACGGTAGGCTTCTATATGAAATTAAACTTAGAAGACTTAGCTTAGAGGAGGCAATAGGCTTTCTTAATAGGGGTTTTAGAGAGGTTAGAATGAACGTTGATGAAAGCCTTATTAGAAAAGCTGTAGAAACACTTAACGGTATTATTGGCTGGCTTACATATTTTGGATGGAGTCTTTATCAAGGTGAAAACTCAATAGAAAAATTCTTGATAAGGCTGCACTACAGGAAATAAGCGAGTTAAATAGATTTTTAAGGAAGTCACGAGCTGAGAAAAGATATAAAGTAATTTTGAAGGTAGTGGCTGAGAAGCCATCAACATGGAGTACATAAAGAGAATGCTGGAAGCTGAAGAAGGTATGGAGATCGATAGCTCAAACTTTACAGACCTCCTTGAGAGACTAGTTAAGATGGGAATTCTTGAGAAAAAAGACTCAACCTACAAGATAGCCGATCCAATAACTCAGTATGGTATAATAAGGTTTCTATAAATATAGTCATAACTAATCCCTCAGTAATCCATCTATAAGCCTACTACTACCCCATTTAAACATAATCATAAATTTATGAATGTGAATAAAATCACATAAAGCAAAGTAGAATATTAAAACTGAAACCACATAAATTGAGGAAGTACATAGTATGGGTTGAAACAGCTCATAGCCTAACCTGACAGGCCAGTTCTAGCAGACTGTGGTACTGGACAAAGCGTGTAGCAAGAGAACAGAGCAAGCGGTGAATAGGGCTAGAACGTCTAGAATCTTAGAAAGCTGTATAGGCTTAAACAGCGGAGGCTCAGGCACACTGTAAACACCATGGTTAAGACAATAGTTAAAGACGCATACATGCTGAGCATATCAGAGATGGTGATTAGAAAGCTTAAAGGCATAAGGGAAACAACCACAACGGCAAGGCAAACTCCACAATTCATAACTTCTGGAGCTTCAACTACATAATCAGAAGGTTTAGGGGAAGGTAGAGAAACATGGAATGAAGGTTGTCGAGGTAAGCGAATATAAAACATCAAGCACCCGCCTAAGACGTCGCTCAAAAACGTAGCCCCCAAGAGAATGCTTTTCAAATGCCTAAACTATAGCTTAAACTCACAGGGATGCTATCGGAACAATAAATATAGAGCTTGCTCGGGAAGTTGACCTCACCGTGGAAGCCGTTAACAAGCTGGTAGCACAGCCCTTGCTTCTAAGATGGAATGGGATATGATGGGAGTCTAAAAGGGCGATGAATAACCAACCAATGAGCATCTTAGAAGCAAGAATCTCCTGACCTCAGTCGTGGGAGTGTTAATGTTCTTCAAAGTCTTAGGATTTACTAACTATAAGTTTTCTTATTGTGTTTATGTATTCTTCTGCCTTATCCATTAATGGTTTATGCTCCTTCTCCTCATAATTCCTTCCATAGAAGCAATCTCCATGAAGGGTTTTTCTAACCTCTATGTAGTATGAAGCTAATCTATATGCTTCCTCCCCAGATAATCCTGCCTTAATAAATGCTTCCGTTAAGAACTCTCTCCAAGTAATACCTTTAGGCGGCTCAGAAAGACCTAAATATCTAGATGTAAGAATTATTGTTGAATGCCATATTGAAGCCCATATTTTTTCAGCAGCATCATAGAGATCACCAATACTTAATAGCCTGAATGCTTCCTCCAAATATTTCTCAGCTATTTTAAGATGTTCATCCACAACTATAATTCATTAAATATTATTTAAGCTTTCCTAAAGAATGTTAAACATCCTTCTGTAAGACTTAGCTCTATAACATAGAAATTTTAAGGAGATCTAAATATAGTATCTGAGGGCTTAAATATGCCTATTACTAGGAAGCTTAAATAACCTATATCAATCTTATATAATCATCAACATAAACCATCATAACATAACCAATACAAATAATCATATTGAATTACTGAATTTATGAATCACCTACATATTCATAGCTACACCTAATAGCCTACTCGTCCCTCTTAAACTGCGTTTGAGAGATAATTTAATAAAGCCTACAATAAATAATTTTTCCCATAGAGAATTCATAATAACTAATCATATCAAAGATTCCTATTGGAATTTTTTTCAAGAAAATTTATATTTCAGAATTAATATTAACTCTGTATGAGATATAAGTTGCTCGGTATTATGTTTTCAATTATGCTTCTTAGTCTTATCCCAATATTATCCGCTCAAAGCTGGCAGGATAGGGTTAGACCATTAATAGGTGGAATACAAATCCAGAATGGAAATACTGGTGGAATTTTCTCTCTTGGTTTTATAGTGTATTATGAGTATGTTGAGATGGGTATTACATGGCGTTGCTATGGCTTCGTTACAGTAAGTCATGCAGTTGATTTGGGAGATAATATATATCAAAATGTTGTTGGTAGTAATAATTATGTTGGATATGTGGAGCGTGACCTACCATTCCCAAGAGAAAACTCGGACTCAGCATTCATACATACAGAAACAGTACAAAAAGGAACAGCTCCAAGCAAAGTAGCACCACAAGTACTAATAGATCCAAACTGTAAACATAACGTTCACGGATATAAAAGCATGTCACAAATGCAAAGAGGTGAATATATATGTAAGGTAGGTAGAACAACAGGCCGTACAGACGGCTACATAAAAGAGTTTTTACATAATAGCTATTATGGATGGCAAGTTCTTACTACTTGTTCTGTGGAGACTGGAGATAGTGGTGGTACTTTCTACCGGATATTCATCACATCACCAGATAGACCAACCTACCTATACATATACAGTATTGTACAGGGAAAAGTTTCTGCTTCTCATGATCCAGATATAAAATCCGCATTCTCTCCTACAGATAAAATAATAGCTGATCTTAATGTTGCAGTATATACCATATATTCAGGATATTAGGTGATCATATGAAGTTGACTTTAACTTCACTAATCCTCATGATTTTACTATCAGCTAATACTATATGTAGCCTTGTCTCCGCCAATGAAGATTTCACTATTCTAAGATGTAGCTTCGATATGGTGATTGAGGAGGTTCCTGGGGAGAACTATGTAGTTATTGATAGAAGTCCTGAGAGCTACTGGAATAGACCTATAAATCAAACTTATAAGAGAAGTATAACACCTGAAATTGATAAAATAATTATTTCAAGAGTTCTTGCTATGGAGGAGCTTAAAAAGATGCTTTTAAGTCATTTACCTGAGCTTGAGGAGGCTGTAGGGCTCAAGTATTGGTGTACTCTTCCTGGCTTTGATGAGGATCCTCCAGCTCTCTATATTGGTTTATATAAGCCAACAGTAGAGCAAATGAAGGCTGTAGTAAAGCTAATAGGCAATACAGCTAAATCTAAAGGTATCCTCATAAAGTTCTATGAAGCTTATGCTCATATAGGAATAGAGAGTAAGCTTAATGAATCCTGGTATAAGCTTATAGGAAAATACAACATTACAAACCCACCAATAACCGCTACAAGTGGTAATAATGATCTTGGATTACTTAAAGTATATATTGAATATAATGGGGTGAAACTAAGTAGGGAGCTAATTATAGAAATGACTAAATCTATAAGGGAGATTATAGGATATGATGTACCCCTCCTTCTCTACCTAATAAGGGAGCCCTTAATCGCTCCAGTTTCACTCATGAATTCAATAAATATGTCAATTATGGATAATGCAAATACAACTAATAAATCAAGCATCCTCAATATGCATACAGTAACATCCATGGAGTTGACAAACACGTTAAATATAGCTGAAACAAATGCATTTAATGAGCTTAATACAATAATAGCAACAATAATAATAGTAATATTAATATTAATGGTAAGCTATTTAGCCTTAAGAATTATGAAAAATCATCTATTAAGGAGGAAAAGTGGAGAGTAAATTTTATTACTTCTAATAGTTTTTCATTGTCTTCCTCTAAATAGATTAGGGAATCATTGGTTGACGACAAATACAATCCATCTTATTACCTTCAAGTAATTATCCATATTACTCCACATGTTATTGTCCACCATATCATCATGAAGAGAATTCCAGGAAGACAATCTGGAAATGGACGTACACTTGTACCCAATATTCCCACTATAGGAATGTAAACGTATCCGTAAATTAGAAAGAGTAATATCTGCTTATTTTTAGAGGGTTTCGTAAGGTATATTATAATAATGAAAAGGAAAGCAAGAAGAATAGATATCCCTATTAAAACATCATGCCATATAATGCCTAGAAGAATGAATAGTACTAAAAATATAATAGCTTAAAGTTTTGTAATTAACTACATTATGATACAGTTAGTCTTTAAGTGTTTGATGACGCTGATTGTTTACGATAATTTCCTATAGTTTACATGATTCTCTAAGAGGCTTTACTAATTTACTATCGGACTTAACTTCAGCTTAATTAAGGTTTCATCAAGAATTCGTTGCAAACTGATTAGTTAAGGTTAAACTCTTAAATATGGAGTTTGCCTAAATTCCTTCGGCTTAATTACTGTTATGGTGTTTTCCTTGACTTTAATGTTTTTGCTAGCTTCTTTATTTATATCATGGGTCATTATCGTATTGTACACGTCTTTATTATTAGCTCTTAATGCTGGCTTTTAGGCATAAAGGTTCTCTGAATGCTTGTTTAAATGTTAAGAGTATTCAAAACTCTCACGTCTACCGTAACATGTAGGCTTAGATTAGCTCTACTTCCAACTCCTATATCTTCCCAACTCTATATCTATTTGGATGGCTTCTATCAAGTCTAGTATTTAGACTTAATCACCTTACTCTACACTGTAAACTTTCATGAATAGAAATGTTCCTATGTTTAAAATCCTCCTTAATAGGTATGAGGTAGAACGTCTTCCTAGCTATTATTAAGCTACTGTATCTTTCTTATAAGTATTTGTTTAACGAGTTCTTTAAGATCTACCTCTGCTCTTGATCTCCAGCCTATAAATAGGGTTTCATCATCCTCTCCTAGATAGCCCCTCCATACTAGTTTGTCAAGTGTTACCTTTATTATTCTCTGAGGAAATTTTTCGCTTAATACCTCCTCAATTTCCTTTCTATTAGCTCTACCATGTTTCGATACTATGTAGGCTAGAGCTACGGATAGTATTGCTAGTTCATCAATTCTCCATCCGCTTAGCCGGGCTTCTGCTGGTGATGGAGGCTGTCTTGTAGTAACGTAGTAGTATGCCTTCTCCAGCTGCTCCTCTGTTGGTTTCTGGGGTTCTTCAGGCTGGTCATAAACTATCTTTATATCCAGCCCGAGATCGTTAAGGTTTCTTCTTAGGAGATCTAGAATTTTAATATAGTTTTTTCCAAGAATTCTTTTAAGCTCATATCCTCTTACTCCTGGTCTACGATGCTTCTGGAATAATAGGATACGGGCTGCTCGCTTAATCTTTTGTGCAATTAATGCTTCCTCACTACTCATGTTTCCTCACTTTAAGCCATCCATCATAGCTTAAGAGTATAGGAATAGAGCTGTCTCCCTTAGACTTCTCAAATTCTAGCTTTAATGTATATCTTCCTTCTACTGGATCATATTCTAGCTGTACATAACCTTGCGAGATGAGAAAACTTACATAGTAGGCTTTTTCAATGGTTTCCTCATATGTTTCCTCCGTAATGAAACTCCAATAATCCACTTCACCTTTCCCGTCAGCTTTTTCTTTAAGTTCTTTAAGTAGCTTCTCAATTCTTTCTTTTATTTCTGCTTGAGTAAGTACTTTAAGCTTATAAGTATCTTCAAGAGTTAATGTTTTAAGTGGGGTTAATGATGTTTCCTCCCTCTTCATTCTCTCACTTAATGGAGGTAGAGTATTCCAGTAGTCGATAGCTTCCTGGATACGCTGTATTGTTAGCTGGTCTAGGGCAACTATTGGTCTCCATGATTCAAGAAGGCTTCTAGCAAGACTCTCTCTGCTAAGAGTTTTTATCTTCATTGCTAACAGCTCGGAATCCATGTAGAGCATTGAGGCCTGCATCTTTAAGCTATCTCCTTGAAGCTTTATAACTGTTACAAGCTCATTAAATGCTTCAGCATCATTAATAATTTCGTCAAGTGTTTTCCAGTATGGTAAATACTTTCTTAAAATCTTCAATTTCTCCCTTACATCAACTTCAAATGGGCTTAATCCACCCGTCTTAACAGCTTCGCATAAACTTATAATTTTCAGAATTTCCTCGTAGGCTATTCGTCTAGTCTTCACTATTCCCCCATCAATAATACTGTACTGAATTTATAAAGGCTTCTAAGCTATATTGTTGGGGGCATGTTGCTTTCACTGTGAGGCTTTACGAGTTTAATAACTGTTTCAGCTAGTTTATTAATTCCTATTTTAGTATGTGCTGAGCAAGGTATTATTACTGGAGTATCTATGAGGCTTTCCAGGTATTTAATCTTTAAATTTAAATCCGGAGTATTCTTATCTATTTTATTTGCTGCTATAATGATTTTGTCTTCACTAATTCCTAGATCTTTAAGTATTGATAGGCATGTCTTAGCTCTAAACTCCATTATCTGTAGGCTATCTGAAACATCAATAACAAGTATTAAACCATCAGAAAACCTTATATCGTCAAGTGTTAGCTTAAAGGCATCTATAACTCTGGGATCAAGTCCAGCTACGAATCCTATAGTATCAACAATTAGACATTTATTCCTACCAAGCTTAATGGATGAATACTTACTTGAAAGTGTTGTGAAGGGGATTCCTAAAACAGGTCTATTAAGCCTTGTTAAAATGTTAAATATACTTGTTTTACCTGCTCCATAATATCCGGCTAGAGATATTATTGGTATGCCGAGCTTCCTCCTCTCTTCAAGCTGTTTAAGCCTAATTAATCTTCTCCATTCAAGTTCTCTTTGAAGCTTTTTAATTCTTCTCTTAATTGATCCAACAACACTATGATATGCATACTCACCGGATGCACTGTATCCAGGCCTATTACCTAGATACCTTATTGATGCTTTAAGCTTCTCGTAAGGGAATACTTTAACAAGTCTTGCAAGCTCAATCTGCATTTTAGATAATACATCATTAGCATTCCTCTCAAAAACTTCAAGTGTAAGATCATACCTATCAATTACACGTATACTAAGCCTACGTTCAAGATTAAGCTGCTGAGTACTTGAGAGAACATTATAAACTATAAAGACATTTATTCTCTTCTCCCTAATGATGTTTGCGATTTCATCGATTTTCCCATAGCCGAAAGCATAGTTAACAGTCTCTTTAGGTAGTACCTGAATAACAGTATCTACAGGATTATAGCCTGCAGCTCTAGCAATACCTATAAGATCATCTAGATGGATTAAATACTTGAAGTGGTCATGAGGATTGGTCTTCACATAACCTATTAAAGCGTTAACCCTCCCAATCACCAAGCTAAATTCTGAAAACATACTAATAAATCTAGCTTTTCTACGTCTCATAACTCCTCATTTAGAGCTTACATTACTCCATCAAGGTATTACTTCCCTAACTCATAGTGGTAAATAAAGAGTAAACATAGCAAGGTAGTAGTATTGTTTACATGGTTTAAACAATAGTCTTTAATGTAAGTAATATAAGATATTTAAGGTAAAATAATATACTTTATTATTTTTTATTTATATTATATCTTAGTTGCTTCCAGTTGGAGGATTTATTAATGTTGCTGCTTCTGAACGTCCTCTATTCTTCTGTATGATTATGGTGTTTGCTTTTAGTCCTTGAAATGTTATTTGGCTTGGAGAAATAACTATGTATTGTGTTTCCTGATTCTTCATTACAAAGTCAAATATCATTCTAGCAACTATCTCCCTATTGTAGGGATCCATATGTACATCAAACTCATCAATAGCTCTTATAGGGGATTTAAGATGATGCTGGAGGGATAGTAGGAAAGCTATTGTAGCAACTACTCTTTCACCTCCACTCTGAGTATATGCATCGAGAATTGTTGGTTGTGTACCACCATACCCAACAAGAACTTCAAGACCTGCCTTAGATGGATCCTCAATATCTCTAATTCTCACCTGTCCAGTTGCTCCAACCATACTTAAAATAGATTTGTATACTGGATCAACTTCCTCAACTGTTTTCTCTAATGTCTTCCTCCATACTGAAAGTCTAAGCTCAAAATCTCTTATAGCCTCTTCACGATTTCTAGCTAAAATATTGATTTTATCGTTTAACTGATTATATGTATTGAGGTAGTTGTTGTATATGTTTTCAACATCATCTGATATGTTTGTAAGCGGTATGAGCTGGGCATTTACATATCTAAGCTCCTCTAAAACCTCACTTGGAGTCCTCATAGTATTAATACGTTCCCCAGCCTTAACACGTAGAGGTTCAAGATTAAGAAGTTCTTTCTCCTCTTCAACAATACTCCTCCTTAAATCCTCAATCTCCCTCTCAATAAGTTTCTTCTGAAACTTGTAGATAGCTTCATCAACACTATTCCTAATTAAATCATCAATAATTCTGGAAATCTCATCATCAATCTTAACGATTTCCGACATCTTATTTTCCACTTCTACATCTATACTTCCCATACCCTCTCCAGTACTAACTACCTCCAGCTTTGCCTTTCTTCTTTCAAGCTCTATAAGCTCATGGTATAGTCCTCTATATTTAAATCTGGCTTCCTCAAGCATTTGTCTTAGACTACTGCATTTCCCACTTCTCTCACTAATTATGCTTATAACATCTTGAAGTAGAGAGTTCTTCCTCTGCAGCTTATCTTTTAACTCTTTTATACTTAACTCATACCTAATAATTCTAGCCCATACCTCCTCTCTTTCAAGAAATTGTTTACGTTTTTGAAGTTCTCTTTTCTGTTTAAGCTTCTCATACTGCTCCCTCCAATAGCTTAAAGTCTGCTCTGCAGATTTAAGTAGTGTATTTACAGATTCTTCTTCACTAAGTATCTTATTAAGCTTCTCGCTTGCTTCAAATATTTTTCTTCTATATTCCTGAATTCCTACAGCCTCCTCAACCATAAGTAACCTATCTTGTGGAGAGACAATACTAAACCTCTCAATCATTCCTTGATGCATTATTATAAGCATATTATCAGGATTTATTCCAATTCTTCTAAATACCCTATCAATAAGGGATTTAGATACCTGCCTATAATCCATTTCATACCAGTATGTTCCATCATCTTTTAAATAGCGTGAAATAGAAACAGTATCAGATTTACTGTATTGAATTGGTCTAACCCCATTTACAGGCTCATTGTTGAGGAGGATGGTTACACGTCCAGCCTTCTTCCCATATCTAATAAGCTCCTTAAGCCTCTTAGCCCGTTCAGTATATGTTTGCCCCATAGCAATAGATATACCAACTAGAATTGTTGATTTACCAGCACCATTAGGTCCAACTATCAAATTTAATCCACGTTTAAACGGAATACGTGCATACTCGTAGGACATGAAATTCTCAAGTATAACCTCCTCAATATATGTCTTCAACATATTTTCACTAGACTCTACCGGCTAATAAAGCTAAACATTAAACCAAATAATTCTTTCGGGCTTCACAGGGCTTTGTTAACTTTAGATTTATTTAGGAGTTCTCTCCCTTATTTATGGTGTTAGTATGTCTAAAGTTGTTAGGTTTGTAGGGAGAGAACCCTCATTTACTCTAGTTGTTTATTGCTTATATATTTCCGTTCTTCTAGAATGGCTTCAGATATTCTAAGCTTCATTATTGTTAGGAGTTATGTATCTATATTATCGTGGTTTAGATCTTTAAGCTTCTATTGATTTTGATAGGAGGGATGTTAGGATCGTTATGGTTGATCTATTGTAAGTAGGTTCTAAGAGAAGATTATTTATGTTGTGTTTGAGCCATTATCGAGGAGGATTCTCTACATATGGGTTTGTGATGTTGCAACATGCTTACATTTCTAACATTCCTTAGAAGATTAGAGCTATCTGCGGTTAATATAGTTGTATTAAGTGATGGAGCTCATTATTACAAAGCATCATGTAGAATATTAAACTTAAAACACGATATAGTTTAGAGGTTAGAATTAATGGATGGAATAATACAGTATGTTAAGGATAGAACTAAGCTATTCGATAATTATATATCGTGTAT